>OCHB01001653.1_pt1 | contig 12871 bp, 12 predicted proteins | sample 1538731 | NCBI WGS metagenome assembly OCHB01 (sample SAMN04571721, study PRJEB22368) | human gut metagenome | biome: human gut; material: stool | host: Homo sapiens | place: Luxembourg | collected 2012-09-20 | reverse complement strand
CGTATCGTAAGGCTCCTCGGCATATCCGTAGTCGCCGTACTCGTCTTCGCCGCCGCCGAACTCTTTGTAGCGGCATTTGCCCCAGCGCTTCTCGATGCCCAGACCTATCACGCCGTAAGAGACGCTCAACCCCGTTACGAAAAAGGAGGCGTAGTTGCCCCGGAAAGCGTCTCCGTCGTAAAGTCCTGCGAAAGAAGGCGCAAAACGAAAATAGAGATGCGCCTGCAGCTTGCGCAACGGACGAACGGTCACGGACGGCCCGACCTGCATGCCGATCTCGGCCTGGTGAGCGGTCAGTTTCTCGATTTCGGTTCCGTCTCCTCGCGGGAGTAGTTGGCATAGCTCAGGTCGATCCACGTAGCGTCGATGCCGAAGCGAATCATTCCTGCGACGGGCTTCTTGTGCAGGTAATAGCTGCGTCCGGTAGTGAACGCTGCGCCGAAACGGGATTTGAGCTTCTCGCCCTCGCCGAAATCCAGTTTCTGCGAAACGAAGCTCAGGTTGACATACTTGGGCCGCCATGCCTCGGGTTCCTGAGCCGAAGCGGCGACGCTCGTCAGCAGCCAGGCTGCCGCGATTAGCCATGTTTTGCTCATCATAGTAAGATCGGGTTTAAAAATTCATAAGACGATCCGGCACGTAAAATAGGAGAAGGGGGGACATGCGCCAGACAGAAAAGCGACAGGCGGCACCCGCGGATCGTACCGGAACGATCATTAAAATAAACTGTGGCCGCAAACTCCCGTAGGCCGGTTGGATTAAACAAAGAAAAGTGTGGAGTTTTTTGCTTATCCGTTAGGAGGCTCTGGCAAACCCCGAGTCAAATAAACAATACCCCACACTTGCCAGTATGTATTTGCAAATACATGACCGAACAAGCGATGAGTGCGATTGCCATCCTTGACTCGTTGAAATTTACCAGATTTCCTAACAAGGATAAAAGCTAAGACACTTTCATCATCCGTATGTAGTCTCCGAAGAGACGCTACAAATATAGAAAATACTTCGCTAATCGCCGCACTCAGAGTGGGGTATTGTTCTAATTTGCTTCACGGCCGGCGACACGGCGGCAGCAGCCCGAAGGCGGCACGTCCGGCAGGCCGCGACCTGCGCCCGATAGAGTGATCTTTCCCTGTTCTCCATGCTTTCGAACGTATCGATCGCGCTGTCGCACAGCAAAAGGATCCGCCCAAGCGCCCAAAGGCGATCGCGGGAGTCGAAATTTTCGATTTGGCTCAGCATGAAGAGGGCATAGCGACCTCGCTCGAGGGCCTTCGCCTCGACCGAGCGGATACGTCGCAGAGAAAGTTCGTGAAAACGGCAGACCTCGAAAAGGGTTTGCCCGTACACGGCCACACGGCCGCCTGCGGCAGAAGCCGCCAGCAGATAGACTCTGCCTTCGGTTTCGATCAGATGATTCATTTTCGTTTCGAATGGATTGTAAGTTAAACATCGAATGGGAACGGGCCGGCCCCGGAGGCTCCGGCCCGGAAAAACAACAACATGTCAAAGAACCGCCGGGCACAGCACACCCGTCACGGGGGACCTGCCCTTCTTCAGCTTGTTGTTTTTCCGATGCTTAACTATCCGAAACTCACGATGTTCGAATATCAGACAATCGCTGGCGAATCATTTTTCTCATTTTTAAACCGTTCCGCTTAAGACAATAAAAACTCTTCCATCGCGCACGGCCCGCTCGGGGCATACGTCCGGAAGGTATGTTATACTCGTCTTGTAAAGGGATTGTGCGGTAAATATACATCTTTTTTCCGTGCCGGCAAAAAAAATCGTGCGACAGGCCGGAAAAAATGCCGCTTTATCCGGAGAGTCCCGGCCCGACCGATCATTTCCATAGCTCGCCCGACCAGTCCCGGACTATTTCCTGTCCGGCTTTTACCGACGGCGCGCCGGCTTCTGTACGGGCGGCTCTGGCAAAAGCTCCCGGTCCGTCGATCGAAAGTTTTCGGACCGGCTTCCGCCGTCCGGCTATCGATTTTGTAATCATTCCGTTCGAACCGCATGGCATATTTTTGGCATTCTCAAAAAAGGCTATATCTTTGTAGTCCTAATCCGTAACGAGGATTTCCTCGCAGTGAAAAGGCAAGAATCCGCGGCGGAAACGGCAAAATGCCAACTCATACAAACACCTGAATATAAACGCATTAAATATGCGAAGGGGTGATTTGTATCCTTATCTCAACATAAAATATTAGAGGCGCCGGTCCGTATCCGGCGCAATCCAGTTCCAAAGCGCCGGACAACTTTCCGGCCGGCAGACGGTTCGAAAACGACGAGATTCCGATGAGCAATGCGAACAGGTTCTGGTACGTACTCCAAACCTCCTTTCACAGGGAATTGCAGATACAGTTGCAACTCAACCGAATGCGTATCCGCAGTTTCATTCCGATGCACTACGAGGAGACGACGGAGTCCGGACGGCGCAGAATCCGTCGGAAGCCCGCCGTCCATAACCTGATCTTCGTGCGAATCTCGCCGGTGTGGCTTCAGAAAATCAAGACGGCCAAGCTGATCCCGGCCAAGTGCATGTACGACAAGACGACCCAAATGCCTCTGATCGTTCCTGACAAGCAGATGGACGACTTCATCGCGCTGACCGAAGGCAAGTTCGAAGACGTTCTGCTGATCGACCCCAGTACGGAAGAACTGGAACGGGGCGACATGGTCCGGATCACCTCCGGTATGTTCGCCGGGATCGAGGGCGAATACATCCGCTACCGGTCCAAGAACCGGGTCGTCGTCCGGATCGAAGGCTTCGCGGCCGTCGCGACGGCCGAAGTGCCCGAGGCCTACATCGAGAAAATATCTGCTGAAGCACATCCGGTCGGGTCGCCCGTTTAGACCGCGCGGCTGGTTTTGCCTGCAGTTATCCGTCAAAACGAGACATATTATTTAAAGGGGAGGACCCGTCCGTCCGCTCCATGAAAACGAAAGGCGGTCCTGTTTACTCAGCTCCTGACGCGACCGATCCGGAATAGCATGCCGTGCGGACTCGCCCGTCCGGACCGGATCGGTTTGTGTCCGAGGTCCGGCGCAGGCCGGTCGGGCATTGTAACCGTTTTTACTTAATCATCCTATGAAAGGTATCGTATTGGCCGGGGGATCGGGGACGCGTCTGTACCCGATCACCAAGGGGGTTTCCAAGCAGTTGCTGCCGATCTACGACAAGCCGATGATCTACTATCCGCTGTCGGCTCTGATGCAGGCCGGTATCCGGGACATTCTGGTGATCTCCACGCCGTGGGACCTGTCCTCGTTCCGGCGGCTGCTCGGAGACGGGTCCGACTACGGGGTCCGTCTCTCCTATGCCGAGCAGCCGTCTCCCGACGGGCTCGCACAGGCGTTTCTGATCGGAGAGGAGTTCATCGGGGACGAGGCCGTATGCCTCGTGCTGGGCGACAACATCTTTCAGGGGGTGGGCTTTCCCGCCCAGCTCCGGGAGGCCGTCGGCACGGCCGAGCGGGAGGGCAAGGCGACCGTTTTCGGGTACCGGGTAGACGATCCCCAGCGGTACGGCGTGGCCGAGTTCGACGAGAACGGGACATGCCTCTCGATCGAGGAGAAGCCCGAGCATCCGAAGTCGAACTATGCCGTAGTAGGACTGTACTTCTATCCGAACAGGGTGGTCTCCGTGGCCAAATCGATCGAGCCTTCCTCCCGCGGGGAGCTGGAGATCACGAGCGTTAACCAGCGCTTTCTCTCGGAGGGATGCCTGCAGGGCTTCGCCTGGCTCGACACCGGAACGCACGACTCGCTCTCGGAGGCGTCGATCTTCGTCGAGGTGCTCGAGAAGCGGCAGGGGGTCAAGATCGCCTGTCTGGAGGAGATCGCCTACCGCAACGGGTGGATATCCGAAGAGAAACTGCGAGAGGTGGCCGAACCCATGCTCAGGAACCAGTACGGACAATATCTGCTCAAGCTGCTCGCAGAGGTCGCCCGCGACGGGCGCTGAACGGGAAACGGACGCTTATTTCAGACACGACACGCAAGCCGTCTCCGTCCCGAATCATATGCCCTGACGTACCGGATTTCGCGTTTCCGATGCTTTCGCTTTCGCGCACGAGCTTCCTTCCGTCGGCGGAGACCTCGTGACCGGAAGCCGGTCGGATACGCGGTCTGCAGGCCGCAAGCCGCGGTTAGGAGAGATCGCAACTCCGGGGCGGGTATGCCCGCCACATAACGAAACATATGATTGCCGTATCCGTCCTAACGGAATAGGATGCCTCCGACGAGGCGGCGGCTCGGGTGCAGGCCGGCTGCCCGACCGGCCGGACAGGAACCGGCATTCCGGGCCGATCCGACATCCGAACGCAACGACCTTCCGATCCGCAGCGTTCGGTTTTCAATCCGGGCAAGCAGAACGCTTCGGCGACTTGCATATTCCGGCTATGCTGCCGGAAAACGAGAGAGAAAAGAGAGGGAGAGAGACGAAGTCCCTCCGGGCGCCGTATCCATCCGGAGGCGTACCGCACCCTCGGGCGACAGAACCGGAAATGAGGCCGGGGAGAGAGCGGAGCGTCCGCGAGTCCGGCTCGGCCTTGCGGAGCCCGGGAGCGAGGAAGGCTCGTGCGACCGGTTTCTGGGTTGCGCGGATCGGCCTTTCCCGGCAGAAACGCCGGACGAACCCGGAATATCTGCCAAACCCGATTACACACTTTGTTACACCAGCCGTTCTGGGAGGTGTTTTCGGCCCATACTTTCCGATGGCTGGAAACCCTCTGGCATGGAGCCGGCTGGAAAATACTTGCACTTGGCACATTCGGTATATTAATGCATATGATCGGTCTGCCAAATACTTTTCCATACCGAAACCCGGATAAAAAACAGGGTTCATTCTTATGAAAGTTATCGAGACAGCGCTCGAGGGGGTCGTAATCCTCGAGCCCGAGTTGCATCGCGATGCGCGGGGATACTTCTTCGAAAGCTACTCACAGAAATTGTTCGACAGATCGGTTCGGCCGGTCCGATTCGTACAGGACAACGAATCGAAGTCTTCCTTCGGGGTGCTTCGCGGGCTGCACTTCCAGAAGCCGCCGCATGCGCAGAGCAAACTAGTGCGCGTGATTTCGGGGACCGTATTGGACGTGGCCGTGGACATCCGCCGCGGCTCGCCGACTTTCGGCCGCCATGTGGCCGTCGAGCTTTCGGGCGAGAACCACCGCCAGCTGTTCATCCCCCGCGGATTCGCGCACGGGTTCGCCGTACTGAGCGAGGAGGCGCTCTTCCAGTACAAGTGCGACAACTACTACGCCCCGCAGAGCGAGGGGGCGATCGCATGGAACGACCCGCAGATCGATATCGACTGGCGGATCGACCCCGCGAACGTGATCCTCTCGGAAAAGGACAGCCGCCATCCGAGACTGGACGAAGCTCCCGAACTGTTCGACTATGACAAGGACTATTACGCCTGACGATAAAACGGTCGCGCGGCACAGCTGCGGGCGCCTCGCCGGACAAGGCGGCGACGGCTACGAAAGCAGTCCCGGCGACAATACTTCGCGGCTACGACAGTAGGCGCGATACTCCCCGAAGCAGGGAATCGCTTCGCTGCGCAGCCATGCCCGGCGCAGGGACCGACTGGTAGTCGGGCAATGAAATGCACGGGCCTCGGCGGATGCAGCGATCCCGGCGAGGACTCCGGCGCTTCTTACGGACAGTCGGGACAGCGGACCCGGGACAGCGACCGATCGCAGGCCGGACGGGCCAAAACGCAGGGAGGAAAAACCGAGAGAAAAGGCGTACGGCTTCCGGCCACGGCAAAGCAATAAGTTCTCTGCCTCCGGCGGGAAACCGTGACACGGGCAGCGCCGGAGAGACGCTGAGAGGAGAAAAGCCGCAGCGACGGTTCCGGACCGTTCCCTCCGGCGCGCGAGCGGCACAAACGCACACAGACAAAACCATGCAGAAACCAAGCGAGAGAATCACGGTGCTGGTCACCGGAGCCAACGGGCAGCTCGGGCGCGAGATGCGTCGTGCGGCGGAGGGCAGCAAGGACCGGTACGTCTTCACCGACGTGGCCGAGCTGGACATCGCCGATGCCGATGCGGTCGGATGCACGGTGCGGGAAGAGAAGGCGGACGTGATCGTCAACTGCGCGGCCTATACGAACGTAGACCGGGCCGAGGAGGACGAGGCCGCGGCGGACCTGCTCAACCATCGCGCCGTGGCAAACCTGGCCGCCGCAGCCCGCGAACGAGGGGCCGTGCTGATCCACATATCGACGGACTACGTCTTCCGGGGGGACAAGAGTACGCCCTACGCCGAGGACGACCCGACCGACCCGACGGGAGCCTACGGACGCACGAAGCTGGCTGGCGAACGGGCGATAGCCGAAAGCGGCTGCCGCTATCTGATCTTCCGCACCGCATGGCTCTACTCCGAGTTCGGGAACAACTTCCTTCGGACGATGCTCCGCCTGACCGCCGAGCGCGACAGCCTGAGCGTCGTATTCGATCAGGTCGGCACGCCGACCTACGCCGGGGATTTGGCCCGTGCGATCTTCGAGATCGTGCAGGGGCGGAAGTACGACGGCCGGGAGGGCGTATACCACTTCTCCGACGAAGGAGTCTGCTCGTGGTACGACTTCGCCCGGGCGATCGCCGGGTACGCGGGCCATACGGGATGCGACATCGGGCCGTGCCACAGCTCGGAGTTCCCCAGCAAGGTCCGCCGGCCGAGCTTCTCCGTGCTGGACAAAACCAAGGTAAAGCAGACCTTCGGCATCCGGATACCGCACTGGACCGAATCGCTGAAGGCATGTATCGAGAATCTGAAAAACAGCGAGTCATGACAACGTACAAGCGCAGTATACTGATCACGGGCGGCGCCGGCTTCATCGGGAGCCATGTGGTGCGCCTGTTCGTAAACAAGTACCCCGGATACCGCATCGTCAACCTCGACAAGCTGACCTATGCGGGCAATCTGGCCAACCTCGCGGACGTCGAGAACGCCCCGAACTACGCTTTCATAAAGGCCGATATCTGCGACTACGAGAGGATGCGGGAGCTCTTCCGGGAGTATGCCGTCGACGGGGTGATACACCTCGCAGCCGAAAGCCATGTCGACCGATCGATCCGGGACCCGTTCACCTTCGCCCGGACGAACGTCATGGGAACGCTGTCGCTGCTTCAGGCGGCCAAGGAGCAATGGAACGGAGACTACGAGGGGAAACGGTTCTACCACATATCCACCGACGAGGTCTACGGAGCGCTGCCGATGACGCGGCCCCAAGGCGATCCGAACGGAAACGAGTGCGGAGGAGGACCTTACGGAGACGAGTTCTTCACCGAACGGACCAAGTACGATCCGCACAGCCCCTATTCGGCCAGCAAGGCTTCGTCGGATCACTTCGTCAGGGCCTATCACGACACATACGGCCTGCCGACCGTCATCTCGAACTGCTCGAACAACTACGGACCCTATCAGTTCCCCGAAAAGCTGATCCCGCTGTTCATAAACAACATCCGGGACGACAGGCCGCTGCCCGTCTACGGCAAGGGGCAGAACGTCCGCGACTGGCTATACGTGGAAGACCACGCACGGGCCATCGACCTGATTTTCCACAAGGGGAAAATCGCCGAAACGTACAACATCGGGGGATTCAACGAGTGGAAGAACATCGATCTGATCGAGGTCATCATCAAAACCGTCGACCGACTCTTGGGAAGGCCGGAAGGCGCAAGCGAAAAACTGATTACCTATGTCGCTGACCGCGCCGGGCACGACCTGCGCTACGCGATCGACTCCACGAAGCTCAAGGAGGAATTGGGCTGGGAACCGACCCTCCAGTTCGAAGAAGGTATCGAAAAAACCGTCCGCTGGTATCTCGATAACCAAAAGTGGATCGATAACGTGACTTCAGGTGAGTACCAGAAATATTACGAAGATATGTACGATAAACGATAACTACCAATACGATGATTCCTTTAGTCAAACCGTTTATTGCTCCGGCCGGGGAAATGATGCCGGAAATCGAAAAAATTCTCTATAGCGGGTATATCGCCGAAGGCGAAAAAGTATACGAATTCGAGCGCACATTCGGCACTTATATCGAGAATCCCAATGTCTTGTCACTCAATTCCGGTACGGCGGCTCTACATATTGCATTGATGTTGGCCGGGGTGGGGCCGGGTGACGAAGTCATCAGCACGGCGTTGACCGCAGAACCCACCAATGTGGCGATCAAGCTGGTCGGGGCCGACGTGGTATGGGCCGACGTTGATCCTGCAACCGGGTTGATTTCCCCGGATAGTATTCGAGAAAAGATATCGCCGAAAACGAAGGCTATCATGGTCGTGCATTATGCCGGTATGGTTTGCGATATGGATCGAATCAGTGCGATCGCTTCCGAATCCGGTATCCCGGTCATCGAAGATACTGCGCATGCGATGGGAAGCCGGTACAATGGCAAGCCCGTGGGAAGCCATTCCGCCTATACCTGTTTCTCTTTACAGGCGATCAAACATCTGACTACGGTGGACGGTGGTTTTATAGCACTGAAAGACGACTCTCAGATGAGTGTCGGACGTAAACTCAGGTGGTTCGGTCTCGACAAGAAAGTCCCGCGGCTGCAAAACGACATCCGTTTTCCCGGTTACAAGTACCACATGAACAATGTTATCGCGACTATCGGCCTCGTTCAGATGCGTTACATCAGCGGCATTGTGGACCGCCATAAGGACAACGGTCGTTATTACGACAAAAAGTTGCAGGGAATTCCCGGCGTAACGCTTCTGCCTTACTATCCACACACGGAACCTTCATACTGGCTTTATACGATGAAGGTGGAAGATCGTCCTGGCTTCGTGCGGATGATGGAGGAAAACGGCGTGCTCGCTTCCGAGTTGCATTTGCGTAACGACCGTCATTCGATTTTCGCACGTTCCGCATGTCAATTACCAGCCTTGGACAATTTTTACAGTCATTTCGTACATATACCTTGCGGATGGTGGGTCGGCGACGAACAGCGGGAACGCATCGTATCCCTAATTAAAAAAGGCTGGTAACAGAAACAAAATAATACGATGATTCCGCTATATAAACCGTTCATGCCGGAAGAGTTGCCGGAAATGAACGCAATCCTCCATTCCGGAGCATTGGCTTACGGCAAGTGGGGGCGGGAGTTCGAAAAGTCATTGGAAGCCTATACGGGCGCTCCGCACGTCGCCGTAGTCAATTCGTTCAACGCAGCGGTACAGATCGCCCTACTGACGCTCGGCATCGGATATGACGACGAGGTCATCACATCACCGCAAAGCTGCCTCGCTTCCAATATGCCTATTCTGTCGGTCGGAGCAAAAGCCGTCTGGGCCGATATCGACCCGCGTACCGGGACTTTGTCTCCAGATAGTGTGCGGAAAAAGCTCACCGCCGCGACGAAAGCCATTTTCCATAATCATCATTGCGGCTACCCTGGCTATATAGATGAAATCAACACGATTGGCAAAGAAAAAGGTCTACCGGTAATCGACGATTGTATCGAGGCGTTTGGCGCACGTTACAAAGGACGAGCGCTGGGTTCGCTGGATACCGATGTCACTCTCTTCTCTTTCCAAACCGTACGTTTACCCAACACGATCGATGGCGGAGCAGTATGTTTCCGGGATATTGAACTGCATGAAAAAGCATGTAAACTGAGAGATTTAGGTGTGGACCGTAGTACGTTCCGCGACGATATGGGAGAGATATCACCTCTTTCCGATGTCCGTCAGCCCGGTATGGGCGTAACGATGAACGAAGTATCAAGCTATATCGGCTGCATGCAGATGCGGCATATCGACTCGCTGTTAGCCATCCAGCGAAGAAACGCGCAGAAATGGCGGTCCGAACTAACCGAAGAACCGTTCTTTCAACCGCTCGGACGTTCGGAAACAGAACCTAATTATTGGGTATTCGGACTGCTTGCCAAACAGGGCCGGATTGACGGTATTCGGCACTTCCGTACGCACGGATACTACGCTTCGAGCGTGCATCTGCCCAACTACAATTACAGCGTTTTCGGAAACTACGAAAACGATTTGCCCGGCGTTCGGGAGTTTTACGAACACTATCTGGCCCTGCCATGCGGGTGGTGGATTGAAGAATAAATTCGAATATGAAAGAAAGATCGATCTTGCTATCAGAGATCGCCGAACACTTCGGGGTCCCGATGATAAACGGTGATATAGAAATTAACGGACTGGGATTATGCAACCGGACTTCGGTTTATCCGTCTATCCTGTCCTATGTCACGTCAACCGAATACATCGCTGCAGCCAAAAACAATCCGAGTATCAAAGCTCTTTTCATTTCAAAAAATCATTATGAATCGATATCGGGATACAAAGATCGTTTCTCCTTTTGCATATCGGATAGTCCGGAAGAGGATTTCTACAAAGCGCATGCTTGGCTTTACGATGTAACCGATTTTTACGAAAAGCCTGACGCACCGCCCGTAATAGGACGCGATTGTCGAATCCACAAATCGGCCATCATAGAAAACGGCACCGTCATAGGCGACCATGTGACGATCGGAGCAAACAGTATTATCCACAGCAACAGCCGGATCGGGAATAATACTTACATAGGATGTAACAGCATAATCGGAAGTGTGGGATTCCAGATTATTTACACAGCTCAAGGCACACCTTTCAATACGCGTCATGTTGGGGGAACGATAATCGGCAACCATGTGTGGATTGGCGATCTCGTAACTGTCGGCAACGCTCTATTTGAAGGTGCAGTCCAGATCGGCGATCACACGCAAATCAACAATCATTGCCATATCGGCCACAACTGTATTATCGGCGAGAGCAATGTTCTCACGGCTCATGTAAGCCTATTAGGGTCGGCAAACGTCAAGAATAATTGCTGGTTATCTCCGGGGGCTATTGTTATGAACCGAGTTACGGTTGAAAATAATGCCATGATAGGAGTTAATTCCGCAGCCAACAAGAACGTACCTCAAGGCAATACCATAATCGGTACGCCGGCACTTCCCATAAAGGAATATTCGAGGATGAGAGCTATACTGAAAAAGATGATAAGATAACCAACGATAAACCATTTTAAAAACATTGTTTGATAACCTATAAATATACGATTTATGAATGATCTTTTTAGAGATAAGGTTTTGCTAATTACCGGAGGAACAGGCTCATTCGGCAGCACGCTTCTCCGCAAGTTCGCAAATTCCGACTTTCGCGAGATAAGAGTCTTCTCCCGCGACGAAAAGAAGCAAGACGAATTAAGAATCGAATTGGCGAATGAGAAAATCAATTTCATTATCGGAGATGTCAGGGATTTTCATTCGATCAATACGGCCATGGAAGGTGTCGACTACGTATTCAACGCCGCAGCGCTCAAACAGGTGCCGTCTTGCGAGTTCTACCCCATGCAAGCGATCCAGACGAATATTCTCGGGTCGGAAAACGTTTTGGAAGCAGCCGTGCAGAACCGAGTGAAGCGGGTTGTCGTTCTTTCAACGGACAAGGCCGTCTATCCCATCAACACGATGGGCATGACAAAAGCCCTCATGGAAAAATTGTGCATCAATAAAGCCAGGATGCCGCAGGTGAAAGCTAACAACGGTGTATTTTGCTGTACCCGTTACGGTAATGTAATGTGTTCTCGAGGCTCGATTATTCCCTTGTTTATTAAGCAGATCAAGCAAGGACTGCCTTTGACGGTCACAGAACCGAATATGACACGTTTCATGATGTCGCTGGACGATTCCGTACGATTGGTCATGTATGCATTCCAAAATGCCCATCCGGGGGACATATTCGTACAAAAAGCCCCGGCTGCCACGATCGAGACGCTGGCCCTCGCTCTCAAAGATCTTTTCCACGCTCCCAACGACATTAAAATTATCGGAGCCCGTCATGGAGAAAAAATGTACGAATCCCTGTGTGGAAAAGAAGAGATGAGCAAGGCGGAAGATCTAGGGGACTTTTACCGCATTCCAGCCGATTTCCGAGACCTGAATTATACGAAATACCGGGCAACCGATCCGCCACGATTGCAAGACAAGGAATATAACTCGGACAACACTCGTAGGTTGAACGTTGAAGAATTGAAAACCTTATTGTTGACCCTTCCTTATGTACAACATGAACTGGAAACCTATTAACAGCTAAACTACCGATGCGGTTGCTAAAGAACATTATTGCCAATGTGATCGGGAAGCTTTGGTCATTCGTATCCATTTTTTTGTTTATCCCTTTATATGTCAAGATACTCGGCATAGAATCTTATAGCATCATCGCATTTTACACGGTCCTGCAAACGTTTCTGACTCTAGTGGACGTAGGATTGGCAGCCACATTAAATAGGGAATTTGCCAAAACGACGACCAGCATCTCGTACAAAGCCAATCTACTCCGAACTTTTGAATATATATACATTCTATTAGCTGGGATTATCTGTTGCTGTACTTTCATTTTCGCTCGGCAAATTGCATCGGAATTTCTCAATGCCGATACAATATCCACAGACAATCTGACAGATTACATCAGACTTATGGGCCTCATCGTCGGTTGCAATATATTCGTCAGCCTGTATCAAGGCGGAATGGCCGGGTTACAAAAACAGGTTGCGATGAATACTTTGCAGATCGTTTTCAATACGATAAAAGCAGGAGGTGTCATCATCCCGCTATACTTCTGTAATAGTCTGTACACATACTTTTACTGGCAATTAGGATGCACTATCCTATTTTGCTGTATCTGCAGATACGTCTTAAGCAAATTCGTTATGCTCTCGACTGCGAAACCGCATTTCGAATATATGAAATCTGTATGGCGTTACACGGCAGGTATGATACTAATGGCTGTTATTTATGCTGCCAATACCCAAATCGATAAACTTGCAGTAG
>OCHB01001651.1_pt1 | contig 12888 bp, 7 predicted proteins | sample 1538731 | NCBI WGS metagenome assembly OCHB01 (sample SAMN04571721, study PRJEB22368) | human gut metagenome | biome: human gut; material: stool | host: Homo sapiens | place: Luxembourg | collected 2012-09-20 | reverse complement strand
GGGTAAACAGACACATATAGAAGTCTTCTCAATTAGTCCTATCCCACTATCTAAAAACCAATTAAATATTAATACTTATGAGAAAATGCTCTCCAATTTCCCCTAACTCCTTTCGGAAAGTTCTGATAGGACTTGGCATTTCTGCCGGCCTGCTCTCTCCGAACTATGTGTTCGCTACGTCTTTAGAGACTTATGAGAACCAGTCTGTAGCTGCTGTTCAGCAAGCAAGGAAGATTACCGGTACACTGACCGATGCTGTCGGTGAACCTATTATTGGTGCTACTGTTTTAGAAAAAGGAAACCCTTCCAATGGTACGATTACCGATATCAATGGTAAATTCTCTCTTTCGGTCCATCCTAATGCTGTGATCAGTATTTCGTATATAGGATACATAACACAAAATATTAAGATAACTAATCAAACCTCACTGAAAGTGGTTATGATGGATGATACCCAGGCGCTGGAAGAAGTAGTGGTAGTAGGTTATGGTTCGCAGAAGAAAGCGAATCTGACCGGAGCCGTATCTTCTGTGAAAATGGATGAGGTACTGGGTGACCGTCCTATTTTGAATGCATCTGATGCCCTTCAGGGAGCCGTGCCGGGACTGTTTGTATCTAATGGAGGTAATGCTCCCGGAACCAGTAAGTCGTTCCAGATTCGTGGAGCCTATTCGGTGGGTGTCAAGAACTCGGACGGTTCATACGGAAACACCATCAAGCCACTCGTATTGATTGATAATGTGGAAGGTGACCTCGATATGGTAAACCCCGAAGATATCGAGTCAATCAGTGTACTGAAGGATGCAGCTTCAGCAGCTATCTATGGTGCACGTGCAGCCGGTGGTGTAATTGTCGTTACGACTAAACGCCCTAAAGGTGCTGCTAAGTTCTCATTGAATTACAACAATAACTTAGCTGTCAATCTGCCTAAACAGGCTCCGCTGATGGACTATCTGCAAGCTTATCTGGATTGTGGATATTCAGATGCCTATTGGTCGCTCGGTTCGCCAAGTGTCAGCAAATGGATGGAATATCTGAGTGAATACCAGAAGAACCCTTCTGCTTTCAATACGGTGGGAGACGGTATTTATATGGATGAATCCGGTGTACCATACTATTTGAATGAAAAAGATCTTTATAAGAACTTTATGGAGACCAGTTTCCAGATGACTCATAATATTTCCGCTTCAGGAGGTACGGACAAACTGCGTTATCGTATTTCGGGTGGATATACTTCGAATGACGGTGTATTGGTGTCCGATCGTGATAAGTTTGAACGTATGAATATCAATACCTTTATTTCGGCAGATGTAACTAACTGGTTCACTCAGGAAGTGACTATGAGCTATGCGCATAGTCTACAGACTTCACCCGGTGGAATGGGAGGTGTGTATAATACCCGTTTGGTTTCATATTATCCGGAAGGAGATCTGCCGGCATCAGTCAATACGTTGGCAAACGAGGATCTTCCTTTGTTCACTCCACGCAACCAGATCTTGTTGTCGAATCCGGTAAACAATAATAATGACAATCCGCGTATCTTCCTGAAATCCATATTGAAACCACTAAAGGGACTGGAAGCTGTATTTGAATATACATTTGATAAAAACATCTATGATTACCACTGGTATACAGGACAGTATGACTATACTACCATTCAGGGAGGAAGTTCAAAATCATTTGTAGACGATTATCTGAGAAAGTACAAACAGCATACGAATTATAACGCTATCAACGTTTACGCTACATATAGTAAAAAATTCGGTGACCATAATTTCAAAGTAATGGCAGGATTCAACCAGGAGTCGAGCTATCAGGAAACATTGGATGCTTATTCTTACAATCAGGCGGTGATAGACGTACCGGCCATGGGATCGGGAACCGGAACCATCAAGGCTACCGACTCATACAGTGAATATGCCGTACGTGGTGGATTCTTTAGAGTCAACTATAATTATCAGGACAAATATTTGCTGGAAGTGAACGGACGTTATGACGGTTCTTCTAAATTCCCGAAGAGCTCTCGTTTCGGTTTCTTCCCTTCTGTATCAGCCGGTTGGCAGATCGCTCAGGAGAAGTTTATGGAGTCTACCCGTAACTGGTTGGACGGATTGAAGATTCGCGCATCATATGGTGTGATCGGTAACCAGAATGTGAATCCGTATACTTTCACTCCGACAATGAGTGTCAGCAATAAATCTACTTCCTGGATTATCGACAATACGTATGTCACCTCTATCAGCTCGTTGCCGGCTTTGGTAAGCCAGAACTTTACATGGGAGAAAGTAGGTACGGTCAATGTCGGACTTGATATTAACTTATTCAACAATCGCCTGAATGGTGTATTTGAATGGTATCAGCGTAACACTAACGGCATGCTTGCTCCGGGTGTGCAGCTACCGGCTGTCGTAGGTGCAAGTGCTCCTTATCAGAATACTGCCGATATGCGTACACGAGGCTGGGAGTTGAGCTTGAACTGGCGTGACCAGATCGGTAAGGTGGGATATCGTTTGGGATTCAACCTGTCGGATTATAAATCGAAAATTACCAAATACGATGATAATGCAACCACCAAGTTGCTGAGCAGTTTCTATCCCGGACAGGTGATGGGAGAGATATGGGGATATATAGCCGATGGTTATTATTCTGTGGACGATTTCGAAGATACATCATCCTGGAAACTGAAAGAGGGAATAACCTCGATCAATGGTTATAACGTACGTCCGGGTGATGTGAAATTCAAAAACCTCCGTGATGATGAAAGTTCTACTAATGTAATTACCAGTGGTGACAATACATTCGACAATCCGGGTGACCGTAAAGTGATCGGTAATACGACTCCGCGTTATCAGTATGGTATCAATCTGGGAGCTAACTATGCCGGTTTCGACCTCAATGTTATCCTTCAGGGAACAGGAAAGCGTGATTACTGGATTTCGAATGTCTTGACTTTCCCGATGAATGGTGATAACTTCATTCCGTTGTTTGACGGTTTGAGTGATTACTGGATGCCTAAAGATCCCGACAACGGTGACTGGACGGCAGTCAATCCGAATGCGAAGTATCCCCGTCTGTATGGTAACCGAGGTAATTCCGGTTCAAACCTCCGTCAGAGCGACAAATACTTGTCTGATGCTTCTTATCTCCGTATTAAGAACATCACTTTGTCTTACAATTTACCAAAGAAGTGGTTGTCTCAGATCTTCCTTTCACAAATGAAGGCGTTTGTCAGTGTTGAAAACGTAGCTACTTTCACCTCTTTGCCTTCGGGTATCGACCCGGAGAGAATAGAATGGAACTATCCGGCATTCCGTACAGTTTCGTTCGGTATAAATATCACATTATAAACTCTAATCTGATACATGAATATGAAAAAGATATTATTGTTTTTAACCCTCTTTACAGGGATGATACTGGCGGGATGCAACGATAGCTTCCTTGAGAAATATCCTGTAACCAGCCTGACGGAAGAAAATGCATTCAAGTCGTATGACAATTTTAAGGCCTTTATGTGGCCATGTTATGAAATGTTCTCTAATACGAATATCGCCACTTCTACAACGGCAATCGGGCGTAACTCTCACTATATGGGTGATGTGTATGCCGGATACCTGAATCAGCGTGGAGCCAGCAGTCAGAATAAATATGCGTTTCAGACAGTGACCAATGCTACGTCGGGTAATGGATGGAACTTCTCTACATTCATTCGCCGTATCAACCTGATGCTTTCGCATGTGGATGATTCTGATATGACAGAAGCTGAAAAGAATCATTGGAAAGCTGTTGGATATTTCTTCCACTCATTTTGGTATATGGAGTTGATAGACCGTTTCGGTGATGTGCCTTGGATCGATAAACCACTGGACGAAACCTCTGAAGAAGCTTACGGAACGCGGATGCCTCGTCTGGAAGTGGCTGATAAAGTCCTGGAGCGCTTGCAATGGGCCGAACAAAATATCGGTGATGCGTCCGTTTACGAGAAAAAGGACGGTTCGAATACTATCAACCGTGATTGTGTACGTGCGGCTCTTTCACGTTTCACACTTCGCGAAGCAACCTGGCGCAAATATCATGAATTGGGTAGTTATGACAAATACTTCGATGAATGTATCCGTGTATCGAAGCTGTTGATGGCGGATTATCCTACATTATATTATGGTACCGACGGACAGCCGGCAGCCGGATATGGTGAAATGTGGACAACAGAGGATCTGAGTAAGGTACAGGGAGTCATTCTGTATCAGCAGTGGCTGGAAACCATTAAACCCGGACATTCGTGCTATTATGAACACACCTCTTCACATGATATAGAAATGCATCAGGGAACGGTAGACTTGTATTTGTGTAAGGATGGCAAGACTATTTCCCATTCAGACCAATATCAGGGAGATAAGGATATTTATGCTACTTTCCGCAATCGTGACCCGCGTATGTATCACACCATCATGCCGCCTTATAAGGTAAAAGATGGTAAGGGGGATTATTCCACATGGTCTTATACCAGTGATCCTGCCGATCGCGAATATATTGATATCATGGGAGCTAACGAGTCGTGCAGTAATCCGGGTATTGGCATGAAGCGCTTGCCGGGACAAAACTGGAGTGCTTCATTGGTACGTCGTGTTCCTAACCTGCAAGGGGGCGCACAATACACAATTGAAGGAAAGAAATATGGACCGCATGCCTATGTAGCTTCCCGTTCGGGATATTATGTATGGAAGAACTGGGATAATTGGGAGGAAAACTATAATAATGCCCAGGTGAATACTGCCGACAAACCTGTCTTTAAAATTGAAGAGGTCTTGTTGAACTATGCAGAGGCTATGTTCGAAACGAATCAATTTACACAAACCATTGCCGACGAGACGATCAACAAGTTGCGTAAACGTGCCGGTGTAGCCGATATGGTAGTAGCCCAGATTGATGGTAACTTTGACTCGAAACGTGGAAAATATTATCCGAAAGGAAATGATAACGGCATACTCGTTGATCCGGTATTATGGGAAATCCGTCGTGAACGTATTATCGAATTGATGGGCGAAGGATTTGGATTTTATGATGTACGTCGCTGGAGAATGGCTCCTTGGTTCGTCAATATGCAGCAGAAAGGTATGTGGATTTCAAAGACGGAACTCAGCTCACTGACGTTGCTTAACGAAATGACCGGAACTTCAGACGGGGCGAACGGATCGATGACCGAAGGGTATATCTATCTATTCAACGATCCGTTGAAGGAAGGAAAAGGCTGGCTGGAGAAATATTATCTCTATCAGGTTCCGTTAGAAGAAATAGCTCTTAATCCTAACTTGACACAAAACCCGGGATGGGAATAAAAGGATCTGTAGCCGTTCTTTTTAATTAAATTTTGAGAAGAAGGGAATGTGTCAAAGGCACCACAGATTACACGGATGAAATAGTAAGATATAGGTTATCCGCATGGATAGTCTGTTATAATCTGAGTGATCTGTGGTAAGGAGGCTTTTGAAACATTCTCTTCTTTTTGTTTTGAAAACTTTAAATGAACATTATGAATCAGAAATTATTACTCGGAAGTGCACTGCTCGTGGGAATGGCTTCTACACAGCAGGCGTTGGCCCGGCAGAAGAAAGCAAAGGAACAAACCCGTCCGAATGTCGTTTTCATATTGGCTGACGATTTGGGATACGGAGACTTAAGCTGTTATGGGCAGGAAAAGTTTGAGACTCCTAATATCGACCGGTTGGCACAGAACGGAATGCGTTTTACCCAATGTTATTCGGGAACAACGGTTAGTGCTCCCTCACGTTCGTGTCTGATAACCGGAACCCATAGCGGGCATACGGCTATCCGTGGAAATAAAGAGCTTGCTCCGGAAGGACAATTCCCATTGCCGGAAAACTCACAGACTATTTTCAATGATTTCCGTAATGCCGGTTATCGTACAGGTGCCTTTGGTAAATGGGGGCTTGGCTATATCGGTTCCGCGGGGGACCCTTACAAACAGGGAATCGATCAGTTTTATGGATATAATTGCCAGTTGCTGGCACACAGCTATTATCCCGATCATTTGTGGGACAACGATAAACGGGTAGATTTGCCGGACAATAATCTCAATGTGCAATATGGGAAGGGTACTTATTCGCAGGACCTGATTCACTCTAAGGCATTGGCTTTTCTGGATGAAGCAGCTAAGGAGAAAGATCAACCTTTCTTTATGTGGTATCCTACCATTATTCCGCATGCCGAACTGATAGTACCTGAAGATAGTATTATTAAGAAGTTTCGTGGGAAGTACCCCGAGAAGCCTTATCGTGGAGTGGAGCCCGGAAGTCCTGCTTTCCGTAAAGGAGGATATTGTACTCAGTTCTATCCGCACGCTACATTTGCTGCAATGGTCTATCGGTTGGATGTATATGTAGGGCAGATTGTGCAGAAGTTGAAAGATATGGGAGTATACGATAATACCATTATCATCTTTTCGAGTGATAATGGTCCTCATATGGAGGGTGGTGCCGATCCGGACTTTTTCAACAGTAATGGCATATGGCGCGGGTATAAACGTGACGTGTACGAAGGTGGTATCCGTGTACCCATGATCATATCGTGGCCCGGACACGTACAACCCAGTACGGAAACCGATTTCATGTGTTCATTCTGGGACTTAATGCCCACTTTCAGGGAAGTGTTGAATCCGAAAGCGGATACCCGGAATATGGATGGTGTCAGTATACTTCCTCTGTTACAAAACCGTAAAGGACAGAAAGAACATGAATATCTTTATTTCGAATTTCTTGAGATGAATGGGCGTCAGGCAGTCCGCAAAGGTGACTGGAAGCTTGTTCACATGAATATACGGGGAAATAAGCCCTATTACGAATTATACAACCTGGCTTCTGATCCGTCGGAGAAGTACAATGTGCTGAATCAATATCCCGAGAAAGCGGATGAATTGAAAGCGATTATGAAAGAAGCCCATATAGAAGATTCCAATTGGCCTTTATTTAGATAAATAGTGATTGATAAAGTTGTCAAATGAAAGGCAAGCATACTATGTATTGCTTTTAAAAAGGAAGAGGCTGTCATGTGATATAACAGCCTCTTTTGTATATATAGTCAGGTACCTCTGCTCTTTTTAGAAGGCAAGACCTACCCTGAAGCCGAAGTTGTTCAGCTTGTCTACATTGTAAGTCAGCACATTGGCCTTGTTGGTAGCATAGCTGTAGTAAACGGCGATATGCAGACCCGGACCGTAAGCCCAAGGGTATACGTTAAGACCGATTTCCGGTGATACGTAGAATCCCCAAGTATTATCGCGGGTTTCGAACATATTGTAGTTAGAACGTACTTTCGCATAATTGGCACCCAGCTTGACACCGAAATAAGGTTGCCATGCTCCGCCACGATTCATTTGATAACGTGCAGCGGCACCAAAAGGTAACTGGAAGATGGTATGTTGCTGGTCAGTATTCACGGTTCCTTCGCCAACAGGGAAAGTTGCGCGTGGGAAGTATTCGTGGTTACTGCTGTAATTCATAAAGAGTCCGAGTCCGAGATTAGGAGTTACAAAGTAACCGCCTTCGAAGTTCATACCCCATCCGCTGGCTTTATCGGCAAAGTGATTCTTCAGTGGTGCGTTGAACTGCCAGTCCACGTTAGCGTATCCATTATCTGATAACTGTGCCTTGGCCGGCATGGCAAAGGCCAGAGCAAGGGCCGCTATGGCCAGTACTCTAAGAGAAATATATTTCATTGTTTTCATAACGGTTCTTGATTAAATTATTTGTTAGTGAGATAGGGTGACTGTGCAAACGACTGATTGATTGCGCGAACAACCAGAGTTTGGTTCACTTTACCGGAATAGCTTGCAGGTCCGCTCAGGAAGCTGCTCCACAAAACGGGGAGTTTTTGTTTTTCACCCTCAGGAGCTTTCAGGTTCATAATCTCAGTAAGGAATGAGTTGGTTGTAATGCTATAGTTTACAACATACGGATAATACCAGCCGCCCCAATTACCCCAGTAAGGTGCATCCCAGTATCCGGGATAGTTCCACCACCACTCAGGTTGTCCGTAATCGGTGAAGTAATAAGTACTTTGAACGTAACTTACCTGTATACCCAGGTCGGCAGCATCTTTATTGTCTGTATATGTAAAACCTTTGCTATTCAGGTTTTCTTTGTACGCATTGATGATAGCTTCTGCTGCTTCACCTTTCCAGTATTCCGGATCTTTTTTATCTCCGATGACGAGAACACTGTCAGGGATGTAGTACGTGCTGAATTGTTTGAAGTCAGCTTTCTTGTCGTAGTTGGTGTAAACCAAATAGTCATTGTCCAATTTGTCCATGTCAGGGTCTTTTTCGCAGGCTGCGAATGCAAAGACCGCCAATAAGATGGGAATTAATCTCTTCATATCTTTATAATGTTTAGGTTAATTAAAAAAATCTTGCCCTGGTACCTTAAGGCGTTTGCAGAAAATAACAAGACTCTTGTTAAAAGGTTCGCAAAGAATAATGTTAAAATGCAGTATGATTACTTGGAGGCTTTGGTGAAAGATCTATCTTTGTACAAAATTAAAACCGAAATAAATATGAAGAACCTACGCATCTGGCAGACACTTTCCCTTTTCATTCTTTTGCTGTCCATAACTCTTCCTTTATCAGCAAAGTCGGATTTGCTGACGAAGTTGAATACAATTACCTTTATCATCCGTACCCAATCGTTAGAGACCTCTCTCTTTGCGGAAAAGTATTTGTTACGTTTCAAACAGCCATTAGATCATAGTCATCCCGAAAAAGGATCTTTCAGCCAGCGGGTTATCGTTGCGCATGTGGGATATGACCGGCCGACACTGATGGTAACTGAAGGCTACGGAGCTGCTCGTTCCCTGAATCCTGGATATTACGAGGAACTGTCTAAGCTGTTCAATACCAATATCATTGCAGTAGAACATCGCTATTTCCTTGAATCGACCCCTAAACCGAAAGACTGGAAGTATCTGACAGCCTGGAATTCTGCCAGGGATCTGCATGCTATTCGTGAGGCTTTTCGTTCCATTTATCCGGGAAAATGGATTGCTACCGGAATCAGTAAAGGAGGACAGACAGCGATGCTTTATCGTACTTACTTTCCGGATGATATAGATATTACGGTTCCTTATGTGGCTCCACTTTGCCGTTCGGTCGAAGATGGGCGTCATGAGCCTTTTCTGCGAACAGTAGCTATGCCCGATGATCGTCAAAAGGTGGAAGATTTCCAGATGGAGGTATTGAAGCGTAAAGCTGCTTTACTGCCTCACTTTAAAAAATACTGTTCGGTGAGGAAGTTGCAGTTCCGTGCGCCTGTAGAGGACATTTATGATTATACGGTGCTTGAGTATTCTTTTTCACTTTGGCAGTGGGGTATTCCGGTCAGCCGGATTCCGTCAGTTTCTGCTTCAGACAAGGAGCTGTTCGATCATTTGGTTGCTATCAGTGCACCGTCCTATTTTGTGAAAGAGGGATCTAATACTCCGTTCTTTGTCCAGGCGGCACGTGAATTGGGATATTATGGATATGATATTCGTCCGTTCCGGGAGTATCTTTCAATTGGAACAAGTAAAGATTATCTTCGCCGTTTGATGATCCCCGAAGAGCTTGCAGATATGGAATTTGACGAGACTCTGAGTTACAAGATAACCCGTTTTTTGAAAGAGAATGATCCGAAAATGATTTTTATTTATGGGCAGTATGATCCGTGGACAGCAGCTGGAGTCACCTGGCTGAAGGGAAAAAAGAATATTCATGTGTTTGTACAGCCGAAGGGTAGCCACATGGCCCGTATCGGCACTTTGCCTCAAAAAGAGAAAGAAGAAGCCATTGGATTGATAAAGAAGTGGTTGGAAGAGTGATCCCATTCTTACCCCTTTGTAGATGAATAGAAAAGTTACAGAGGTGTTTTCACCACAGATTACACAAACCTGTACAGATGAAGGTCAAATGGATAACTGTCTGTATGGGTGATCTGTGATAATCTGTGTAACCTGTGGTGACCTCTGATGTTACAAACTTATATCAGTGGTTTTAACATTTCCGGTATCTCTACTTTGTCCAGATCCAGTTCGTTTAAACGCTTCTTGCCTGCCTCTGTGAGGCTGAAGTACATCTGGCGTTTGTCTACTTCACCCAATGCCCGTCGGATGAGTCCTTTATCTTCTACCGCACGGATGACTTTCGACGTATGCGACGGAGCCATTTCCGTTCGTTCGGCTATAGCAGTCGAGGTAATTTCCTTTCCGGCTTCGCGCAACGCACATAGCACCATTGCTTCGTTCAGCGATATTCCATACACCTTTTCAAATGCCGTTTCGAAAATGGAGAGTGCTTTGTAGATATCGCGCATCTTACATATTGTATTCATACTTCCTTATTAAATAAACAGATTGATGTTAGCATTATCGGCACGTTCCATATAAGTGGCTACTCCGCCTACCGTAACTTCATCAAGCAACTCTTCACGTTTTACTCCCATCACATCCATCGACATTTGGCAAGCAATAAACTCCACCCCGTTCTCCAGAGCCTGCTGCCGCAGGGATTCCAGTGAGTCGATGCCTTTCCGGTGCATGATGTATCGCATCATCTTTCCACCCATACCTCCCATGCTCATTTTAGAAAGTTTCAGTTTCAGCGAACTGGATGGGAGCATTGTACCAAACATCTTGCCGAAAATGTCTTTCTCCACTTTGGGCTTATGCAATTTCTTAATCACATTCAGCCCCCAGAAAGTAAAGAAGATAGTTACTTTTTGTCCGGTGGCAGCTGCGCCGTTGGCCAGGACGAAAGTGGCAAGTGCCTTGTCCAAGTCGTCACTGAACATAATCAGAGTTTTACCTTTGCTGTCACATGTCGTAGTCAGGTTACAAGCCTGGGGTTCGCCTTTCTCAATGACTACTACCGATTTCCCTCCGGTACTATCCTTGGAGATAAATTTATTTCCGGTAGAGTTGCACCATGCGGCAGCATCCCGCGAGAATCCCGGGTCTGTAGCCACAATTTCAACTCTCTCGCCCGGAACAAGCGTATCCATTGTTTTCTTCATCTTTAGGACCGGGCCCGGACATTGTAATCCGCAGGCATCCACCCGGATTGTCTTAGGATTTGCAGCCGTTGTAGTTTGGGGTGCCTCAGCTGTCACAGAAGGTTTCGCCGGGCTGTCTTGCGCAGAAGGCGTGTCGTCTGTTTCTTCATTTTCGTGCAAGATGATGGGAGCGGTAGCAGCACGATAGGTCTTCAATCCGCCGGAGAGGTTATATACTTCTTTGAAACCGTGCTGGATCAGGATGCGGTAAGCAAGATATCCTCTCAGCCCTACGGCGCAGAAGGTGTAGATTGGCTTGTTCGAAGGAAGTTCAGCAATACGGTCACGTATTTCATCCAATGGTATATTTACTGCTCCGGGCAGTGAACCCAATGCAAATTCGTCCGGTGTACGCACATCCAGCAGGAACACATCTTTCAGTTCGATATCTCTCAGGTCGCGCCAGTATACGGGTTTTACTCTGCCGAGGATGATGTTTTCGGCTACATAACCGGCGATGGCTACGGGGTCCTTTGCCGAAGAGAAAGGAGGCGCATACGCCTGCTCCACTTTCATCAGGTCATAGATCGTTCCCTCGTGTTTGATGACAAGAGAAAGTTCGTCAATTCGTTTGTCCACGCCATCATACCCCACAATTTGACCGCCATACAACTTGCCTGTTTGGGGATCGAAGGTTATTTTGATACTCATCGGCATAGCGTCCGGATAGTATCCTGCATGCGAGGCCGGATGAGTGGTTGAAGATGCATATACAATGCCCGCCTGCTTTAACCGCTTTCCCGGAAGTCCGGTTGAGGCTACTGTCATGTCAAATACTTTTGCGATGGAGGTACCGATGGCTCCTTCATAAGGAATCTGTGCACCCAGCAGGTTGTCGGCAACAATACGTCCCTGTCGGTTAGCGGGTCCGGCAAGATAGTTCAGCCAAGGTTTGCCCGTAATGGGATGGCGGAATTCAATGGCATCACCGATGGCATAGATCGATTCGTCGGAAGTCTGCAAATAATCATTTACTGCGATACCTCCCGCTTCACCGATCGTAAGTTCGGCAGCTCTTGCCAGCGTTGTCTCCGGGCGCACGCCGATAGATAGAATCACGATATCCGCCAGGATGGATTGTCCGTTCTTGAAGACTACCTTCACTTCTTTGCCTGCTTGCTCAAACGATGCGACAGCTTGCTCCAGGTATAAGTTGACACCCTTCTCCATCAAATGTTGATGAACCAGTGCTGCCATTGAAAAGTCAATAGGTGCCATCACCTGGTTGCCCATCTCGACAATAGATACTTGCGCTCCCAGTGCGTGCAGGTTTTCTGCCATTTCCAGTCCGATGAATCCGGCCCCGATCACGACAGCCCGGCGGGGAGGCCGATTGTTGACATATGCTTTAATGCGGTCGGTGTCTGCTACATTCCGCAAAGTAAAGATGCCGGTTGAGTCAATGCCCGGTAATGGTGGGCGTACAGGAGATGCACCGGTGGATATTAACAGTTTGTCATAACTCTCCTCGTAAGTGTCTTCACTCTTAAGGCGGACGGTTACTGTCTTTTTCTTCCGGTCGATAAAAATAACTTCATTCTCGGTACGCACGTCTACCCTGAAACGTACTCCGAAAGCTTCGGGAGTCTGTACGAATAGTTTCTCACGCTCTTCGATAACGTCCCCTATATAATAGGGCAGTCCGCAGTTGGCATAAGATATGTACTTTCCTTTTTCCAACAAGATGATTTCCGCTGTTTCGTCCGAACGTCTGATACGGGCTGCAGTAGTAGCTCCTCCTGCTACGCCTCCAATAATAATAATCTTCATTTGAATATATTTTCGGTTTAAAATA
>OCHB01001638.1_pt1 | contig 12965 bp, 13 predicted proteins | sample 1538731 | NCBI WGS metagenome assembly OCHB01 (sample SAMN04571721, study PRJEB22368) | human gut metagenome | biome: human gut; material: stool | host: Homo sapiens | place: Luxembourg | collected 2012-09-20 | reverse complement strand
AAAAAATAAGGATAAAACGCTAATTGTTGTTGACCCTATCCATTTCGATTGACACATACATATGCGAAGGCTGAGAAAAAGACAAAAGTGAAAAAATCAAAGATAGATGACAAAAACTAAGGGAGGTTATTTTATGAAAAGGATGATCCAAAAGATAATCTCTTAGCTCTGTTTTTGTATATCAATTGGTTATAATTAAACTTGACAAAGATAAGTTTGATTTATATAATGGCTACAATAATAACCAGTCAAAATGAAAGGAAAAACAATGAAATTAATAGAATTATCAGAAGTAGAAATACTTATCATGAAAAGTATTTGGAAACTTGGGGATGGGATTACGGTATATGAAATTATTGATTATCTAGATCAAGTATATGACAGGAAATATACAAGAAGCACAGTAAAGACATATATCACAAAATTAAAGAAAAAAAGATTTGTAGATACACAAGTGAAAGGCAATTACAGCTATATTACAGCAAAGATCACAGAAGAAATGTATCGTGAAGAACAGATGGAATTGATGAAGGATTTCTGGCATGATGGGTCGGTGAAGGAATTGGTTCAGACGTTAACACATACAATATCAAAAGAAGAAAAAGAAGAATTAAAGGATTTGATCAATGATTTGGATGATTAAAAAAATATATATTTATGTCATCAGTATGATACTGCTGAATGGTTTGGTGGGAAGTATTTCGTATCTTTGCTTTCGCAAGATAAGGCAACAACTAGAGCGAAAAGGACTGATCAGTATGTGCATTACTGTTTTAAGCGGAGCAATTTTATCATTTCTGATGCCAATCGTAATTGTATTGATCTATTTCATTTATTATGTATATGAAGAAGATTATACAATGTTTGCACTGTCTCCATTGGTAGGATGGGTATTTTTTGTTGTAGGAATCATTTGGACGATTGGATTTTTAAAAGCCATAGTGAAAACAATACGTATTCAGACACAAATGAATCAATTACGAAAGAGGGCATGTGTATGCAGTAAATCTATTTTAGATTGTAAGAATCAATGGAAAGAAGAAGTAGGTGTTCGTAGAAATGTCGAAATTAAAACCGTATATGGGTTGGCAGTACCGATTATTTGCGGATTTCTAAAACCGATGATTTTGCTTCCAGAAAGAGAATATAACAAAGAAGAATTAAAGATTATATGCATCCATGAGTTGATTCACTGTAAGCACAAAGATATTTTGTGGAAACAGTTATGCGGACTTGTAAGGGTCATTCATTGGTGGAATCCATTGGTAAAGCAATTAGATATGGATGTAGACAGCTGGAATGAAACATACTGCGATTTAGAATCAACCACAATTATGAAAAGCAAAAAAAGATATTTTACGACGATCTGTGAAATCGGGATATCACCATTTGCAAAAGGTGCATATCTGTGCGCAGCATTAGGAGAAGACAAAAGCCAATTAAAGACACGAATTTTGAGAATTAAATCAATTGAAAACAAAAACACAAGGAATGTAATGGCAGGAACATTCCTTTGTATAGGATTATCCTTTGTGGTCGTTGCGGTAATTATTCTAAGCACGATCGGCTATCATAAAATTTATGTAGAGACAGTCTGGGCAACGGAAATAGAAGAGGATCTTCCTGAAGAAGAGACAGAATATACAATGGATTTGAAAGAATATACTGCAAAAAGGATCGGGACAAACTTAGCAGTTACAAAGCTAAAACAAAATATCAAAAAAGGAGAAGAAATAGATGTAGTTCAGCCATTAAACGCAAAAACAAGGCTAGAAACAAAAGAGCTGGAATTAAAAAAAGGCGAGAAAATTGATTTGACCGTTTTTTCATCTCAAGAAATACAAAGAGAGGATAAGGATTTTGTAGCAGGAATTATAGATGGGACAGGAAAAGAACGATATGTGATGCATGCGGTCGATATTATACATGACTTTTATGTGAAAAAAGATGGAAAATATAAAGTATTCGTTGAAAATCGTTATAAAAAGAAAATAAAAATAGGAATAGCGATTTGTGTGGAGAAATGATAAATGAGGAAATATGTAGTTCGTTTTATGGTATTTTATATATTAAGCATTGGGTGTTTACTGGGAATTATTATATATTCGTATCAAAATAAGATTGATCGTCATAATGAACAAGTGGAGAGAGAATACCCTGGAGTATGGAAGTTATCAGATGAATATGATAATAGAAATTCTAGCTATATGGAATTCCTTCATCAGAAAAACTCTCTCAGTATTTTAAAAAAAGTATATAAAGAATTAGAAAAAGCAGAGTTATACAGAGAATATTCCAGACAGATTCTATCTTATCATGAATATTTTCGTGGGAATGAAAAACTTGCATCTGGATCATATAATGACAAAACGGAAGATGGATATCTTACAAATTTAACTGTACTTCAGATGCCAGAGAAAATGATAAGTGAAAAGAAGATAGAACAACATATTGAAAAAGGTCGTTGCTTTACTTTAAAAGAGTATCAAAGACCTTTGAATCAAGAGATTCCATTAATTGCAGGATATGATTATCAAAAAGTTTTTCATTTGAATCAGAAAATTAAGGCAGGATATTTGGGAACTGAAAATTGTACGTTTAAAATTGTTGGGTTTTTACATAAGAATACTAGGTTGTCATCGGAATTAAATCTTGATGAAACATTGATTATGCCAACAGTAAGTAAAATGAAAACAATGAAACAAGAGAATGAAAAAATATTAATGTCAGTAAAATGTTCAGGTTATTTTTGTTATAAGAATGAGAAAGAGTATCGTCAAATAAGTAATTTGCTAAAAAGAATACGCAGGGAGACAGGTTATCGTTATGTGATACCGCAGATGAAATGGAAATCAAATAATTTATTACCAATGACAACTGAAAAAGCATTGATATTCATGAGTTTAAATTTGCTACTAGAATTCATCGTTATATATAAAGTACTGGCTGTGAATACAAGAAAAGTGAAAACATTGGTATATAAAACAGTAGCTCTATGTACAAGTGGGAGTATATTTGCAAATGTATTTTTGCGGTTCTTGTTTCCTAAACACATAAAAATAATTCAAATATATTCTTCTGATTTTGTGGCTTATATGATAATAGTATTTTTGTTATGTGCAGGAATGATTGGATTAAAGGAGAAAAGAACATGATGGAGAAAATTCTGCTTGGGAGTAGTTATCTAGCTCAAGCTATTGTTATGGCAACGATTGCATTTGCAGTCATAAGCACAATTTACTATTTACGATATAATAAAAAGATTATATGTCAGCCAGGATGGATCATAAAATACATATTTTTGGTTTACATAGCAACCGTTGGCATGGTCACGAGAGTATTAGACATCACATCATGGTCATATGGAGGATTTACAGCCTGGAATATTGTACCATTTGTGAATGAAAGCTGGAAATTGATGCTGTTAAATACATTAATGTTTCTGCCAATGGGACTTTTTGTTCCTATATTTATAAAGAAAATAAAATGGAACTATGGAAAAGCAATAATTGTAGGGACATTGATATCTTTGATGATCGAGTTTGTACAAGTTGTATTTGCAGGAAGAATTGGTGATATTGATGATATCATTTTTAATACATTAGGATTTCTGATCGGGTATATCCTAGAGAACCTGTTGCAAAAAATTCTTTTGAAAAAGCAATTAGGATTTGGAACAGAGGCATTGATACTGGTTATGATCAATGGATTTTTAAGTATCCCATTTTATGAGAAGACGGTGTCAATTGGAGATATGATTTTGGATAGTTTGAGTCTCAACAGTTGGTCAGGAAATAGTGGATATATATTGTCATATAACGGCATCCATTACACAATGATCCCATGTATAATACTAGCAGTCATCAGCTGGGCTATAGCACATAGACATCCAAAAGACTATGGTGCTAAAACAGCGAAAATAATCAGTATATTTATGATTGTTTGCTTCATTGGAAATTTTATTCAGATTTTAAGCCAAGATAGTATTATACCAATGCTTGCTGCATCCATTGTGTGTGCGGTAATAAGTCGAAAAACTATTAGATATTAGGGATTTGATATTCCATGAAAAATATGAGATACTATAGTATAAAACATTAAGGAGAATAAGATATGAAAAAATTATCAATACTACTTGCAGGGGTATGCCTAACAGCTGCACTATACAGCGTAGGCACAACTTATGGACAAAACAAAACCAACTTTGCCAAGCAGAAAGAAGACACAGTTACAACAAATAAATACCAAGGTGTAACGATCAAAGACAAAGCCAAAGGAAAAGTAACAAAGCAACAAGTCAGGGAACTAAAAAAAGAACACTCCGGTAAAGATGAAGGAAACATCATCATCTGGGAAGCAGAAGAAGCTAAATAGAGGTGGAAGCAATGTTAATACCAGATTTAATTATACAACTTATCACAGTAGTTATTGGAGTGGTACTATATACAGCTATATTTAAAATAGTAAAAAATGTGATTCATAAAATAATACATTAAAACATGACAGTATTATTTTTAGAAAAATGGTTATAATTTAGCTAATATATTTTGTTAATCAATAGTTATTGTCAACAAACTTCAAATATGTAAGAGAATATCTCGTATTCAAATAAAAATAGTTGCTGGTGTAGTAAGTTTGAAGAGATTTCTTAATCAATCAATTTTAAAGAGTTGGAGCTCCAAAATGATTAAAAAGTCTCTTGAGGCTTATTTTTTTACCTTAAAGAACAAAATTGTATTTTGTAAAAAACAATTTCAAAACATGTCCGTATTTTGTTTCGTCAGTACAGAGATTGTGTAAGGAACTTTAAAAAGATGACACGAAATCAAAAAAGATGCAGTAAGGGGGGCTGTAAAAAACCCTCTGAGCATTTCGTTTAGTGTAAGAATCTTTTTTTACTTCTTACACGAACCTTGAAAACGAAACAGCCTGCCCATAGTGATACCAGAACTGAATAGGCATTCAGCGTGTCTTTTCTGGTTAATACGTCCCGGAAACATCAGCACCCGGTACAGGAACGGATATGGGATGAGAACAGGAATTTAATAAACGAAGGAGGTTTGCAATAAAGCAGATGGGTTTGATTATTTCCTTTATTGGATTTTGGTAGGATGTCCCTATGGTATCAGAAAAATGTGTATGTTTCTTGTGCCGAAGAATTTTGGAATTGCAGGAAGTATGGGAATACTGGCACTGAATTGTATCGTTGGAGGTCTGATTGGTGGTATTATTGTTTTTGTGAGGATTATCGTTATATTTATGGAGATAATAAAAGTAATAGCAGGACACTTCTGGACACAATGTCCAAAGGTGTAAAAGAAAAAAGGGCAACAAAAAAGGCATTGTCAATCAATCATAAACAATACCTCTACTTGTCATCTGGAACATAACACCGGCATGGTTCAGATCCATTTCTGTTACATCACAGAACGGGATTTTATGTTTTGCCCGTCTGCCAAGTTCCCTATAATAATTCTTGACTGTTCTGTCTATGACTTTGCGGATAAGGCAGTCAAACTGTAGCCTTATGGCACTCTCAAATGAAGAAGGTTTCATAATCTCACCTCCTTCCTGTGCAATGTAAAAGCGTAGAGATTCTTACCTCTTTCCGCTCTGACACTCACCACAGAGATGAGATTTGTTATCCTGTCTTTAAATGGATTTAAAAATATTTTCAAACAGCAAAAAAGCACAAGAACAACGGTATATGGTTCTTGTACTCCTTTGATTATTCCTATTGTGTAATGTGAAAAACCACATTTACAAGCGCAGGGAATTATTGTATTAAAATAAATTTTTTTAACAGTAACGGATTTTTTAAATTAATGTACTCGAATAGGTTTGTCATAAGGCGTGTTCTCCTATAACCGACTCAACGCTCCTATGAAATACCGTTAAAAAAACGATAGTCTCTCAACCATCGTTTTCATAAATTATGACACACAAATAAGAAACTGTGGATGGCGGTTTTTTTATTACCGCCACACAGCATTTTTGAAAAAATATTCTGGCAGAAGAATTATTAACAAGTTATCTTTTCTTAATGATATTCTCAATGCTAATTGCTTTCTGAACCCATTCTTTATAAAAATCAGGTTCATGGGAAACAAGTAACACTGTGCCTTTAAATTCTTTTAATGCAATTTTTAAAGATTGCTTTGCTTGAATATCTAAATGATTTGTCGGCTCGTCCATGATAATAAAATTACAAGGAGTAAGAATTAACAGGCATATCTTTACCTTTGCCTGTTCTCCACCGCTTAATGTGCCAATAGCCTGCATTGCGTGTTCGCCCATAATTCCACAACAGGCTAGATTTTTTCTCACTTCTTTTATCGTAAGTGACGGGTAACAATCAGACACTATCTGTATTGGCGTTTTTTCCTCATTCTCCCAATGTAAATCCTGTTCAAAATATCGCAGTTTCACTTGTTCTGAAAAAGAAAACGAACCATTTAAAGCACTTAATTGTCCGACTAATGTTTTCAATAAAGTTGATTTTCCAATGCCATTAAAACCTGTTATCACAACTTTTTGTCCGCCATTTACTGTAAAATTAATATCAGATAAAACAGGGTAGTGATAGCCAACCGATAAGTGCTTGACGTTTAAATGCTCCGTATTTGTCAAAGGCATTTCACGAAAATGAAAAAATGGTATAATTTCTTTTTGGTCAATGGCTTCCATTTTATCCATTCTATCCAGTTGCTTTTGTCTGCCCCTTGCCATTTTTGATTTTCTTCCTGCTATATTTTTACGGATAAATTCCTCCGTTTTCTTGATTTCCTTTTGCTGTGCGGAATATTGACGTATATAATCTTCACGTAAGGCAGTTTTCTTTCTTAAAAACTCCGAATAGGTACCATAATATTTTGTGATTTTATGATTGTCTATATCACAGATTCGATTTGATATTTTTTCTAAAAAAGCATAATCATGCGAAACAACCATAAAAGCATTATTTAAACCGCAGAGATATTCTGACAGCCAATCAATATGTTCTTTATCCAAAAAATTCGTTGGCTCATCAAGAAGCAACACGTCCGGTTTTTCAAGCAAAAGTTTTGCCAAAATTACCTTTGCTCTTTGACCGCCGCTCATTTGTGCAATGGGTCTGTCTAAACCGATTGCCAACAACCCCAAACCTGTTGCAACCTGCTCAATCTTTGTGTCAATCAGATAAAAGTCCTGCCGTTCTAATTCTTCTTGATACCTCGCAGCGGTATTTAAGTTTTGAAAATCCCCCTCCTGCATGTTCTCATACAAGTAATTCATTTTTTCTTCCAAGTCATAAAGATTTAAAAATGCAGTTTTCAAAAAACTTTTCATATCAAGTTGCAAATTAATCTCAGCGTATTGGTCTAAATAACCGATACTTGTTTTGGATTGCCATGTAACACGTCCGTCATCGGGAAGCAACTGACCCGTACAGAGTTTAATCAGCGTACTTTTTCCTGTTCCATTCTGTCCAACGATCCCAACATGTTCCTCTTTGTTTAATGAAAAATCTGCATTTTTATATAAGACGTTTTCACTAAACGAATGTGATAAATTTGTAATTTCTAATAAACTCATATTTCATCTTCCTTTCTCTGTTTTTGAGCATAAAAAAACAGGAGACAAAATACATAAAGTGCAATAGTCTCCTGCTAAAATTATGAATATATAACAAAAGACTATAGACAAAACATTGCCTATAGCCTTAATCCCTTACGTTTTATAACATACGGAAAAGAGACAATAAAACCATCTACCCACAAAGGTACATTGCTTCATTGCCACATTTCCGATGAAATCTTACGCATTTCTTTATATGCTATACTCTGTACAATGTTTCATCGGATTTAATTGTACAGAGATAAGTTTCTTTTTAGGTTGGTTCGTTATATAGTAATTATTCATAATCAGTCTCCTTTGCTTGAAAACAAAGAAATTTTATCATAATCAATTTAATGTGTCAAATAAAACTACAGGTATGTGACATTTTGCAAAATTGTCACATCTGCTTTAAAGTGGCTCAAAGCCTTGTGAAATCAGTGTTTTAAGAATTTTAATTACAGTTTCTAGTCGTATTTGTGCCCCCTGTTAGATACCGGGGGCAAAGCAGTCGTGGCTAAAGCCACTCCTGCAAGGCTGGAACAGGACGACACCTTTCGCTTCGCACGGTGTCACCTGTCCTGCCTTTCTTTTAATACTCTAGCCATTTCAAAAAATAATCCTAAAGTATAAATAAAAGGTTCCGAATTATTCTTTAGAAAATTATTATTTATTTTTCCAATACTGGAGATATATCTACAGTAACATTTGCAATTATTTCCCCTTCATTATGCACTATTGCAGAATTCACAGAATGATTACCATTATCAACAATGACAAGTCCTAAAGGATTAATTAAACATGCGTTGATATTTCCAGAATGTGCATCACCATCAAATGGATTTTTATTGCATTTTCCAATATATTCTAGACTATCAAACATTCTAGTATAATTCCAAATACATGATATTATTGGTGTTTCTTCTACATTAAATTTGATACTGCATTCATGAAATTCTTCAAATGACAAATTCAACACTAAACTATAAACAATGTACTTAGTGTATTCGGCATAATTTCTATCATTATATAAACATTTGGAAATTAATTCTCCTTGTACAGAATTTGCCATAAACTTAATTAATCTATTTATTGTAGGTTGGTTATTTTGTTCTACAAGTTTTTTAAAACCATCAATAAAGTGCTTTGTATTTTCTTCGAGACGTACATTTTCTATCCTGTTATTTTTTTGTAACCTTTTAAACATATAATCACCCTTTCACTATTATTTCATAAAATTTAACATAGTACATTGATAATAACAAATATTAAGAAAACAAAATTTTAACTTTAGAATGATTTGACATAACCCTCAATATTTCTATAAATACTTTAAAATTAACAATTAATTCATTCTTGAAACCATTACAAGAAAACTTTGAATTAAGTTAATTCATTTCTACTTTAGATATTATACTTATCAGTTCGTGTATTATCAAGAGTGCGAGCATTGCTTCGCAACAGGCTCTTGACAAATCCTGCTCTGATAAGTGCATGGTAATCAAGCAGAAATGAGTTAGTATGCTGTTTTACAGCAATAGAAAAGCACACCCGTTTTCAATATCAGATGTGCCTATCTACAAATCTATATTCCATTTACTACAAGCCCCGCCTGTGACTGTCTATAAGCCTTTATTTTTCAATGTTTCTTCAACAATTCTTATGAGTATATATTGTCCGTTATCATTTCAACGAAGAGGCAAAGGAAACCATGCAGGAAAAGATTAACCGGATGCTGGTTACAGAAGCAAGCCGACAGGAAATGTAGCTGAGAGAAGTGACTTGCCTAAGTAAATTGAAATGGAAATATGGCTGATAGTGTGATATGATTTGAATGGCAAAAGATATTTTAAGGAACAGACATGCTAGCGTTAAGTTTGCTAAGGAGAATAATATGGAATGGTTTGGAATTGTAGCATTGTTGCTGTTACTTTGTTATACAGAGAAAAAAGATAAGCAGGTAGTTAAGCTGATGCGAATTGAAAATATTGAATCAATAGAAGAACAGTAAGTTCTATTTTAGAAATTCAGAGGAGTAAAGAGCATGAATTATAATTTACAAAAAAATCAAAATGCAGAACAGACTTATCATTCTATTCGTAATTCTATTGTGTCTGCACAACATCGTTTAAGCACAGCGGTAAATTCTGCTATGGTAACAACTTATTGGGAAATTGGAGAACAGATTTTTAAAGCATGTGGAGAAAATGATCGCGCAGAATACAGAAAGAAATTATTGGAATATCTTTCTGAGCAGCTGACCGCAGAGTTCGGAAAAGGTTTTGATAAATCGAATCTTCGTAAGATGAGGCAGTTTTATTGCACTTTTCCAATTCGAGACACACTGTGTCCTGAATTGAGCTGGTCACATTATCGTGTCTTGATGCGTATAAATGATGAACAGGCATTGATTGATCATCTTCAACATTTCCTTTTGGAACTTGGAAGAGGATTTTCATTTGTAGCACGCCAGAAAAGGTTTACATTGGATGGACAGGACTTTTTTATTGATCTGGTATTTTACAACTATATTTTAAAATGTTTCGTTCTCATTGACTTGAAAATGGGTAAACTGACCCATCAGGATCTAGGACAAATGCAGATGTATGTGAATTACTATACCCGTGAAATGATGAATGAAGGAGATACGCAGCCTATTGGGATTGTACTTTGTGCAGATAAGGGAGATTCTATTGTAAAATATACGATTCCTGAAGATAATCACCAGATATTTGCATCGAAATATTTCACCTATCTGCCGTCAGAGGAAGAATTGAAACGTGAATTAAATTTGAAAGAATTTCACAAAAAGGAATAAAAACGAAAATACAAAGCGGAAGTTATAGTAAAGGAGATTTACAATGGAGTTTTGGATTTTTATGTTGATTATGGATTTGCTTCTTCCATTTACGATGATTGGTTTTGGAAGATATTTTATGAAAAAGGCTCCAAAGGAAATAAATTCAGTATTTGGATATCGGACTTCGATGTCTATGAAGAACAAAGACACATGGGAATTTGCTCATAAATATTGTGGTAAAGTCTGGTATGTCTGTGGAATGGTTATGTTGCCGATAACAGTAATATTCATGCTTTTAGTGATTGGAAAAAATGAAGATTGTGTTGGGAGTATAGGAGGAATTATCTGTGGTGTTCAACTTATTCCTTTAATTGGGTCTATTCTCCCAACAGAAATAGCATTAAAAAAGAATTTTGATAAGAATGGAACAAGACGATAAATTCCAGTTTAAAAAATATCGGAGTAAAGGTGTTTTTGATCATCTTAGACAGGCAATGTCTGGTAGAAAATTAGAGAAATCTCGTTTTATGTCGTGGTAATTTCAGTATATGTTGGTAAGCTGTAAATGAAAGAGAGGTAAAGACATGGATACAAAAAAGATTGGAGCTTTTTTAAAACAATGTCGTAAAGAGAAAAATCTTACGCAAGAACAGCTTGCCGAGGTGTTGGGAGTATCTGCAAGAACGGTTTCCAGATGGGAAACAGGGACAAATATGCCGGATCTCAGTATACTTGTTGAACTTGCTGAATATTACGAGGTTGAAATGAAAGAGCTCCTGGATGGAGAAAGGAGCCAGACTATGAATAAAGAGATGAAAGAAACATTAGACAGGGTAGCTGATTATGAAAATTGGGTAAAACAAAAAGCTTTAAAAGCTGGAAATCTTGCTTTTGCATCTATGTTTCTGATTAGTGTTGGAGCTATTATCATACAACTTTTATTGACAGTAAACCTTCGATTCGTATTAGGAGAAACGCTTATTGCCTTGGTAGGTGGAACTGTATATGCGTTTATTATGATACATAATGGTATTTGGGATAAAGGTTTATCTGCGAGAGAAGCATTATGGAGAGATTTCCTTACCAGTGTGATTTGTGCAGGAATTTTCTCAGTATTTTATGGTATTTGCCTGAGAAGAATGGGGGCAAGCGAAAAGCAAACAATACACTTTGCTTTGTCCTTTTTGGGAGGAATTACAATTGTAGCATTTATTGTTCTCAGAATATTATCATATTTAAACCAGAATAGACGCCGAAATGCGGTTAAAGAGAGAACGAGTTTAAAAACAACGGCAAGTTGTACGAAAATCTATAATGCTAAAGATATAGTAGAAGCAGGAAAGATCATAGAATTATTTAAAGAACATGGAATTACTGCTTTTTCACAGGAAGCGAGTGCCAATGTTGCTATGCATGGTATGTCTGGATTTGGGATATATGGTGTGGATGTGTTTGTGGAAACGGACGAAGCAGAAAAGGCAATGCAGATTCTTGAAGATATGGATGCGTCCATAAGCAAAGAAAAATTTTGACATTTTCATAGATGCGTGATAATATGATTATAGAAAAAGAGTGCTACCGATAGACGGTTAGTCCGATATATGATGTGACAAAAATTGCCGCTTCAGTTTACCAGGCTTGGGCGGCTATTTTTGTGGCTTATTATTATCCTTGCCAAAGGTATATCCAAGACCAAAGCAGGTTAAGCCGAAGCTAACCACAGCTATGAAGTCAACAATACTCATGGCTTAGCCCTCCTTTCCAGTGGATTCCCTTTCGGGTTTCTATGTAATCAGAGGGTCACAGTCCCTCTGTTGAAGGACTAACCGCCTACCGTTATGGTAGCACCCATGTTTCGATTATAACAGTCAGGACAGGAATCCGCAACCGGAAAGTTGCCAGTGCATCAAAATGGAGCTGTGATACCATTTTGATACTAAAAAGTAAAGAGAATAAAAATACAACTTGGAAAATTGGCAATACAGGACAATAAGGTCACGAAAATCACAGAAAATAATGAGATTTTAAGAACCTCACAAACGTGAAGGTGGACGTACTGTAGGATCAGGACGTGTTGCTACAATCATCGAGTAATACAATCTGAATATAGATTTGTTATCGCAAGATAACGTTGTGTCCAAACGTAAGATACCCGTAGAACTTCGGTTCTACGGGTTTTTCTGTTGCTTAAAAAAGTTAAATAAGTCGGAAAAGAATAACGAATGATAAAGAAAAACGGTTGCCGGGAGATTATCCTAACAACCGTTTGTGATAACAGAATGATAACAAAATATGAAATTTTCACCAATTTGATAACAGATACAGTGGATTTGTTCATATATCACAGATATGGGTGTGGATTAAGTCAGATCATATGTCTTAATGTCATTACCATCTGTGCCCTTCTTAACAATAGTGTGACACCCTATCGTTGTTCCCATAGCACGCAATTTCCATTCTTCCTGGGTAGCGTTCAGTTTATCCAGTTCTGCCTGTCTTTTATCTTCATCTTCAATAGCTAATATTTCAGCTTTTTCCTTTTCATAGACATTTTTAAATTGACACCATT
>OCHB01001628.1_pt1 | contig 13058 bp, 7 predicted proteins | sample 1538731 | NCBI WGS metagenome assembly OCHB01 (sample SAMN04571721, study PRJEB22368) | human gut metagenome | biome: human gut; material: stool | host: Homo sapiens | place: Luxembourg | collected 2012-09-20 | reverse complement strand
CCTTTTTCTTTAGGGCCATCCGTGAAGACATGTCCTAAATGTGCATCTCCCGTTTTACTCCGTACTTCTGTGCGTATCATTCCGTGTGATGTATCCATCTTCTCTTTTATCACTTCTTTTTCTATCGGTTTGGTGAAACTGGGCCAGCCACAGCCGGAATCAAACTTATCTGTTGATATAAAAAGAGGCTCATCGGTAGTGATATCTACGTAGATGCCATCTCGTTTTTCATCCCAGTATTCGTTATGAAAAGCTGGTTCGGTTGCGTTCTTTTGTGTGACCGCATATTGCTCGGGCGTCAATTTACTACGAAGTGTGGCGTCATCCGGTTTTTTGTAATTTGTCTGGGGCTGCTCAGCCTGTGCATTTGCTTTTTTTGCCAACTCGAATAGTGCAGGGTTAATATGGCAGTATCCTCCGGGATTCTTATCCAGATAATCCTGATGATATTCCTCGGCTTTGTAGAAATTGGATAAGGGTTTCACTTCTATGACTATAGGTTTGGAATACTCTTTAGCCAATTCGTCGATGGCTGTCCGGATAGTCGGCAAGTCAACTTCATCAGTATAATAAATACCGGTGCGATATTGCGAACCTTTGTCATTGCCTTGTCGATTCAGACTTGTAGGATCTATTGTCTTAAAAAAAAGGTCGATCAATAGTTTTAGGGGAACTTCTTGTGGATTATACTCCACCTTAACGGTTTCTGCAAAATTGGTTTTTCCTGTACACACCTGTTGGTAAGTCGGATTAGCAATGTTTCCGTTGGCATATCCGACCTGAGTCGATTTTACTCCTCTGATCTGTTTCAGGAAATGGTCTGTTCCCCAGAAACAACCGCCTGCAAAATATATTTCACTCAGATTCTTCATGTTTTTTTTCTCCTGTTTTTGTTGATAAATCCATTGTACGCCTTGTGCATGGCCAGTGTAAATGATACCGGCCAATAGCATGACAAATATAGTAAACTTCTTCTTCATAATTTTCAGTCTCTTTTATAAATAACAAACGAAGATCGTTTTCGGATTATTAAGAACTGTTGTATCCTGCAATGAAGTGGTTAAAAAGAGATTATCTTTTGATCTTTTGGAGGATTGTGCTTATTTTTGGCATAAACATTTCCTTGCTTTGCAGCAGAAATCAAGTTTAGTATGGCAAAACAACAATTCAATAAACTAATCTGGCTGGTGGATACTATCTTCCGGAATGCTCCTGTGACATTTGCCGAAATCAATCGTCGTTGGAGAGCGGGAGATGATAATCGTTCTGATATACCTTTGCGGACTTTCCATAACCATCGACAGGCCATTGAAGAAATGTTCGACATAAACATTGAATGTGATAAACGGAACAATACCTATTATATAGCAGACGCCGAAGGAATGTTGGGTGATAAGTTGAAGATGTGGTTACTGAATAGTTTTTCGTTGAACAATGTATTGCAGGAAAATGTGGATATGAAGAACCGGATTGTATTTGAGGAAGTACCTTCGGGAGTGCAATTCATGGATCTTGTTATTGATGCTATGCGTAGCGGACGCGTGCTTGCTATGGAATATCAGGCGTACAACTGGGAACACTCCAAAGATGTGTTACTTGAGCCTTATTTCGTGAAATTATTCCGTCATCGCTGGTATTTGATAGGAATAAACCGGGAATATAAAGCTTTTCGTTCTTATTCTCTCGATCGGATCAAGAGAATCGCTCTTTCGGAAGAGACATTCAATTTCCCACGTAAGTTTACTCCTCAGGATCATTTCAGAGATAGTTTTGGTATTATTCGTGATGAAAATCTGCTTCCTCAGCACACTGTCCTCAGGACCACTATTTCACAGGCTCCATACCTGAGAAATCTTCCTTTACATTCCAGTCAAAAGGAGATTGCCGTTACAGAGAGTTATGTTGATTTTGAACTTTATATTTCGCATACTTATGATTTTATTCAGGAGTTATTATCCAAAGGAGCGGCAGTGGAGGTGTTGAAGCCCCAGTCGCTGCGGGATAAGATAAAAGCCGAGATACAAAACATGCAAACTCTTTACCGCTTATGAATGCAAATGTTCTCGAAAAATTGAAGATACTGGCAGAATCGGCCAAGTACGATGTTTCCTGCGCCTCAAGTGGCACGGTGCGTGCCAACAAGCCCGGTACATTAGGTAATACGGTGGGTGGATGGGGTATTTGCCATAGTTTTGCGGAAGACGGACGTTGCATTTCGTTACTGAAAGTGATGCTTACCAATTATTGCATATACGATTGTGCCTATTGTATTAACCGGAGAAGTAATGACTTGCCCAGGGCTACGTTATCTGTGTCCGAACTGGTAGACTTGACGATTGAGTTTTATCGTCGAAATTACATTGAAGGGTTGTTTTTGAGTTCCGGTGTGGTGCGAAATCCCGATTATACAATGGAGCGTTTGGTACGTGTGGCGAAAGATCTGCGTGAAGTGCACCGCTTTAACGGGTACATTCATTTGAAAAGTATTCCGGGAGCCAGCCGGGAATTGGTGAACGAAGCCGGGCGTTATGCTGACCGGCTTAGTGTGAACGTGGAGATCCCCAAAGAAGAGAACTTGAAACTGCTGGCTCCTGAAAAAGATCATAAGAGTGTATTTGCACCGATGCTTTATATTCAACAGGGCGTACTGGAAAGTAGTGAAGAACGAAAAAAGTTCCGGTATGCGCCCCGCTTTGCTCCTGCGGGTCAGAGTACACAGATGATAAGGATATTCTCTTTCTTTCTTCCGCCCTTTACCAGCGTCCCACGATGAAGCGTGTCTATTATTCCGGTTACGTATCAGTAAATACATACGATACTCGTTTACCTGCACTTAAGCAGCCTCCTTTGGTACGTGAGAATCGTCTTTATCAGGCAGATTGGCTGATGCGGTTCTATCAGTTCAAAGTCAATGAAATTGTGGATGACACCTATCCTGATCTTGATCTGGAAATAGATCCCAAGTTGTCGTGGGCGTTACGTCATCCCGAGCAGTTTCCTGTTGATATCAACAAGGCGGATTATGAAATGATACTTCGTATTCCGGGAATTGGGGTAAAGTCGGCAAAATTAATTATAGCTTCCCGTCGTTATTCGAAGTTGGGATATTATCAACTTAAAAAAATAGGTGTGGTTATGAAAAAAGCACAATATTTTATTACTTGCAGCGAATTACCCATGCGGACTGTAAATGAAATGACTCCACAGACCGTACGTAGCTTGTTACTGCCCAAATCTGCTAAGAAAAAGACGGATGAAAATCAGTTATCATTTGTTTTTAACGATTGAGATTGTTATGATTCTTTTTATCTACGATAAAACACTTGATGGCTTGCTGACAGCACTATTCGATGCTTATAACCGCAAGACCTTTCCTGATGTCTTACTCTCGAAAGGAGATACTTTACCACTTTTCTATGATGACATTTTTACGGTTATCACTGATGAAGAGAAGGCAGGACGTGTCTGGCGGGGATTGCAGAAGAAGATATCGGCATCAGCCCTTTCAGCTATCACCTGGTGTTGGCTTTCAGAGTTACCGGAAGTAGGTATGCTTTTGTTCCGATACATCCGAAAGGCCATTGACTCTCCCGTCTCCATTGAGACTAATTTCGGTGATCCGGATGTTCTCGCTCTTTCCAAAATATGGAAGCGGGTAGATTGGGAGCGTTTGCGTATGTTGCAGTTCGTACGTTTTCAGAAAGCGGTGGATGGTACCTTTTTCGCTGCTTTTGAACCACAGCACAATGCTTTACCTTTGACGGTAGGTCACTTTAAAGATCGTTTTGCCGATCAGCGGTGGCTGATTTATGATATGAAGCGCCGTTATGGTTTTTATTATGATCTACACACGGTAGAGGAGGTGACATTTGATGATGATGGTCAAGCAGCACATCTGATTACCGGAATGCTGGACGAAAGTTTGATGGATAAGGACGAAAAACTTTTCCAACAACTTTGGAAGACTTATTTTAAATCTATCACAATTAAAGAAAGACTGAATCCTCGTAAACATAAACAGGATATGCCGGTGCGTTATTGGAAGTATATCACCGAAAAACAGAAATAATCTTATTCAATTCGTTCTACTGTCACTTCAGGAAATTCTTGTATTAAAGATAGCAAATGTCCTTCGTCATTGTTCCGTTTGGATTTGATGATCATTGTTATTTGATAGGTTTCTATGCTTCCGTGCTTCTGTGTATCCATCTGATACGACACTATGAGGTAATCTTTGGAATTAAATCGGTCAGCCACACCACTCCTTTCAGTACTTCTTTGTTATCGGTCGAAAAAGTTATCATTGAGCTTTTCATTCCTATGCTTTTAAACAGGTAACTTAGCACTTCAAGACCAATCAGGGTCAGTACCATGGCAGCAATACCTATGACGTACATGCCCGCGCCTACTGCCAAGCCTATTCCGGCTGTCGCCCAGATCCCTGCCGCTGTAGTCAGTCCTCTGACTATCTGTTTTTGAAAGATAATCGTTCCGGCACCGATAAAACCAATCCCACTGACTACTTGTGCCGCTACACGGCTTGGATCGAGTGTAACACTATTTTCTTTTATGATTTCTTGAAAGCCGTATTGAGAAACGATCATAATCAGTGCACTACCCAATGACACCAGAAAGTGTGTGCGATAGCCCGCTTCTTTGGCACGATATTCCCTGTCCAAGCCAATGATGGCACCTAAGATTCCGGCGACTAACAGTCTTAATACAAAGTCGAAGTTCAACATCATACGTAAATTTCCTTTCTATCTTTATTTCAATCATTTATTCATTACCTAAAGATACAATAGTTTTTTAGAAATAACGTATATTCGCAGTCAAAAGATTATTTCTATCGGAAATACTGACATCATAAAGTTGATATAATACATAAAGTTTTTAATAGTATTGATAAACAACAATCGAACTTTGTATTCTCAGTATATCCTGTGAAAGATAAAATTCGAAAGACACCATGAATAAAAGTTTTTTCTATGCGATATGTTTTGTCGTAATACTGGTAGTTGAGATTATTATTGGTATATATGTTCGTGATAACTTTGTACGTCCTTATATGGGTGACGCACTGGTTGTTGTGTTGATTTATTGTTTTATACGGATTTTTATTCCGAACGGTTTGTCACAATTACCTTTGTATGTGCTTGCTTTTGCCTGTTTCATAGAGATACTTCAATATTTTCAGTTGGTGGATGTGTTGGGAATATCGAATCGTATACTCCGTATAGCCCTTGGTTCTACTTTCGATTTGAAAGATATGGTCAGTTATGCCGGCGGATATGTATTTATTCTACTGGCAGAATATTTTTTAGATAAGAAAAGAAAATAATACATATATTTCTGCTTGTTTTGTAAATTCTTTAAATTAAAGAGGTCTCCTTTATAAATAAATATGTAATTTTGCCACATGTTATTGTTTGAATGTGAATTAATTAATCTCGTTTATCATGAGTCAAGAGAATCCTTCTTCACAATTGGATGTGGAATTTATTTATTTGCCTGTTATCAATTATTCCATGCAGCAAAACCGGATACCTGTTGTCCGGTTACTTTCTATTAAAAATAATACAGAACATCCGCTTGCGGATTTAAAGGTATTTCTAACTCTGGAGCCTGAATTTGCATCAGTTTCACCGGTAATGGTAGAAAAATTAGCTTCCGGTGAGATTATTACAATAACCGGATTAAATCTGATGCTGGACCCTTCTTTTTTTATTCAGCAAACCGAACGCCTGTCCGGTACTATCGTTCTGGTAGTTTCTGATGAGGAAAACGTATTTTTTCAAGAGAAGTATCCTGTTGATATCCTGGCTTTTGATCAATGGGGAGGCATTCAGGTATTGCCTGAACTTTTGTCTGCATTTGTGGTTCCTAATCATCCGGTACTTACAGGAGTTCTTTCGCGGGCGTCATCTATCCTGAAAGAGTGGTCCGGTAATTCTTCATTGGATGCTTATCAGAGTTGTAATCCCAATCGGGTGAAGTTACAGTTGGCAGCTCTGTACGAGGCTATTAAAGAGCAGCATATTGCATACTGCACGCCTCCGTCCAGTTTTGGTGATGCCGGTCAGCGAGTCAGGCTTTCGGATAATGTACTTTCCGGTAAATTAGGGACTTGTTTGGATCTGTCACTGTTGTATGCTTCATGTGCCGAAGCCATGGGGTTGCATCCGTTGTTGGTGATCATTCAGGGACATGCTTTTGTGGGATGCTGGTTGATTGACGGGACATTTCCTGATGCGGTGAACGATGACCCTTCGTTATTGACCAAACGAACGGCGGACGGTATCAACGAAGTTATTTTGCTGGAAGCCACTTGTATGACCGATGGAAACAATGTGACTTTCGATACCGCAGTCGGGCTGGCTAATGACAAAATGTTGGCTGTGAATGACTTTACTTGTTTTATAGATGTTGCTCGCAGCCGTTTTGCTCATATTTTGCCTTTACCTCAACGGGTTATGCATGGGAAAGCATGGACTGTGAGTCCGGAGGTAGCTCAGATTCCTAAAGGCGGGTTGTACATTAGTCCTGTTAGTGCTCCGGAAGAGATTAAGCAATATGATTTGGATAATCAGGATAGTTATGTGGAATTCACCAAACAACTTTTGTGGGAACGAAAGTTACTTGACCTGAGTCTACGTAATAATTTTCTGAACCTGCGTATTACCCGTAATGCCCTTCAAGTGATCTCTGCGGATATAGATAAGATGGAAGATGCTTTTTCGGACGGAACAGAATTTCAGATTTTGGGTAAGCCCTCTGATTGGGATAATCCGTTGTATGACTTCGGGCTTTATGGCACTTTAACGGAATCGGATCCGATGATTGGTTTGATTAAGCAGGAGCTGACTCAAAAAAGATTGAGAACCTATCTTACCGAACAGGATCTGAAGAAATCGCTTACTTATTTATATCGTTCTTCCAGAATAGCATTGGAAGAAAATGGTGCAAATACTTTATATCTTGCCTTGGGGCTGTTGAGGTGGTATGAAACCGAACATAGTGAGCGTCCTCGCTATGCCCCGATATTGTTACTTCCTGTTGAGATGATCCGTAAGTCGGTATCCAAAGGATATATTATCCGTGCCCGTGAAGAAGAGAGTATGCTTAACATTACCTTGTTGGAGATGTTGAGACAAAACTTTGGCATCACTATTTCTGGGCTCGATTCATTGCCGAAAGATGAAAATGGAACCGATGTGAAACGTATTTTCTCAATCTTTCGGAAAGCTGTGATGAACGAAAAGCGTTGGGACGTAGAAGAACAGGCTATTTTGGGTACTTTTTCATTCAGTAAGTTCATCATGTGGAATGACATTCATTCGAATGCCGAAGAGTTGAGTAAAAATAAGATTGTCGGCAGTTTGATGAGTGGTAAAATGGAATGGGAGGTTGCAGAAGTCGATGCCAATGCCGTAGAACTGGATCATGCTTTAACTCCTGCTGATATTGCGTTGCCTGTCAGTGCCGATTCTTCGCAGCTTGAAGCGGTTTATGAAGCTGTAAATGAGAAAAGCTTTATTTTACATGGACCTCCGGGAACTGGCAAGTCACAAACCATTACGAATATTATAGCCAATGCACTGTATCAGGGTAAACGGGTATTGTTTGTGGCCGAAAAAATGGCTGCACTCTCCGTAGTTCAGAAAAGGCTTATGAATATAGGTTTAGCTCCGTTCTGCCTGGAACTGCATTCTAATAAAGCACGAAAGACAGATGTACTGAGTCAGCTGAAAGAATCAACTGAGATCTTTCGTTATAAGGAACCGGAAGAGTTTAAGGAAGAGTCGGAAAGGCTGTTTAAAATGCGTCAGCAGATTAATGGATATGTAGAGGCATTACACCGAATATATCCTTGTGGCATATCTGTCTATGAGGCTATCACCCGTTATAGCTCCATTGACGAAACAGAAGAAATAATGATACCCGCTTCTTTGCTTGCTTCGTTGACTAAGGAGCAATTCAATGAATGGAATCATGCTGTGGAAGAGTTGATCGGAGTTGGAAAAGTAAGTGGACATTCCCATCAGCATCCTCTCACAGGAATCAATATAATGGAGTACTCTTCTCAACTGAAAGAAGAAGCGGATAAACTTCTGAAAGACTATATGATTCTGTTGCAGAAGATGGAAGAGAAGATGAATAGATGCTTCTCAAATTATGGAATAGGGAATAAATGCACAGAGAAGCTATTGGATAACTTTGTTCGGTTCATCCGAATCCTAATGCAACTTCCTGGTATGACCGGTAACTTGATGTTGTTAACCGATCTTGACGAGAATGTTGATAAGATAGGCCGGATCATTGAACATGGACGAAAAAGAGATGAATTTTGCAATCTGCTAAAACAATCATTTGAAGACACTTTTCTCACTTTACCGGTGCAGCAAAAGATCTCGGAATGGAAAGATATTACACAGAGTTGGTTTCTGCCTCGCTTGTTAAAACAACGGAAGTTTTGTAAGGAGCTGTCTCTCTTTTCGCTTCAGGGCCGTGTCAATAAAGAACAAGTTCTTCCCGCTTTGCAACAATTGCTCTTTTATCAGCAGCAAAAACAGGAAGTAGATAGCAGTAGTCGTTGGTTTGAGGACTTATTTGGGAATAAATCCCATCCCGGTGAAGAGCAATGGGACGATATAGAAGTGATGAGCAAGGCTATACTCCAATTGAACAGGCTTCTGGTGGAGGTAGTGGATGATCCTATGTCTATACGGCGAGTTAAGGAGAAGCTGGCGGAACAACTCTCTGAGGGTTATTCTTTGTTCCGGCAAATGAATCGGGAGTTGTTGGAAGGTTTGGTATACGACTGGGAGTGTATAAAGCAATTGGAAAAATCGATGTTGCAATTATTGGGCGTTTCCAAAGAGGTGCTTCATGCTTGTGAAGACGACTGGCTGGCAGGAGCGTCACGACAATGTGAGATTTGGGCAAGAAACACGGATAAGCTGAAAGATTGGTATCGTTGGTTGAATGTATCTCGTCGGTTCGAGGCTTGTGGCTTGACTTCTGTATTTGCAGCATATACGGAACGTAACTTGCCTGCCGAACGGATGATGAATATTTATTTGAAAGGGTTTTATCATAGTTTTATTGAATATGCCATCGGGAAGGAGCAGGTTCTGCAATTTTTTAACGGGGAGCTGTTCAATGACAGCATCCGGCGTTTTCGTGAATTGAATATGGAGTATCAGGAATTAATAAAAAAGGAACTTTATACAAAACTGGCTTCTAATATCCCATCATTTGTACTTGCGGCTGCCCAAAGTTCGGAGGTTGGTATTTTGCAGAAATGTATTCGCAGTAACGGACGTGGAATGTCTATTCGTAAGTTGTTCGATTCGATTTCCAACTTATTGTCACGTATGTGTCCGTGTATGCTGATGAGTCCAATGTCAGTAGCGCAGTATATCAATGTGAACCACGATAAGTTTGATTTGGTTGTATTTGATGAGGCTTCACAGATGCCTACTTGTGAAGCCGTAGGTGCTATTGCCCGTGGAAATCATGTAGTCGTTGTAGGTGATCCGAAGCAAATGCCCCCGACTAATTTCTTTACCAGTAATTCAGTTGATGAAGAACATATAGAGATAGAAGATCTGGAGAGTATCCTGGATGATTGCCTGGCTTTGTCTATGCCTTCTAAATATTTGTTATGGCATTATCGCAGTAAACATGAAAGCCTGATTGCTTTCAGCAATTCTCAGTATTATGATAATAAGTTGCTGACTTTTCCATCTCCGGATGATCTGGCTGCCAAAGTTACTTTAGTACCCATCGAGGGATATTACGATAAGGGTAAAAGTCGTCAGAATCAAGCTGAGGCACAGGCGGTAGTAGACGAGATTGTTCGCAGACTTTCCGATCCGGAATTGAGAAATCAGAGTATAGGTGTTGTAACTTTTAGTTCCGTACAGCAGACTTTAATAGAAGACATGTTATCGGATGTTGTTTTACAGAACGCAGAATTAGAGAATCTTGCATTCAATCGTGAAGAACCTGTTTTTATTAAGAATCTGGAAAATGTGCAAGGGGATGAACGGGACGTTATTCTTTTTTCTGTAGGTTATGGTCCGGATGTCAACGGAAGGGTGAGTCTCAATTTCGGACCGTTGAATAGGGATGGTGGCGAACGTCGTTTGAATGTGGCAGTGTCACGTGCCCGATATGAGATGAAAGTCTTCTCTACATTAAGAGCCGACCAGATTGATCTGAAAAAGACATCTTCTATAGGAGTGGCAGGTTTGAAATATTTCCTTGAATATGCAGGTAAGGGTACCGGAGTTTTGAATCATTCTTATGCAGCGGTATCCGAAGAGGTCGAAATGGGTGAGCTGATTGCTGCGGCACTTCGTGAAAAAGGACATCAGGTGAAAACCAAAATCGGATGTTCCGGATTCAAAGTAGATGTAGGTATTATCGATCCTAATGATACCTCCCGTTATATGCTCGGGATTTTGTGTGATGGCGAGAATTATCGGGCTGCAAAAACAGCTCGGGATAGGGAGATTGTGCAAGACAGTGTACTGAAAATGTTGGGATGGAACATTTGTAAAGTATGGACTCTGGATTGGTGGGAAGACTCACAGAAAGTTATTGACCATATAGAGGTGGAATTGAAAAGAGCAGAGTGCGGAAAATCGCAACGATCCGTTCCGGTGATTTCTTTGGCTTCGGGATCGGGAGAAGTGCAAAAAGAGGGTTTACTATGCCATGCACAACATTGTTTAGTGAAGTTGCCGGAGCTAGTAATTCGGGAAGAAGTGAAAACTGCGTCACCGGAGATTTATGAAAAAACTCTTCTAAACTCTGTAAATGTATCTGCTTGGGAATTGATGATGCCACGCCGGGAGCCCCGTATCAGAAAACAATTGAATGAGATCATGCGTACGGAGGCTCCGATTAGCCGTTCATTGTTAAGCAGCAGAATCTTTAATGCTTATGGTATTCTTCGGAAGACAGCTCGCCTGATTGAATGGATGGATGGTATACTGGATAAAACTCCTTATTACAAGCAGGAAATTGATGGATTGGTTTTCTACTGGAATACCAAGGAAGAAGCAGACTCGTATACCGGATTCCGCATAGACTCCAAGCGTGAAGCCGTAGATTTACCTCCTCGTGAGGTAGCCAATGCGGCTCGGAATATACTGGAACAGCAGGTCGCTTTACCTTTGGTTGACTTAATGCGGGTAACCGCACAGTTGTTGGGGTATGCACGTTTCGGATTGAATGTGGAGACTGCCATGCGTAGGGGAGTGCAAATACTGTTGGACGGAGAAGAGGTAAAGATCGAAGGGGATAAAATACTTATGAAGTAGTCCGATCCGGATCAGTTGCCGTGTTTTCCTGCCGGTAAATTTCATCATTTTTCAATTTATGTCCGCAGTATTTACAATAAGTGGCATTCTCTTCGTGCCCCGTTTTATGACAGTTGGGACATTGTAAGTCTTTTAATTTTTTGTATTCTTTCATCATGGATGCAGAGACGATACCTGTAGGGACAGCAATAATTGTGTAACCGATCAGCATCACGCAGGCAGAAAGAAATTTGCCAAGAGCGGTAGCAGGAGTGATGTCTCCATAGCCTACGGTGGTCATGGTGACAATGGCCCAATAGATACTATTCGGAATGTTATTAAATTGTGTATTGGGTTGAGTCCCTTCAATCATATACATTAAAGTGCCGATGGCAACGACGAGGATGACAACGAAGAGGAAAAAGACGGCGATCTTTTTGCTGCTTTCCCGCAGGGAAGTGAGTAGACGTTCACCTTCGAGCCAGAAGTTGAACAACTTGAATATTCGGAATACCCGGATAATCCGGAAAGCACGTATAATCAGCAGATAGCGTGCTCCGGGCAGGAAGAAGGCAAGGTAGAGTGGCAATGTAGCCAGAAGATCGACAATACCGAAAAAACTGAAAATATATTTCCGTGGATTGGGTGAGCAATAGATGCGGGTGACATATTCAAAGGTAAAAAAAACTGTGAAAAGATATTCAAGCACGATAAAGGGAGTGGAAAGCCAGGAAGGCAGACCTTGAAGGCTTTCGATTATAGCAAGCAGGATACTCAGCAGAATACATATGATAAGGGTTACGTCGAATGCTTTCCCTGCGGGTGTATCGGATTCGAAGATAATGACATACAGCTTATGCTTTAGCGGCTGATTATGCAAAAAACGATGGAGCCAAGAATCACTTTTCAATGTGCCAATATATTAATATACCAATGTACTCGTTTGATTAACCATTAGTCAATCACCCATTTATGTTCGTGAGGAACTGTTTTACGAGGATCATAATTCATACCCTCTTGCGTGGGTATATGTAAAACGTATTTCTTCCCGGTTTTGTTTTTTAGTGATGAACCTCGAAGCCAGGGGTTGGCATCGCGAAGTTGTGCATAGGTGATGCCTTGTTTCTGTGCAAAGTTGCTCAAGTCACTGATTTCTGTATCTACCGCCACTTCTTTGTAGGGGATGGCAGGGTAGAGATGTTCCCGCTTCAGCAGAAAACCGAAACGTTGAGGATTGCCGAATACCTCTTTTACAGCCAGTAGGCGGAACATGTAGCGTGAGGTTTCTTCTGCCAGCCAGAGGTCCATGGCATGATCCGCCAATTGTTTGTCCAGTTGAGAGGAAATACGTCCTTGTCCGGCATTGTAAGAGGCAGATACAGCCATCCAGTCGCCATATTTGGCATAAGCCTGCTTGAAATAGCGGCAGGCGGCTGCGGTAGCTTTCTCAATATGATAGCGTTCGTCTACGTTATCATTTACTTCAAGACCGAATTCACGGGCAGTGACAGGCATAAATTGCCATAAACCGGCGGCACCGGCCGGTGAACGTGCTATCGGGTTGAGATTGCTCTCTATTACCATCAAATATTTGAAGTCGTCCGGAATACCGTTGGCTTTCAGTAATGGTTCAATGACAGGGAAGTAGCGGTTGGCCCGTTTAATCATTTGCATGGTGCTGGAGTGCATGTAAGTGAAGGACATCAGTTCGCGGTCCATACGTTCACGGCGGTCATAACGACGCAG
>OCHB01001620.1_pt1 | contig 13089 bp, 8 predicted proteins | sample 1538731 | NCBI WGS metagenome assembly OCHB01 (sample SAMN04571721, study PRJEB22368) | human gut metagenome | biome: human gut; material: stool | host: Homo sapiens | place: Luxembourg | collected 2012-09-20 | reverse complement strand
TTGTTTTAACCGCCATCCTGTTTACCGCATGCAACTTACTTCATGCACAAGTGCAGACAGGAAAATTAAGCGGAGTCATCATAGATGCCAATAATGAAGAAACACTGGTGGGGGCCAATATATACGTAGAGTCACTGAAAAAAGGGACTTCCACCGATAAGAACGGTGAATTTTCAATAGAAGTCCCTGCGGGACACTATCGAATTGTTATCTCCTATATGGGATATCGTACCCGACAAGAAGAGGTCAGAATCTCCGAATTGAAAACCAAGAAGTTAGTGATTCGTCTAGAACCGGAAACTCAGTCGTTGGGTGAAGTTGTCGTCACAGCCAAAAGCGAAGCCCGCCAACTGCGCGAACAGGCTATGCCCATGTCAGTGATAAGTATGCAACAGTTGCAGGGAACAGTCAGTAATGTTCAGGATGTTCTGTCGAAAACGGTAGGTGTAACTATCCGCAACACAGGAGGGGTAGGCAGTTCATCCCGTGTTTCCGTACGTGGGTTAGAGGGAAAACGCATCGGCTTTTTCATAGACGGTAGCCCGATGAATGACAATTCAGACTTCATCGATATCAATGACATACCTGTAGACATGATCGACCGAATCGAAATCTACAAAGGAGTGGTACCGGCCAGGTTTGGCGGCTCTTCTGTGGGGGGAGCCGTAAATATTGTCATCAGAGAGTATCCACCTAAATACCTCGATGCCAGTTACAGTATCGAAAGTTTTAACACACACAAACTTTCGTTAGTAACCAAACGCAACATCGCTACCAAAGGATTAGAATTCGGAGGCGGAGGATTTTATACTTACTCTGACAATAACTACAAGATGGAATCTCCTTTTGAAGAAGGGCTTATCATTAAGCGCAACCATGACAAATTCAAGAAACTGGCTGTTGCAGGTAGCCTGAAGGCTCGTAAATGGTGGTTCGATTTGGTAGAGTTCGAACCTGTCTTTATACACACTTTCAAAGAGATACAAGGTATTGAATATAATATTGAGAAAGCCCACACTTACTCAGACGCCTTCATTTTCGCCAACAAACTGGAAAAAGAAAACTTCCTGACAGAAGGGCTCGATATGGAATCGAATCTGGCCTATGCCTACACGGTATTCCACATGGTGGATACCGCTGCTTACCGATACAACTGGGACGGTACGACTTATCCTGCTGTATCCGAATATGGAGGAGAGATAGGCAAATGGGCCTCGAATGCCAGAAACGAGAAACACACCATCACCCACAAGTTGCATCTGAACTATGTGATCAATAATAATCATTCTATCAACTTGAACTCACTCTTCAGTTTCGCATCCGGACACCCGAAAGATGACCTGAAAAATAAAGTTGTTGGTTATAAAACCAATTTCAGAAGTACGATGGCAAGCTGGATTGCCGGACTGGGATACGATTTCCGCACCGACAATGATATCTTCCTGAATTCGTTCAACGTGAAATATTATATGTATGGTATGAATACTCACATGAGCAGTATCATGTCTTCGGAAGCCGAGAAAGTGGATATGTTGAAACGGGATTTTGGCATCAGCAACGCTCTACGCTATAGATTTACTCCGGATTTCATGGGTAAACTCTCGGTAGGATATGACGTACGCCTGCCGGCCGAAAGCGAACTTTTGGGTGACGGATATACAGTCGCCCCTTCCGGAAACCTGCTTCCTGAACGCAATACAAGCGTAAACCTGGGTTTTCTTTTAGACCGCACCGGAAAGGATGCCAGCAACTTACAGGTAGAAGTAAATACCTTCTATGGATATCTTGAGAATATGATCCGGTTTACAGGAGGATATCTCCAGTCTCAATATCAAAACTTCGGAAAAATGCGTACCCTTGGAGTTGAAGTAGAGGTCAAGGCGGACTTGACTCATTGGCTTTACGGCTACTGCAACATGACCTACCAGGACTTACGGGATGTGCGGAAATTTGAACCGAATACCCATATAACCAACCCGACCAAAGGTAGTCGGATGCCTAACATTCCCTACCTTCTGGCAAATGCCGGACTAGAATATCATAAAGAGAATCTGTTCGGAGGCAAGGGACAGAACACCCGTATCTTTACAGACGGTTCTTTTGTTGAAGAATATTTCTACGATTTTGAACAAAGCCGGTTTCAGGAACGGAGAATTCCACGCACCTTCTCGGCCAATATCGGAATAGAACACAGCTTTATGAACGGACGGTTCATCATTTCGGCACGAATGAATAATCTGACTGATGCTCGAATGATGTCTGAGTTCAATCGTCCCCTACCCGGACATAACTGGGGAGTAAGGTTAAGATATGTATTGAAATGAAACAAGATTATTTATTTTAAAAACCCAAAAACTATGAAGATTAGAAATTTGATGCTGGCACTTGCCGGCACTGCACTCGTATTTTCTGCATGCGAAAAAGATCCGAACCCTAAAGTCCCGACCACCGATGCCAACATCGCTCTGGCAACCATCCTGCCCAATGCCGACGGAATGACAGGAGCAGCTTACCTGCAACTGATCCGTGACGAGTTTCCACAAAATACAAATAACAACAACGGAATTCCCATTCCGTACGGAGGATCATACCCGATTATCGAAGGGAACGATATTTCGTTTTTCCGGGATACATGGGCGATAGCAAGAACGAGTTAGTGAAATATACACGGAACAACGGGCAGCTGTCAAGAACGGGAACAATGAAATTGCCACCCAACTCTTCCGCCACCAATATCGTTTTTGCGTCTACCGGCAAAGCTTATCTATCCATGGCAGGATTAGGCAAGATCGCTATCTTCGATCCCACTACCATGACACAGCAAGGAGAGATAGACCTGACTTCATTAGGAGTATCCGACAGCAATCCGGATCCATCCGCCATGTTACTGCGCGACGGACTCCTATTCGTAGGCCTCAGCCAGATGGTGGGTGGATGGATTCCCCCACAGGATCGCCCGTACAGCGACATTGCCATCATTGACACCCAAACGGATAAGTTGCTGAAAATGATAACAGACAAGACCAGCGGCATCTCTATGCCAACCCGCCCAATCGACCGCTATTCCATCTTCATGGACGAGAAGAAAGACATCTACATTTCGTGTATGGGAGGCTTTGGTATGGTCAAAGGGCATAATGCCGGAGTTCTGCGTATCAAAGCCGGAGAAACGGAGTTCGACCCGACTTATCAATGGACAATCACAGGAGCCGCCATCAGCGGAGAAGAAAAGACTGCCGGATTTATCTCCGCCATCCGGTATGTAGGTAATGGAAAAGCGTATGCTTACATCAATATGCCGGGTTACTACAAACCGGGAGAACAAGGACACACAGCCATCGCCGATCTTGCAGTGGAAATAGATCTGTACAATAAAACCATGAAAAAAGTGCAAGGACTTGACTTGTCCAACGGTTTCGGGGTTATGCTTTCCCTTTATAAAGGGAGTATGTTGATAGGTAACTCATCGGCTAAAGCAAAAGGTATCTACTCACTGGATATACAGACAGGTGAAGTGTCTAAAGAACCGATACTGACCACGGTAGGCAATCCGATATTATGTTACTATTTTGAAAAATAAGGATAGTCACCTTTGGATGATTTTAAGAAAGAAGTGCTCTTGCAGGATACACAGAGTTACCGTATCTTTGCAGCCGTTTTAAAAAAAGAATAATTATGGAACTTCCTGAAGATCCGATGATGCTGTTTAGCGTCATCAACATGAAACTTCGCGATTGCTATGCATCGCTCGACGAACTCTGTGAAGATATGAATATCAGCAAGGACATACTGATCGGAAAACTGGAATCGATCGGGTTCGAATACAATGCCGAACAAAATAAGTTCTGGTAAATGTGCCATATACCTGAAATCGCCACAGATTGAAAGTATGTCGAAACTCGCACTCATCACAGCTTACACGGATTTATACTAATAAATATCATTAGCTATCAATAGGTTAAATTCGTTCTGTGGAACTCTATGTTACTCTGCAATGAGTTTCGGCACACTCCCAATCTATGGCGAAAAGGTTATCCCCGCCTTTTATTATTTATTGGTGAAACGGAACCAATTAAAATCGGTATATCCGTCTTCTCCCGCTTTCTCCTTACTAAAATTGAATAAGGCAAAACGATTGGCAGTCCAGACCAGCCCAAGCCCCATACTAAGTTCATTACCGATGGGAAGGAAATACTTGCCATCGGTACTGTAATAGAAAACGGCACGGAAACCTACATCCATCACACGGGCACGTATCCATATTTTGTTCCCTTCAAAACGATCGATTGTTTCAATCGTTTGACCATCATTACACATTACAATTTTCTTTTCACCATTAGTCTGCTCTACAGCCACATAGGCATAGGGGAATTCAAATACACCGAAACCGGCTACATTTCCGTCTTTCAGCCCGGAGACATCCAGTTCGACTGTTGCTTCGGAAGAAGGTCCCTGTACCCTCTGGGTCAATGTATTGCGGGCTGTCTTCAACGATTCGGCATACGAGGCTTTCAGTCGCATATGTCCTTTCCGTTCCTTCAGGGACCAACGGCTATTGTCCGGATTATGGTTCCACTGCCATTGAAGTCCGAGCGAAGATGTATTGAATTCATCCGTTGTGGCAGGAGAAGAGAACGGATAGGTCTTTCCGACCTCAGGTTTCGGATAGGTAATAATATCTTTACCACCACTGCCAAGCATCGGCCATCCATCTACCCATTTCACCGGTACCAAATGAGGTACACGCCCGATAGGGCCTCTGTCTTGCATGATAATAAACCACCAGTCACCATTCTTCAACTGCACCATCCCCCCCTGATGCAAACCGTTGGGGGGATAAGAACCGGAATCATTCATGATCAGTTTATGTTCGTAGGGTCCATAGATGTTATCGGAACGCAGACATATTTGCCAGCCTTCGGTTCCACCGGCCGGACAAGTGAGATAATACTTCCCGTTGATCTTATAAGCATGGGCACCTTCCATACCATAGCCTCCTCCGAATTCATGGGCATTCTTAAATCGCTTATCCCATATCTTCACTTTCTCTCCCTTCACAGATTTAGCATCGGAAGCCAGCTCTGTAACATACAGTGTCCCTTGTCCGTGGAAAACATATACTTTGCCATCGTCATCGAACAGTAATCCCGGATCATACAGGTATTCCGGAAAGATAGTCCGTTCCCAAGGGCCTTTCACATCATCAGCAATGCAAATGGAAAAGTGCCCGGGGCCCTCTCCTTCCCAAGAAGGAGTGCAAAAGCCAACATAGAATTTACCGTTATGATGACGGATAGTGGCAGCCCATGATCCACGCAGATAACGATCGCCCCCCTTCAAATCATAGCGTGCATCTTCATCGTATCGGTCGACAGCATATCCTGCCATCTTCCAATTTACCAAATCTTTCGATGTGGCAATGGGACAACCGGGAACATAATGCATACTTGTGGAGACAAAATAGAAGTCATCGCCCACCCGGATTACATCCGGATCAGGCCAATCACCCCACATAATAGGATTAGTAAACGTCCCATTTCCATTATCCGGATTCCAGACCGGAGCTTGTGCATGGATACTACATAAAGGCAACATCCATGCAATCAATACATACAAATATTTTTTCATGACAGCTCTTATTATTTCATACATTCGACATCCTCTGTATAAGGAGCCACCTCAGCGCCAAACAGGCAGGCACCTTTCGTTTCGGACTGACGTAATCCAAGTATTATCACATTCTTTTCTCCGGCACGTAACCAACACTCCGGAAGATAGAACTCTCGTTGCGGCCCCTCTTCCCAATAGCGTCCGATATTGTGTCCGTTCAACCACATATATCCCGTTCCGGTAGCATTTACAATCAACTTCCAGGGAATCCATACCGAAGGATTTTTCCGGGGCATATTGAATTCGAGACGATACCAAGTAAGCAATGCATCCCGTCCGCCATCGACTGTTCCGGTTAGCTCTCCTTTACGCACCAAAGGATAATCGGCTGATAACTTCACAACAGACCAGCCCCCTGTGCTTCCCGTTCCCAAATTCCAGTCCTGACAGATTCCTCCGAGATCGGTGGAAACTTCCCAGTTCAGCTTCTTGATCACCTCGAACTCCTGTTTTAAACGGACTCCCTTGAGCAGACCACCTGCCCCGCTCCGGTTACTCACCACCATAGCTATCTCATTATCGCCCTCGTGAATGAAAGGGGCCACATTGATTACATAAGGTTTATCCCACTCTTCGTGCGTACCTACTTCCACACCATTCACCCATAAGGTCCCGGCATCATCTATACAACCAAATTCAAGGACAGTCATCCCTTCACGAATCATTTCTGGTGTCCAGCGGATACATGTACGATAGACGGCACAACCGGCTTTCTCCTGTAAAATCCAGGCAGCAGGCCATTTCGGTTTCTCCAATCCGGCAATTTGCAAGGTAGCCAGGTTATCAATCGTTTGCTGATCGAGCAGAATTTTTTCCCACCCCGCATCTTCAGCAAATACAGCGGGCATCAAACGGGGCTCGTCCGTTCCGACAGATTTTACAAACCATTCTTCAATAGGCTGAATACCTGTCTGCCTGCGTCCGAAACCGGCCTGCTTGACTCCGCTTAATTCCTCCATCGGACGGTATCCGTGAGCATGCCCCCGGTTCTCGTAAATGGCAATGATCTCGTTAACGCCTTTGTGTAAAAGCCCGGATACGATAAAAGTATTGTCCAGCTCGTCCTTCGATACACGCTCAGCAAATTCCCCATTCACGCGGACGTAAACAGGATCACCGGTGAAGAGTTCAAAAACCAGCGAACCATAGCGGTCAACTTCTTTCTGGGTAAGATTCACCTGACTACGATACATTGAATAACGGCAATCATTGACTCCCAACTCGGGAAGAGATTTACCTTTACGCAACGGTATCCAGTCTCCACGAAAGTCTTCGTCTTTCCGCCAGACATCTGTAATAGTGATAGGTAAAGGTAAAGCGACCGGACGTTCCGGCAAAGTTTGTTCACGCGGATACCACTCCACCGTATCAGTTCCGGCGTGCACACCAGTAACTTACTATCCAAAGCTGCCAACTGACAATCTATCCTCATGGGTTTCCCTTCAACAGTCAGGTTGACTAATTGACGGAATGCCTGTTTTTTATCACGATTCAACAGAAAGACAAACAAAGTTCCGTCGGCAGCCCGGCGAATCCCAATAGTCAGGTTATCGGCTCCTTGCACATCGAACCGGACAGGCCGGCTTCTGACAAGCAGTCCCCCGAACTTATCGACCACCTCACCAATTCCTTTCACTGCAGCGTATTTCTCACCGACCCCTCCGTTTTCCTTTAGCGGAGCTCCATAATCATAAGTAGTAGTCATACGACGGGCTCCCCATCCGGCAAAATGAGTACCGCCAAAGAACATATAATAATTCAATCCGGTAGAACCACCCGCCATAGCCATCAAAGCCATCCCCCGGGCATGACGTCCGTCCAGATAACTGTCTTCACTCAGACACCCACCGACGGTAGAGAACCAGCCACCTTGCAACTCGCACACAAATGCAGGTGCATTGGGTTGTTCGGCCTTTAACTTCTCTATACGTGATTTAGCCTCGTGCATATTCCACCATACATATTGATTATCCATGTCAAACAGCTGGCTGATCACCGGATCATGAGAACCGCGCACTTCGGAAGTCACACAAGTAAAAAGAGGGACATCAATGCCATTTCGGATGCAAGCATCCGAAAGTACTCGCAGAAATTTTTCCTTTTTCTCGGACTCCATATCAAAGTAAATGTATTCATTCTCCAATTGTACCATTATGATACCCTTCTCACCCGGTTGCTTACGAGTGAGTTGTTCCTCACTAAATACCCGGCAAACAGCATTGTACCAATGCTCCGACCATTTCATGTGCTCAGGATGGTTGCTCCGAAGCCAGAAACTGGTATCATAGCTGTCCGGGCAAAATTTGGCAAGCCAGCGCGGATAAGCACCACCGGCCCACTCGGCACAAATAAAAGGACCGGGACGAACAATGGTATACAATCCGAACTCTTCATGTGCCATATGCAGCCATGCTTTCAGATCATCAAAATTGCATTGCGAATAGTCGTCCACACTCTTCGGCATATTCCGTTCATGCCAATTCCAGGGGACATAGGTTTCCACAGTATTGAATCCGGCTTCTTTTATCTTCCGGAAGCGGTCACGCCACAATTCCTGCGGGCAACGGAAGTAATGGAACGCAGCACTGAGTATAAAAATATCCTTTCCTTCGATAGTAAAACAATCTTTATCATATTTCACCCGGTCGGGATGGAAAAATTGCTTCTCCGGCAAGGTCTGTGCCTCCACAGCGAAATGTACTATCATTCCTAACAGAATGGATAGAGTCAAACTTCGATAATTCATATTCATTACTTTTTTCATTTATTAATACAATGTAACTTCAGCCAATCCGGCTGCTCCCTCCGAGCTTTTCTCAATGGTAAGGCGCATATATTTCAGTTCCTTACCGATCTGCACAGGCTTAAAATCCCATCCGGTACATTCTCGTTCGTATAGAGTCTCCCAACTCTTTCCGTCGATAGAAATTTCGACCTTATGGGTATAAGTAGAACTATCCTTCTGAAAACGAATCCGACTGGCAAACACATTCACAGATCGTTCCAATTCAAGTAGAACGATCTGGGGCTGAGATTCATCATCAGCAATCCACCATGAAAAATCATCTCCATCTGTAATATGAGAAGCCTCATAGCGTTTCTGTTCCGAAGTAGCCTCAACCCGAACCACTTTTAACGGAGTTTTTGTACAGATGACGTTTTCCCAGGCAGTAGCCTTTACAACAACTCCCTCTTCTTCATCTCCGGAATAGGGAACGTGATACCCTTCAGGTACAAATACCCCGTCGTATCTCCGGGTTACAATTTCCCGGGTGTCCCCCCGGAGTCCGTCTGCCGTAACCGAAATATGAATTTTACCGGGACGACAAGTCGTTCGTATCAGCGCATATCCTACTCCGCCTTCCACCAACTGGGGATTAATCCCGATACGCTCTATTCCATCCCCGATCAGACTTCCCTCACCGGATACGGAAATATGTATCCGGACATCCGATGTATTGACAAGAGTACCATTTGAATCACAGACCTTAAAGTAGACAGGAATCATATCCGATCCGTCCGCCACAGGTTGTATATTCTCTTCCTTCAACCAGATTTTGACCTGTCGAGGTTGTTCCGGAGTGCGTACACTGTGGGTAGCAACGACTTTTCCATCTACTATCCCTTCTGCCACTAATTCACCGGCCTCATAAGTACCGGCATTAAAAACATAACAGGGACTCCCACCTTTTTCTACAATGGAACGATAGAGAGGAGTACGCTCCTTACGCATCTGTTTTCCAATCAAATGATGATTACGGAAAAGGCGTACTTCGTCACAATTGGAAAATACGGTGATCTCATTTACTGACGAAACATAACGTGAAGCAGTGTTTTGTGATGCAATAAATACCATCGGCCCATCATATAATCCCGGTTGGGATATTTCTTTATCACGCATGCTCTGCATCATATAGTAACTGAACTTGGGATATCTGTTTATATCGACTATCCCACAAAACATGGTTTCCTGCTCTGCTCCACGTGCATAATCATTATAACTCCACAAAAAATGTCCTCCCATTCTGGGATTAGCATCAAGCATGCACCAGTCGAAATATCCATGCCCGTTAAGTTGCAAAAAACGCCCTCTGCACTGTTTCAATTGCTCTTCTTCATTTTCCATCAGGCTTACCCTAGGTTTTTCTCCTACTCCGTCACCCCACTCACGACAAAACAAAGGTTTCACTGCGATCTGGTCCTCCGGATAATTACTCATCACATCACCGTCTTTTGGAAAACGGGATACCTGTTTATAAAAAACATCGAAACAGTCTACCCGGTCTGCATGTCCAAAGTAGTCGCCGGCAGTGTACATCTGATCTCCGGGATATTCGGTATGTGCTATAGCATATAGATTCCGGGCTATCTCTGCCGGATAGCGGCTTTCATTAAGCGCTGTTTCCCATAGTATGACGGAAGGGTGATTCCTATCCCGACGAATCATTTGCTTCCCAACTTCATAAAGACGGGAAATGAATGTAGAATCGTTCTTGAAATACTGCCATCCGGGGATACACTCCACTACCAGCAACCCGTACTTATCACAAGCAGCCAAAAATGCAGGATCCTGCGGATAATGAGCTGCTCTGACGGCATTGCATCCGCCCCGCTTCAAATCGATCACATCTCTTTCTTGCATAGAATTAGCAGCTGCATCTCCTATATGTGCAAATGCTTGATGGCGATTGGCTCCACGCAGATAAAGTGATTCGCCATTAATATAGAAACCTCCGTCGCGGGTATAAGCAATAGTACGTATACCTATGGATTCAGTATGACAATCTACAACCTTACCGTTTTCAACAATCTCATTTTGCAACGTATACAAGTTTGGATCATAGGGATGCCATAACGATGGATGTACTATTTCCAGATTTTGCTCCAGATGAATGGCCTCACCGGCTGACAACCGAAAAGGAGTCAATTGACAGGCCACTATTTTTCCACTCTTATCTATCAGTTGCGTACGAAGTTGGGCTTTCCTCTTTCGTTTCCCTTCGTTTCTGACATGAGCCTTAACATGGGTCACGGCTTTTTCTTTTCCGACTACCGGATAAGTAACAAAGATGCCTCCTCCAGCTACCTCTTCCTCTTCTAAAGCATGAGTGATATGTAACGGATCACTGATAACCATTTCCACATCTCTATAAATCCCGCTATAGTAATAGAAGTCCATACCTGCCTGTGGTTTTCCAGGAGGTGTAAGTGGATCATATTCGGCAGAAACCCGAACTGCCAGCAGATTGTCCCGGTCCCAGTTTATCCGAGTAGTAATATCTGTTACAAAACCGACATAACCTCCCCGATGAGCACTAATCTTCTGTCCGTTCAAATAGACTTCACAAGCATTCATGACTCCTTCAAACGAAATTTTTATTTGTTTGTCTTTGTATTGTGACGGTACTCTGAAAGTACGTCGATACCACCCGACTCCATCATAAATAATATCTCCTCCACAATGCTTCTTCTCTAATTGCATAATATGAGGGATGATAGCTGCTATCCAACCGGAATCATCCAAACCGGGCTGCCCACCGCTTTCAACTTCTCCCCGATGAAAAGCCCAACCGGTATTCATGTTCAACACCACTCTTGCCTCTGCCTCCCCTGCCAATGCAGGGAAGGAGCAGAATACAAGCATACTACAGAAAAAAAATATCCTGAAAAACATCTCTGTTACCTTAACCATATATCAAATAGATAGAAATTAATAATGGGGATTTTGTACAATTGCCGGAGTGGCATCAATCACTGTCTGCGGAATAGGCCACAGATAATGCTTTGCCGGATCAAATTTCCGGTTCTCAACAAAAATTCGTTCATTTGTCAATGAAAGGGCACCGGTTACAGGATCGACCGTTCCAAGTAAACAACCATATACCTTCCCGTTCAACACTTGTTCACCGATTTTCCAACGGCAAATATCGAACCACCGAAGTCCTTCCATAGCAAGCTCCACACGTCTTTCTCTTCTGAGTAATTCACGCAATTTCTCCTGACCGGTATATCGGGTCCTGTCTACAACCGGCATTTTAGCACGGGTACGTATGTCGTCCAAAATATCGTAAACGGAATTATCAATCTGATTCAGCTCTATTTTACATTCGGCATACATCAACAGCACTTCTGCATAACGCATAACAATGGCATTCATACCACAATCCCACATATCTGCATAATCAGACAAATCGTCCACATATTTACGAACTAGATATCCTGTTTTAGAACGTCCGTAGGGAGCATAATAATCTCCATTCGGATCTTTCACATCGATTGGGTCGTAACGTTTTCCTTCGTATAGATTTCCCGGAGCTAATACGGTAACAGCCAAACGAGGGTCTCTGTGCAGGTAAGGTTCTTTCGGATCATATACCTCAGACTCTTCGATTGTTTTTCCATCTTCACACTCAAAAGCATCTACCAGTGATTGAGTAGGATTGATAGAACACCATCCGCCCACACTGGCCGGAGGCAATACTCCCAAAACCCAGTTACCGTACAGGCTTTCTACATATTGTACATCCAGAATAACTTCCGAATTATTTTCATTCGCAATCTTAAACAAACCTTTATAATCAGGAAACAGTTCGTAGCCCAATCCCATTACTTCGCTACAAGTAGCCATACAATCATCATACTGATGTTCGAACAGTTCCAGACGAGCTTTCAGTGTCAAAGCTGCACCACGAGTTATACGTCCGACATCACTTCCGGAGTAAGATTCGGGAAGTTGCGGAGCGATCTCTTTCAGTTCTTTCAAGATAAACTCAACCACTTTCGCTTTCTCAGTACGTGGCAAATTGGCGTTTTTAATTTCAAGAACGGAAGTTACCAAGGGCACATCACCATAATGCGTCACTTTCTGAAAATAATCCCATGCACGCAGAAAACGTACTTCGGCTATCAAGCGTTTGCGTAAATCTTCATTCATTTCGGGGCGATGGATATTCTCCAGGAAATTATTATAGCGAACCATGTTTCCATACCCCATATAGCTATAACCCGGATCGGTCGGGGTCGCTGTACCTGCAGCCTGTACCGCCCAGCCTTCCCAAGTAAAAGGATTATAAGCATTATCCGACGCACAGTCGGCATAAATCACTTCATCCATAGAAAACCAACCATTATAACACCCTGTAGCTGCGGCCATGGCATCTTTTTCAGTTCTCCAAAAGGCTTCGTTTGAAGGTTTGTCCAAAGGATTCCGATCTAGAAAATCGGTACTACATGCCGAGAACAAAGCGGCAAACAACAAACTATATATTATCTTTTTCATATGTATTATCTATCAGAAAGTAATGTTTAAACCAAATGTATTTGTTTTGACCTGAGGATAAGAGCTTCCTCCTTCGGGTGATTCCGGATCGAACCCTTTATCAAATTTGGTAAAGGTAAGCAGATTCTGCCCGCTATAAT
>OCHB01001617.1_pt1 | contig 13107 bp, 7 predicted proteins | sample 1538731 | NCBI WGS metagenome assembly OCHB01 (sample SAMN04571721, study PRJEB22368) | human gut metagenome | biome: human gut; material: stool | host: Homo sapiens | place: Luxembourg | collected 2012-09-20 | reverse complement strand
AATATTGCAGAGATCGCCCGTGAGATCTACCATGATGAGAAACTGGCAGAAGAGGCAGATGCTTTCTCAGAGGAAGTGAGAAATGCGATCGAGACACTTGCCATTCTTCCGGCACAGAAGACGGAATACTACGCATATGAGGTAGATGGTTTTGGCCAGTATCTTGTGATGGATGACGCAAATCTGCCGAGCCTTCTTGCGATGCCATACTATGGCTATTGCGACAATAAAAATGAGAGATACCGGAACACCAGAAAAGTGATCCTAAGCGACCAGAACCCGTATTATTTCAGTGGAGAGTGCGCGAAGGGAATCGGAAGCCCGCATACATACACACGTTTCATCTGGCCGATGGCTCTGGCAATGCAGGGACTTACCTCTGACTCCATGGAAGAAAAATTAAAAATGCTTGAGAGGATCGCAGCCTGTGATGCGGGGACAGATCTGGTACATGAGTCATTCCATGTGGATCACCCGGATGATTTTACACGTCCCTGGTTTTCCTGGGCAAATTCCGTATTCTGTGAACTTGTACTGGACTATTGCGGACAGAAAGTTACCCTTTAAAAACGAAAAATATTTGTGCCTGCGCACAAACCTGTGATAAGAATGAAAAGCAGGGGGGCGAAAATGGGCAGGAATGGAGACTTTTGTGATGCCCTGAGATACGGGCAGGAATGGAGACTACTATGAAAAAAGCGCATATTATTTCTCATACACACTGGGACAGAGAATGGTATCTTCCATATGAAAAACATCATATGCTTTATATTGAAATGATGGATACGCTGATTGATACCATGGAAAAAGATAAAGAATATAAATGTTTTCATCTGGATGGGCAGACCATCATGCTGGAAGATTATCTTCAGGTACGGCCCGAAAACCGTGCACGTCTGCAGAAGCTGATCGAGGATGGCAGGATTGCAATCGGTCCATGGTATGTATTGCAGGATGAATTTCTGACAAGCAGCGAGTCGAATGTCAGAAACTTACAGATGGGTTATAAACTTGCACAGGAATTTGGCGGAAAGTGGACAAAGATCGGATACTTCCCGGATTCCTTTGGAAATATGGGACAGGCGCCGCAGCTTTTAAAGAAGGCAGGCATTGACACGGCGGTATTCGGAAGAGGTGTAAAACCGACCGGATTTAATAATCAGACAACAGAAGCCTATGAGTCCACTTATTCCGAGATGAACTGGCAGTCAGCAGACGGATCTGCGGTGCTTGGCATTTTATTTGCAAACTGGTACAACAATGGCGTGGAAGTGCCGGTGGAAGAAGAAAAGTCAAAAGAATACTGGGATAAAAAACTTGCAGATGCTGTGCGTTATGCAAGTACGGACCAGCTTTTATTCATGAATGGCTGTGACCATCAGCCGGTACAGACCGATCTGTCATCTGCCATCCGCACGGCAAATGCGCTATACCCGGATGTGGAGTTCGTACATTCTAATTTTACCGATTATGTGGAGCAGGTAAAAAAGGAACTGCCGGACGATCTGAACACGATCACGGGCGAGCTGCGCAGCCAGAAAACGGATGGATGGTATACGTTAGCGAACACAGCATCCTCCCGCATTTATATCAAACAGTGGAATGTCCGCTGTGAGATGCTGTTTGAGAAAGTGGCAGAACCGCTCGCTGCGATTGCGGCAAAAGAGGGTATGGAATATCCACAGGATCTGTTTACCTATGGCTGGAAACTTCTGATGCAGAATCATCCGCACGACAGTATCTGCGGATGCAGCGTGGATGACGTACACCGTGAGATGGTAACCCGTTTTGAAAAGGCAGAACAGGTGGCGCTGCACATCATTTCCATGTGTATGGACTATCTGAAAGGAAAGATCGATACCAGTGCAGTGAAGGAAGGAAACATTCCGTTTGTCGTTGTCAATACGACCGGCTGGGACCGCACAGGCGTTGTGGAACTGGAGTTAGAAACCGACCGCATGTATTTCAGTGAAGCGCCGGTAGCCGAAGTGGCAGCGCGCATGCATGAAAAGAAACTCCCGGAATACCGTGTACTTGACAAAGACGGAAGAGAGATCCCGGCGGTTGTCACTGAAATTGCAAATCATTTTAATTATGACCTGCCAAAAGATAAATTCCGCCAGCCATATATTGCAAAACGCGTAAAGATCACCATGGAAGCAGCCGATGTGCCGGCATTTGGATGGGACACTTATGTGTTGGCAGAGGCAGCGGGACATCAGAGTGCAGAATATGCAAGTGCAGAATGTATCAATACTGTGGAGTCATTGATCACAGCAGAAAATACACTGGAAAATGAGTTTTTAAAGGCATACTTTAATGAAGATGGCTCTGTGGAACTGACTGATAAAAAGACAGGTCATGTATACAGGGGACTTGGTATCTTTGAGGACTGCGGGGATATCGGAAACGAATATATTTTCTTTGCCCCGGTAAATGACGTACCGGTGACGACAAAAGGGACGAAAGCAGAGATCACAGTGGCAGAAGATAACGCATGCCGCGCCGTGATCCGTGTAAAACATACGATGATGCTCCCGGATGCAGCCGATGAGACGCTGGCAGGAGAGATCGAGGATCTTGTAGAGTTTAAACACCGCAAGGCATCCCGAGGCAGTCATCTGGTTCCATTTGAGATCGTGACAGAGTATACCTTAGAGAAGCACGGAAAAGGACTGAAAGTAAAGACCGCTTTCAATAACCAGATCAAAGACCACCGTCTGCGCGTCCTTTTTGAGACGGGATTACATACAGATTTCCATTACGCAGATTCTGTATTTGAGGTGGCAAAACGCCCGAACGTACCGGCAGATACATGGGAAAATCCTTGCAATGCCCAGCATCAGCAGTGCTTTGTCAATGTGCATGAGGATGCATATGGACTCACCATCGCCAATAAAGGTCTTGCAGAGTATGAGATTTTGCGTGACGGAAAAAATACGATCGCAGTAACACTTCACCGTGGTGTGCGCGAGCTGGGAGACTGGGGTGTATTTTTAACACCGGAAGCACAGTGCCTGGGCGAAAAGACCACGGAATATGAGATCATCCCGCATGGCGCAGGGGAGGAACTTTATCATTCCTACGAGGAGGCATACCAGTTCCAGACAGACTGGCAGACCGCGGGAATGGAAAGACAGACGGGAACCCTGCCGCAGACTTACCGGTTTGTAGAAAAGAAACATTTACAGGCAGTTCCGACAGCATTAAAACACAGTATGCTGACCGGGAATGTGATTTTGCGTTTCTGCAACCTTTCGGATGAAGAGACGACGGTTTCTGTCTCACAGCCTGAAGTTTATACCTATGATCTGCTGGAAAAAGACCAGTTACAGAAAGAAGAGAAGGAAATCGTATTAGGAAAACATGAGATCCGGACGATCGGATGGAGAGCATAAACAGAGATGACGCACAAAAAAGGACTGGCAGTAAGCTGATAAAAATTCAGCAATGCCAGTCCTTTTGTGTTTACAGAGTTTAAATTATTTTATTCCATAAACTTCAATCTCATAAATACGCGCAGCACTGTCGCTTCCCTGTGTAGGTTTATTTACTACGAGTTTCACATACCGTGCGTCTTTTGGTGTAAATGCATTGTGCGTCGTGCCATTTGTATTTTTTGTCACGCTGTATACTTCTTCAAAACTATTTCCATCCTGGCTGACAAGAATGGTATAAGATTTCGTGTTCATGTCTGCACTCTCGCCACCTGCTTCTGCATGGAAAATGTCAACTGCACTTACGGTATTCACTTCGCCTAAATCAAGGGTAATTTCATGAGGTGCAGCTCCTGTTGCACACCATTTCGTCGAAACATCGCCATCTACCGCAAACTCCGGCGCTTCGTTTTCATTTACATATGCGTCTGCTTCGGTTCCTGCTCCCTGGGAAAGAAGTACAAGACCATCTGCTGCATCTGAGGTGATAACAATATAGCCTTCTTTTTCTTTCTCAATGCTTCCAGCCTTATTCACCGCTGTTACCTTAACATTGTAGATGCCCTCTTCTGGATAAGATACCGATACGCTCTCGCCTTCTGCTGTTTCGATATCTGCTCTTGCAAATGTCCAGTTTACGGTTTCTGTATTTGCAGAGCATAAACTTTCAAAAGTAATCTTCGTACCTGGTGCAGCCAGTGTTACATCTGCTGCAAAATCTGCTTTCGGCAGACTGTTGTCTGGCCAATCCATAACGACCTGTGCACTGTTTCCCTCTTCAAAGGCTGCATTGACTGGAACGACCTCAAAGGCAGACTTGTTGGTATCATCTGTACGGGGAAGTGTGTTGATATAGAAACTGGTTGTGTTGGATACGCCAAGCAGGGATCTGGAATTATCCTGATTCACCCGGTAAACTTCATAATAATCAGCAGCTGTATCTGAATTCCACGCAAGACGTACACCTGCATACATTCCATCTTCATCAAACTCGGAATCTAATACTTCCAGATTGCTTACGGCTGCATTTTCTTCGGAATCTGCCTCCATCATTGTGATGTTACCGAAACGTAACTGCAGTCCGCTCACATCTTCAGCAGAAGTTATCTCATAAGAGATGGATTTGATCGTCTTTCCTATGATAGAAGAAGTATCATAAGAGACAACGGTCCATTCCTCACCGACGTTCTGGTCACCCTCTAATGTCACAACAGAACCATCTTCTAATTCAAGTACCGCATTTAAAGTAATTTCTGTTCCCTTTGCCTTTGCAGCAGTCGTATAGATCATATTGTCTGCAGCGGTAAGTTCTGCAGCATATAACTTAATTGTGGAAGAGGTATCTTTTGCCATATTGCCTCTTAAAATGAGGCTTGTTCCACCATAGTAAGCATCTGCTACATCCAGATCAGCACTTAATTTATTGCCGTCACCGTTTTCAATAATATAACGGTAGGTTGGCATAATATCTGCGATGCTGCGGTTGTTCCAGTCAAGTAAGCTTATCTGGCTGCCGTTCTTAAAGAAACTGTAACCATTCCCTGTAGAGAAATTTGTTACAAACGGTAGAGATGTCAGAGGCGTACGCTCTACTATATAAGAGGAAATACCTTTCCACTGTGTGTTACTGAGTTTTTTGACATCTGCGGATGGATCACCCATGGAGTTGACCCAGAGTTTATTTTCCTGTTTCCAGAAATTCTGGATCGTATCAGCAGAAGTATAAGCCCAGCTTGGACAGTAAAGTCCCAGTGAAGTATAGGTCCCGCCTTTTTCGTTTTCGAATAAATCCCATTTAATTTCCGTATGATAGCCCTCGCTCTGGATATCTACACCCGCATAGAGATCATAAGGGTTGATACCGTTTTCGGAAGCAAGTGCGGCAGACTTCTTCAGAAGTTCCTGATCGGAAAGGGTGTCTGAAGTCCACCAGAAATTTAAAAACATTGCATCGGCGACGGGTTCTCCGTCTTCGGACACAAGATAAGCAAGGTTTTCTTCTGTTAAGGCATTCTGCCAATCCATCCTGCCGTCCACGGTCATGGAATCATAGTAGACCAGATCCAGATCCGGTGCCTGCTCTTTGAAATATTGGATAAATTGCTGCATGCGCGCCGCATGGTCTGCAGTCAGCGGTTCTTCATCGGTTCCTTCGGTTTCCTGATTCATGAACCAGCCCTCAAAACCATAAGTCTGCGCAACTTCAATGAGTTTGTCTGCTACCGGATAAGAGCCATCTTCATTTTTTACAAGCAGGTCTTCTAACCACTCCATTTTACCGCCATGTGCGGTCTGAGGCATGAAAACAGTTCCAAGAACTCTTACGCCATTTTTATGTGCTGCATCTACAACGTCAGGGCTTGGCGGTACAATGAGACCTTCTCCGGAAGAACCACCCCAGTAAACCAGCGTATCCACATACTGCCAGTAGGTGAAAGTATTTGCATTCACTTTATTCAGACCATGAGGCGGGTTTCCACTGGTACTGCTGTTCATAATGGAAATTGCCATGATATTTGTTTCTTTGTTCTGAGTTGAGTTTACTGTCTGCAAATGTTCTCTTGCGGCGCGCTCTGAAAGGGGGACGGTACTTACATTGAAACGCAAATCTTCATCTGTTTTTGCATCCCAGCTTAAAAGTTCAGATGGAAACCAGTAAGAGGATTCCGGCTGACGCGCCATCGTAAGCTCCTGATTTTCATTCTCTTCCGTAAGAGAATAAATTCTCTCCGCCGTCTGAGCTGTTTCTGTTATTTGAGTTGTTTCCGTCGTGGCAGCTTGTGTGTCACCCCCTGTGCTGCCACAGGCTGTTAAGCCTGCAGATAATGCTGCTGCCAGAGAAATGGCAATGCATCTTCTTCCTAAAACTTTGTTTTTCATAAAACATTTCCTTTCTTTTTTCTCCCACCGTCTTTTCATAGTGTTACTTCTTAAACATATTTTTTAACTCGCCTTATCATTTGTTAATAATATGTTATCATAAAGTTATCCGTTTTTGTTATCAATGTCAACTTTTTATGTTGTATTTTGTGCTTTTTCTCTATAGTTCACAAATATAAGTTTAAATTTTTGAGCTATCTGCTTAATTTATTTAAACATAACAAACAACTCTGTTAACTTTTGATAACATTGCTATGAAAGATGATGAACAGAATTTGAAAGGTCAGTCTACGATAGAATCCCGGTACACAATTTCAGGGCTGATATATGTCAGCTCGAAGGGCGCATCAGGATGATCCATTCGATAGATGATCTGTAAAGAAAGTCTTTTTCCCAGAAGGCTGGTGTGAACGTAAGCGGTTGTGAGAAGTCCGTTGATGTTCGTATATTCATTGCTTCCGTCAAATCCGGTGAGGATAATACCGTTTGGAATACGCTCCGGATGTTCTGTCAGGTACAGGTGAAGAAAATGGGCAATATAGTCACTTGCGCAAATGAAAGCCTGTGGAAGTTCCGGGATAGAATCCAAAAAGGCATACAGATCATTATGATATGAGAAAATACCAATGGGATCCGTGTGACAGATGGCTGGATTTAAGGGAATATTATGATCTTTCAGGCAATGGCAGAAACCAATATACCGGTCTTTGTTCGTGATCGCGTAATGGATATCGCCAATAAAGCCTATGTTCGTAATGCCTCTTTCCAGTATGGATTGTGTGATTTCATACATGGTATTATAGCCCTCGATCAGCAGCAGGTCGCCATGTAAAGCACGGTTGCCGACTTCGGGTACCGTATCAAGGAACACTTTAGGGATGTTTAAAGTGTTATTAATTAATTCAACCATTTTCGTGTCATATACATTCAGAATAATTGCCCCAGAGACAGTTCCGTTGGTCAGGGCAGAGGGAAAGGAGTAAGAAGGTGTATAGGAGGATGGCACATAAGTATAAAGAAGGTTAATATTATGGGTTGCCAGTTCCTGCGCTAATCTATGGATAATGTTTGTCCAGAATGTAGAGGAGTCCGGGCGGGATACGATTAAAGAGACTGTTTTATCCTCTTGCGGGTCGTTAGGGATTGCGGCGGGCTCCTGCATGAATTTGGAATATCCTAATTCTTTTGCCTTTTGAAGTACGCTTTCACGAACTGCTTCTGAAACGCCTGAATGATTGTTAAATACTTTCCATACCGTAACGCGTGAGATCCCCAATTCATCTGCAATGTCTTGCATAGTTACTTTACTCATAGTAGAAATACTCCTTTTTAGATTTATAGTACAAATAGAAAAATGTGTAGTTGCAGTCAATAAAAGACAGGTATGTAGTTTGAAATTATAAGTACAGTATAGCATTAAAGAGATGATGTTTGCAACAAAAAAATTAACAAATGTTAACAAGAGGCGGTTCGATTAATAAAAAACAACTGAAAAATAGTTGAAATGCACAAAATGCTATATAAAAATATATTAAGAACAACAAAAGTGACGACAAATGGATAAAAAAGTTAACAAAATTATTGACAAAATATAAAATAAAAGTTAATATTTATTCATAAACAGGGAAACAAAAGTAAAGGAGGAGACTGATGAAAGAGATAAAGAAAAAGAAGGGAAAAAGACGTTGGACAAGAGATGATACGGATTTAACACTGATTTCTCTTCCAACTTTTATATGGTTTGTATTGTTTTCTTACCTTCCAATGTTTGGAATTATCATTGCATTTAAAGATTATAAATTGAGCCCGGGGCATGGATTTATCTATAATCTGCTTCACAGTGACTGGGTGGGCTGGTCTAATTTCACATATTTCTTTAAATCAAATGCCTTTTGGATGTTATTGAGAAATACGATCGTTTACAATCTTGTGTTTATTGCACTGGGAGCGGCCGTTGCAGTAGGATTTGCGCTGATGCTGAGCAATTTGCGGAATAAATTGGCATCAAAAGCATATCAGACGATGATGTTTTTCCCGTATTTTATGTCATGGGTTGTGATCAGTTATATTGTTTATGCAGTATTAACGCCGGAAAAAGGTTATTTAAATAATATCATTGTTGCACTTGGTGGAACAAAGATCATGTGGTATCAGGAACCGAAATACTGGCCGTTTATCCTTACCTTTTTAAGGATCTGGAAAGGCATGGGATATGGAATGGTCATCTACCTGGCAACGATCACCGGAATTGATCCGTCTCTGTATGAAGCGGCAGTTATGGACGGTGCAACCAAATGGCAGCAGACAAAACATATCACAATGCCATGCATCAAACCCGTTCTGATCATGATGCTGATCCTGGATGCAGGAAAAATCTTTTATTCTGATTTTGGTCTGTTTTATCAGGCAACGGGTGGAATACCGGCGTCCCTGTACAACGTTGCATCTACATTTGATACATATATTTACAAAGCAATCCAGTCGAGCGCACCAATTGGAAAGACAGCAGCGGCTTCATTCTTCCAGTCTGTATGCTGTTGTGCAACTATTTTGCTTACAAACTGGCTGGTAAAAAAAGTTGATGAAGACAGCGCGATTATATAGGGGGATAGCAATATGGCACGCAACAAATTAAGAAAAGAAAAAGAACTTAATCAGATTAAAAAAAGCACGAATGTGTTTTTTAATATCATTTTTATTATATTATCAGCGTTGTGTATTTTTCCAATCGTATTTGTGTTTTCTATCTCTATTTCGAGTGAGACATCAATACAGAAAAATGGATATCAGTTAATACCACAGGAACTTTCGGCAGCGGCATATCAGTTTCTGTGGAATGAAAGAGGAACTATTTTACATGCAACATTCATTTCCATTCTGGTTACCGCGCTTGGTATTATTTTGTCAGTACTGCTGACAACGACGATGGGATATGTTGTTTCAAGAAATACTTATAAACTGAAAAGTTTTTATACCTGGGTGATTTTTATCCCGATGATTTTCAACGGTGGTATGCTCGCCGGATACGTTGTTAATACAAATATCCTGCATTTGAGAAATTCTATCTGGGCATTGATCCTGCCGCTTGCGGTATCGCCATTTAATATTGTAATCTGTAAAACCTTTTTTAAAACGACGATTCCTGATTCCATCGTGGAATCGGCAAAAATTGATGGCGCAGGACAGCTTCGAATTTTTGCACAGATCATTTTACCGATTTCAAAGCCGATCATTGCAACAATCGCACTGTTCGCGGCATTTGGATATTGGAATGACTGGTTTCAGGCATCCTTATATATTTCAGACAAGAATTTACAGACATTACAGTCTATGCTGAATAATATCCAGAACAATATTGAGTATATAGCGAACAATCCATATGGCGGGCTTTCATTGCAGCAGTATAAAGCAAGTGAGAATGGCGATCGCTATTATTATCGTGGTTCCTATTGCATGTGTATATCCATTTTTCCAGAAGTATTTTATTTCAGGTCTGACCATCGGCTCTGTAAAAGGATGATACCGTGTAAACAAAATAAGAGATATCAGATTTAGGAGGAAAATTTTATGATGAAAAAGAGAATTGTGTCATTGGGGCTTGCAGCAATGATGACCGCAGGATTATTCGCAGGGTGTGGAAATAGTTCTGAAAGCCAGGGGGACTCCACCGCTTCAGGCAGTAAAAGCGATGATATCGTTACTTTGAAGTGGGTCACAATTGGAAGTGGAATGCCGGATAACTATGATTCCTGGGTAAAGAAAGTGAATGATTATGTCGGCGAAAAAATAGGTGTAAATATTGATATGGAAGTAGTTGCCTGGGGAGACTGGGATAACCGTAGAAATATCATTATCAGTACCAATGAAGATTATGACATTATTTTCGGCAACGGAAATGTTTATACATCTGATACAAAACTCGGAGCTTATTATGACATTACAGATCTGATCGATGATAACATGCCGGGCTTGAAGGAACTTATGCCAAGTGACTATTGGGATGCAGTAGCGATCGATGGAAAGATTTATGCAGTTCCCACCTACAAAGACAGCTCATTATCCAATTATGCGATCTGGGATAAGGAGATCGTAGACAAGTATAATCTTGATATTGAATCTATGACAGACATATCTTCCCTGACAGATACCTTTAAGCAGATCAAAAGTGATACCAATGATTATCCGGTCTATGTAAAGAATGATGGTCTGTATTATATCTTTGATACTTATGATCAGTTAGGTGCCGGATGCCAGGCACTTGGTGTAAAGTACAATGATAAAGATGCGAAAGTATGCTATACACTGGAACAGGATGATATTTATTCAGAGTTAGAGACCATTCATGAGTGGTATCAGGACGGTATTATCAATCCGGATGCATCTACACTTTCCGAAGGCCGTGTATATAATGTCTGGAGAGTGGCACAGGGATGGTCTACCGCAGCACAGACATCCTGGGGTCCACAGATGGGAAAAGATGTTGAGGTTGCAAAAATTGGCGATACGATCTTATCGAATGATACAGTTCGCGGTTCTATTAACATGATCTCTGCAAATACAAAATATCCTGAGAAATGTTTACAGTTCTTAGATCTTGTAAATACAGATACGACTCTTAGGGATATGTTCTACTATGGAGAAGAGGGAGTAAACTTTGAGTACACAGATGACAATAAAGTTCACAAACTCAATGAAGACTGGACAATGGCAGGTTATACACAGGGAACATTCTTTACCGTTACACAGCAGGATACAGACACTGTAAATCAGTGGGATGAAGTGAAAGAGTTAAATGAAAATGCAGTACCATCTGTTCTGTTAGGATTTACATTTGATACATCAAACGTTGAGGATCAGTTATCAAACTGTACAGAAGTATGGTTACGTTACAAGAGTGAAGTCCTCACAGGTGTAAGAGATCCGAAGGAAGCAGTTCCGGAGATCAAAGAGGAATTAATGAATGCAGGATTCCAGGATGTCTTAGATGAGGCACAGTCACAGATTGATGAATTTTTAGCAAATAAACAGTAGGAAGAACAGTAAATATGAGTAAAATAGTAGGAAAAGCATTGCCGGATATGCCATGGCAAGACAAGGACGAAAACGATAAACTTCCTGTATGGAGATATAAAGCAAATCCAATCATTGATCGCTTTGCGACCAGAAATTCAAACAGCATTTTTAACAGTGCGGTCGTTCCGTTTGAAGATGGATATGCAGGAATATTCCGCTGCGACAGCAGATCGATCAGTATGGATATCTTTGCAGGGTTTAGTAAAGACGGGATCCATTGGGATATTTCGGATGATCCGATCGTATTCCACTGTGATGATGAAGAGATTGGAAAAAGAGATTACAGATATGATCCGAGAGTATGTTTTATAGAGGACCGCTATTATATCACCTGGTGTAATGGATATCATGGATATCCAACGATCGGCGTAGGTTATACATTTGATTTTAAAACATTTTATCAGTTGGAAAATGCATTTTTGCCATTTAACAGAAATGGAGTTCTTTTTCCGAGAAAGATCAATGGAAACTACTATATGCTAAGCCGTCCAAGTGATAATGGGCATACGCCGTTTGGAGATATCTTCGTCAGTGAAAGTCCTGACATGAAACACTGGGGGGTTCACAGATATGTGATGGGAACCATCAAAGGGGACGAGTCAGCATGGCAGTCAACCAAAATTGGTGCAGGCTGTATCCCGATCGAGACAGAAGAAGGATGGCTTGTGATCTACCACGGTGTTATCAACACCTGTAACGGTTTTGTATACCGTATGGGCTGTGCACTGTTAGATCTCGAACAACCATGGAAAGTCTTAAAGCGGACAAAAAATTATATTCTGGCACCACATGAAATTTATGAGTGTATGGGAGATGTTCCGAATGTCGTATTTCCGTGTGCTGCGCTTACGGACGCAGAAACAGGAAGAATTGCAATTTACTATGGCTGTGCAGATACAGTTACAGGACTTGCGTTTACGACAGTAAATGAATTAATGGAAAGCATGGAAAGTATGTAATAAAAAACGGAGTTGTTACAAAATAATAATAATATTATTTGTGACAGCTCTGTTTTTGCAAAAAATTTCTGGAAACAACAGTGGGAGAAAAGAATGATAGAGAAAAATTCGGGAAAACCATATATGAATGTAATATTTGGAAATTTTTACAGTCCGGGATATGACGATCCGGATTTTGTGGATGAGACGATGGAACTGATCAAAAATCTTGGTTATAACAGCGTTATGTTTGACACAAAAGACTGGGAAGATTTCAGGGAACGCTATAAAACCGGAGAACGGAGCCAATATGTAAAAATGCAGGAATATATGGGGCAGTCTGCATTGAAACATGGATTAACGTATAATTTCCTGGTGTTATATTTAAATGGCGATAATTTGTACCCGCATATCCGTTTCAGTCCACCTGTATTTGGGGAAGAGGTCGTGACAATAGATCAAAAAGGTGGAAAATGGTACAAGTACTGGTCAGATACTGCGAGAGAAACGATGGCAGAGCATGTAGACCAGATCCTTCAAATGTACGGGGAGGGCTGTACCACCTGCCGGTTGGGACAAAAACAGGTCCTTCCAACATGTACGATGTGGGATCCGATTGCAGCGCCAAGTTTTGACCAGGATGGAATAGAACGCTATCAGAAATTTTTAAAAGAGAAATATAAAAACAATATATCGTTATTCAATGAGAGGTACGATCTGGATATCGATGATTTTAAGCAGTTAAAACCAGAGGATTACTGGTATTCTGTGATTTATGG
>OCHB01001611.1_pt1 | contig 13171 bp, 8 predicted proteins | sample 1538731 | NCBI WGS metagenome assembly OCHB01 (sample SAMN04571721, study PRJEB22368) | human gut metagenome | biome: human gut; material: stool | host: Homo sapiens | place: Luxembourg | collected 2012-09-20 | reverse complement strand
CGCGCTTCAAATTATTTACTCTATATTTTACACCCTGATTGAATACTCACTCTTTCAGCTTCTTTTAAGTATTGCATTAAAAATCGACGGCTACAGTTTTTTAAATTCCGCCAATATCGGACGCTTTCTGATCACACCTCCGGCAATCGCAATGCTTCTGATTTTATTTTTGACTGCATGTGTGCTGACTTATCTTAATGCATGCATTCTTCTTGGCGGCTTTCAGGCTTCTTTGGCAAGACAGAAGCTTCGCATGAAGGATATTTTTCTACATGGCTGCGCAAAAGGCTTTCAAAGATTTCACTTTAAACAGCTGTATGTCGCTCTGCCTTTATTTGCCTACCAGATTTTAATCAACCTATTCTTTTTCTATGAAATCTGTTTTCGCATAAATCCTTACAGCACCTTTTTGCCAATGCTTTTTTCAAAACTTATTTACTGCATTCCGATCATCACTTTTCTTATATTTATTGGAATTTTTGCAGTTCGTGAGTTTTTCTGTGCCTGCTACTGGTATCTTGGCGATTTCGGCCTGAGAAATGCAAAAAAAGCAAGTGTTCCTCTCGTCAGAAAGAATCTTCGTGCTGTACTAAGCGACATAATTCTTTTAAATCTGCTCGTCGTTGTCCTTTGGTTTATTCTTCGTTTGCTGTGTCAGATTATAATTGTTGTCGTCGTCAATTTTTTTGCGCCAGCTGACTTAAAGGTTGCAATGGTTCTTAGCTTTAACAATACGCTTTCCATCGCACTCATATGGTTTGTCACCTGCATAGGTGTTTTCTTAAATGCAGCAATGATGACACATCTGTTTTTCCGTTTTTCTGGCAATGATGTTATTTTGGAATTTCATCTTAGCTATGCGCCAGACACACCGCTTCGCCGTATCTTTCGTGCCTGTGGTCTTGCTGCTGCCGGTGTTGGCGTTTTTTGCTTTTTATACTATGGTATCTATAACGGTGCCCTTCTTGCTGAACGTCCACTAAGCCCAGTTCAAATTTACTGTCACAGAGGACTTTCTTCAGAAGCACCTGAAAACTCACTTGAAGCCATTGATCTTGCAATCTCCTCCCTCTCTGACGGTGTTGAGATTGACGTTCAGGAAACAAAAGATGGCGTGGTTATTGTTTGTCATGATGCTTCACTTAAACGTATCGCTGGAAAAAAAATCAACATTGCAGATGTTACCTATGAAGAATTAAAGCAATATGATATCAGTTATTATTTTTCAAAAGACCATGAATTTACCTATATACCTACACTAGAAGAAGTCATGTCTCTTGTAAAAGGACGAGCGCACCTTTTAATTGAATTAAAGAGAAATTCTGCCAGTGCAGATCTTGCAGCGAAAGTTGTAGGCCTAATTGAACAATATGAAATGGAATATCAGTGTTCCATTCAGTCCTCCGACTATGCTTATCTTCGTCAGGTAAATGAGTTAAATCCTGATCTTACGCTCGGCTACATTCTTACTACAGCCATCGGCAACTATTATAAAAATGACATGATTGACTTTTTCTGTGTACGTTCTATGTTTGTAAATAATACAACTGTTGCAAAGGCCCATGCACAAGGCAAGGCTGTCTATGCCTGGACCATCAACACAAGAGCAGAGGCAGAGCGCATGAAAAACGCCCAGGTGGATGTCATTATCACAGACTATCCAGCCAAGGCGCGTGAAGTAATTTACCGCGATGAGAAATCCTCATACAGTATTATAAAATTGCTAAGACTAATGCTCTAATACTCATAATTTCACTCTGCTGTCAATATGTGCTGCCTTTCGGTACAGCGCTTCATAATATGCTTCTTTTTCGGGTGCACTGCTCTCAAAGCAGATGTGCCCTTTTTCTTGATCTGTACAGAGATTTTTCGCAGCTAGCAGACATTTTGCCTGTCTGGCAGTTCCCTCTCCTCCATCATAAATGCGAACCGATTCACCAACAACCTTTCCAATCGCAGACTTTACAAGCGGAAAATGTGTACAGCCAAGAACTACTGCCTTAACACCTTCCTGTAAACAAGGTGTTAATACATCCTTTAAATATCCTTCAAGCTCAGGGCCTTCTAAAATTCCTTTCTCCACATATTCCACCAAATCCGGACACGGAACTGGAATAATTACCGCCTGATCCTCATAGCGCTTCACAAGCTGTTTAAATTTTTCTTCATGAAGTGTCAGCGGAGTTGCCATAACAGCCACTTTTTCTCCTCGGTGATTTTGGGCTGCCGGCTTTACCGCAGGCTCTATGCCTACAAGCGGCAAATCCGGATACATGCCGCGCATTATTTTGCATGCCGCACTTGTCGCCGTATTGCAGGCAATAATAATTTCCTTTACACCACGCTCTAACAAATGCTCAGCACAGGCATATGTAAGCTGTCGCACTTCTTCAAGCGGTTTTACGCCGTAAGGTGCATTGAGCGAGTCCCCATAATAAATAAAATCTTCCTCTGGCATCAGTCGTACTAGCTCCTTTAATACACTAAGTCCGCCTGCACCAGAATCAAATACGCCGATTGGCTGTCTTTTCTTTTCCATATCTACACACTTCAATCCTTTTCCATGTCAGCATTTCATTTTTTGCAGCTATTTAAAGCTATGCGAATTTGCATGCTGTGAATAGCTGCCATTTTTGTATTTATGCTTACAGTATACCGCGAAAATCCCATCATGTATAGAAGATTTTCACAATGTTAATTTTTTATAAAATTTCTGATTGACAAATCGCGCTTCGACTTCTATAATCATTTTCAAGCAAAGGCGCTGACACATTCGTATGGAAGTCAGCGCCTTTTCTCATATCCGCAGCACAAAGCCGTGCACGCCGAAGGATCCCGGTGTGCGCGGCTTTGTACTGTTAAAAAAGGAGGAAATGTCCTATGGAAGAAATTTTAAGTACGGTTCAAAGTGAAGTCTTTGGTGTATGGTTTTTAATTGGAGCTGCACTCGTATTCTGGATGCAGGCTGGTTTTGCAATGGTTGAGGCTGGTTTTACCAGAGCAAAAAATACAGGAAATATCCTGATGAAGAATCTGATGGATTTTTGTATTGGTACTGTTATGTTTATCCTGATTGGTTTTGGTCTGTTTCTCGGAGAAGATCTTGTTGGTCTTATCGGAAAGCCGGGGTTTGACATTTTTACAGATTATGCAAATTTTGACTGGTCCAATTTCGTATTTAACCTTGTGTTCTGTGCAACTACTGCTACCATCGTATCTGGTGCTATGGCTGAAAGAACAAGATTCCTTTCCTACTGTGTCTACTCAGCAATAATCTCTGCTGTAATCTACCCGATTGAGGCACACTGGACATGGGGCGGCGGCTGGCTTGCACAGATCGGCTTCCATGATTTTGCCGGTTCAAACTGTATTCACATGGTTGGTGGTATCTGTGCACTTATCGGTGCCGCAATGTTAGGACCTCGTATTGGAAAGTTTGTAAAGGATTCAAACGGCAAAATCACAAAGGTAAATGCCTTCCCTGGTCACAATCTTCCACTTGGCTGTCTTGGTGTTTTCATTCTTTGGCTTGGCTGGTATGGATTTAATGGTGCCGCAGCAACTAGCGTTGAGGAGCTTGGATCCATTTTCGTTACTACAACAATTGCACCATCTATCGCAACTGTTGTCTGCATGATCTTTACATGGGTAAAGTACGGAAAGCCTGATGTTTCCATGTGTCTGAATGCTTCTTTAGCTGGCCTTGTTGCTGTAACTGCCGGCTGTGACGTTGTAGATGCATTTGGTTCTATCGTGATAGGTGCTGTTTCTGGTTTGCTTGTTGTATTTGGTGTATGGTTCTGTGATAATAAGATTCACGTTGATGATCCAGTTGGTGCCGTAGCTGTTCATATGATGAATGGTATCTGGGGTACAATTGCAGTTGGACTTTTTGCCACAAAGAGTGCTCCGGCCTTTGCAAGAGGATATGGTGATGGCGTTACATATGGTGCAAACCAGATCGCTGGAGCTGGTCTTTTCTATGGCGGCGGCTTCTCACAGCTTGGCTTACAGCTTCTTGGTATGCTTTGTACCGCAGCTTTCACTGCTGTTACTATCACGATTACATTCCTTGTTATCAAAGCAATCTTTGGTCTTCGTGTTTCCGAGGAAGAAGAAATCATTGGTCTTGATGCAACTGAGCATGGTCTTCCATCTGCTTATGCTGGATTCTCAATCATGGATATCGACAACACAATGACAATGGAGCAAAATGCAAATACAAACCTTGGTGTCGAAGAATATGACCGCGCTTCTGCTGCACAGAAGGCTGCCGCTGTTAAGGTCGTTAAAGCTCCAGATGTTTCACCAAGCGGCATCTATAAGGTTGTCATCATTGCAAAGCTTTCTCGTTATGATAAGCTTAGAAAGGCTATGAATGACATAGGTGTAACTGGAATGACCGTTACTCAGGTAATGGGCTGCGGCATTCAGAAGGGTGCCGGCGAAAAGTACCGTGGTGTTGAGCTTGATGCTACTCTTCTTCCAAAAGTTAAGGTTGAAGTAGTTGTCAGCAGCATCCCAGTTGATACAGTAATCGCAGCTGCAAAGAAGACACTCTACACCGGTCATATCGGTGACGGCAAGATCTTCGTATACAACGTAGACCGCGTTGTAAAGGTTCGTACCGGCGAAGAAAATTTTGCAGCATTACAGGATGTTGAGTAATTTATATCTTCCTTAAAAAAACAAAGTGCCCGCAGTCTTATTTTTCTGCAGGCACTTTGTTATTTGCAGCTTTTATGCACGCTTCCGCATTATTACATATCTTTTTAAAGATCTGCTTACACAATGCAATTTCATCGTCTGTAAGCCCATTAAACATATCTTTTGCAAACTGCTTTTGTACGCGTATGCCATCTTTTATTATATCATCTGCTGAATCCAAAATATAAATTTCAACACGTTTTTTATTGTCTTTATCTATCCTTCTTTCAATCAGCCCTTTTTCCTCAAGCACCTTAAGTGACATAGATACGTGAGATTTTGTTGACTTTCTGTATCTGACAATATCTGCTGCCGTGTTATGCTGTGGATTATTATATAGAAACATCAGTATATCATACTCCATCTGCCTAAGCTGATATTTTTCACATACGGATGACTTCAGAATCTCATAATAACGTGTAATTCCTCTATGCTCATCACAAAAATACATGTATGCCCTCCTTCTGTAGTTCTATTTTGAACGATTATAGTGTTTTTTTCTCTTCTTGTCAATAAAAACATAACCACTTTTTCATTTGCTCATCCTGTTTTGTGTGGTATACTATTGGTAGCGAATTTGATCGCCAAAATAATTTTAGAAAGGTATTTATAATAATATGATCAAACTAATTCAAAATATTGACATTTACGCACCAGAGCATCTTGGAAAAAAGGATGTACTTATCATTCACGATAAAATTGTAAAAATTGCAGATGCAGGCAGTCTGTCAATTCCTTCATATTTTCCAGAGTCTGAGCAAATTGATGGAACAAATCTGATCCTCACACCTGGTTTTATTGACTGTCATGTTCATGTACTCGGAGGAGGCGGCGAGGGCGGTTTTGCCAATCGTACACCAGAAGCTACCATGGAAGGGCTCACCAAATTTGGCGTGACAACTGTTGTTGGCTGTCTTGGCACTGATGGAATAGGACGTGATATGTGTGCACTTGTCGCCAAAACAAAGGGACTAAACGAGCAGGGAATATCTGCTTACTGCTACACTGGAAGTTATCAGGTTCCTGTTCGCACGCTGACCGACAGCATCCCAAAGGATATTATGATGATTCAGGAAATCATTGGAACAGGAGAAATCGCCATTTCAGACCATCGTTCCTCCCCGTGTTGCAGCCGATACAAGACTCGGCGGAGTACTTTCTGGAAAAGCTGGAATCATTAACGTTCATCTCGGCGACGGCTCACGCGGCATGGAGTTAATCAACCGTGTAATTGATGAGACAGAAATTCCTGCATCACAGTTTCTTCCTACTCACGTAAACCGAAACGAGGCACTTTTTTGCCAAGCCATCGAATATGCATTAAAGGGCGGTGCCGTTGACTTTACAGGAAACGAAGATATCGACTACTGGGAGACTATCTGCGATGAGGTGCGCGTATGCAAAGGAATCAAGCGTATGCTAAATGCAGGTGTCAATCCAAACCGTATCACAATCTCCTCCGATGGACAGGGAAGCCTGCCAATCTACAATAAAAAAGGTGAATTTCAGGGAATGGGTGTCGGTCAATCCAGCTGCCTGTTAAAAGAAGTAAAAGAATGCGTCTCCATGGAAAACATTCCACTAGAAATCGCTCTCTCCACAATCACCTCCAACCCTGCCGACATTCTTCATTTAAATAAAAAAGGAAGAGTTCAGGAAGGATATGATGCTGATCTTTGTATCTTAGACAAGAACTTGCAACTTATCAAAGTCATTGCAAGAGGAAAGTCAGTATATTAAATTCTTTTTTGATTTTTCTTATTTTTTAGTTTCTTTATTTCATTTGATATGGTACACTATCCCTTGCGCATTTCATTTATATATGATGCTTTTTATATCATATTTACATCAAAAGAAGGGAGACTCAACTATGAGCCACAAAAAAGGAGAAGGTTTAAAATCTTTTAACAAGGGCTTTACCGTACCAGACACTTACATCATTATCTTTTTTGTAGTTGTTCTGGCTGCAATTTTAACGTTCCTTGTTCCAAAGGGCTACTACGAAACACAGGACGTTTCGTACATGATTAATGGTGTAGAAAAAACACGTACCGTCATCAAAGACGGAAGCTTTCAGTATTTAAGAGATGATGCTGGAAAGGTCGTAACAGAAGGTGTCTCATTATTCAGCGGTGACGGTGGAACCGGTTTCTTTAATTACATGTACAACGGAATCGTCAACAGCTCCGCGATGGATATCATAGCATTCCTGTTAGTTGTCGGCGGCGCATTTGGAATCATGATCAAAACCGGTGCACTCGAATCCGGCCTAATTGGATTAATTCGAAAGGCAAAGGGAGCCGAAAAGCTGTTAATTCCTGTGCTGTTTGTACTGTTTTCATTAGGCGGTGCTGTCTTTGGAATGGGCGAGGAAGCACTTCCATTTACGATGATTCTCTGTCCGCTGTTTGTTGCCGTAGGATACGACACCGTAATTGCAGTACTTGTCACCTATGTTGCTACACAGATCGGCTTCGGTTCCTCATGGATGAATCCCTTCTCTGTTGGTGTTGCTCAGGGAATTGCTGGAATTGACGTATTCTCTGGCGCTGGTTTTCGTATGGTTATGTGGGTTGTCTTCACCGCACTTGGCTGTGGAATGACAATGTTCTACGCATCCAAGGTAAAGAAAATACCTACTATCTCTGTTGCCTACGAAAGCGATCAGTATTTCCGTGATCAGAACGAAAAAACAGGACTTGACGATGGACACGATTTTGGCATCGGCCACATCTTAGTACTTCTGACACTTGCTGCTACTGTCATCTGGGTTATCTGGGGTGTCATGGTAAAGGGCTACTATATGGCAGAAATCGCTACTCAGTTTTTCATCATGGGAATCGTTTCTGGTGTTATCGGCGTTGTTTTCCACTTAAATAATATGAAGCTAAATGACATTGCATCTTCATTTAAAGATGGCGCAAAGGATCTTATAGGTGCAGCACTTGTTGTCGCAATGGCACAAGGTATCATGCAGGTTCTTGGCGGCTCCGACCCAACCACACCAACCGTTATCAACACAGTCATGTACGGAATTTCTCAGGCACTCTCAGGACTTTCCGGTGCATTTGCCGCTGTACTTATGTATCTTTTCCAGTCCGTATTTAATTTCTTTGTCGTATCAGGTTCTGGACAGGCTGCAATCACCATGCCGATCATGGCACCACTTGCTGATCTTCTTGGTGTTTCCCGTCAGACCTCTGTTCTTGCATTCCAGCTTGGTGATGCATTCACCAACCTGATCGTTCCAACCTCTGGATGTTTGATCGGTTCTCTGGCAATCGCAAAGATTGAGTGGTCCAACTGGATTAAATTCATGTGGAAATTCCTCGGTATTTTGATGATTGGTGCAATCATAACTATTCTGATTGCCGTTGGAATTGGTTTCTAAAACAATCAAAAAAGCGTATCCGCCAGTTTATTCTGGAAGGTACGCTTTTTCTTATCTGATTTTGATTTTACTTATCTTTTTTCAGAATCATTATATACAATTGTACTCTTTTATTCTTATCGAACCTTCTTCAGCCACATATAGCCATATGCTGGAATATTAACTCCAGCTGCCTCCATTAACGTTCCAGTTAAAAGATCACAGTACAGACCGTCTCTCTCATTAATCCATGCTGTCTTATCAAATTCACTAAAGTTGAATAAGCCATATATCTTATCGCCGTCATAATAGCGTCCAATACAAAGAATACTCTTATCCCATGTTTCAACAGTCCATGTATCCGCATTGCTCATAAATGCCTTCTCAGATTTACGAAGCTTCTCAAGCTGATTAAGCTTTGAAGAAATCTGACCTGGAATAGTCGTTTGATCACTGCTCTTTGCAGCCTCTTCCCAATTCATTGCACCACGGTGAACATAACGTGAATCTGGTGCCTTATCAGGATCATCCCTATAAGCATAATCATTTAACTGACCAATTTCATCTCCACTGTAAAGCACAGGGATTCCAGACTGCATAAACATATATGCATGAAGCATAACGTCCATTCGAATAGCCTTCTCAAGTGCCTCTTTATCATGCTGATAGCTTGCCTTTTCAATACCGCACATAGAAGCAGTCGTTCCACAAAATCTTGCATCACCAGTAACCGGATCCTCATTATAGAGAACACCGCGGCTGTTGCTGTAACCAGCATAGCCTCTAAAATAATCATTCAAATACTGCTTATGCGCACGCTCCTGAATGCCTTCCTGCTGCAAAGTTGCAAAATCAAGTCCCCAGCCAATATCATCATGGCAGCGCAGATAATTTAAGAAAACATAATCCTTCGGAAGACGATTTACAATATCAAGCTGCTTCTTTAACAGACTGACATCTCTTGTTGCTACAGTATGCCATGTGGTAGCCATTGTTGTTACATTATACAGCATATGACACTCTGGCTTTTCTACAGTTCCAAAGTATGGAACAACCTTTTCCGGCTCCATTACTACCTCACCCAAAAGCAAAATGCCAGGGCAGACAAGTTCTCCGATCAGTCTCATCATACGCACAATTGTATGTACCTGCGGCAGATTTCTGCATGTCGTATGGAGTTCCTTCCATATATATGGAACTGCATCAATTCGAATGATATCAATTCCCTTGTTTGCCAAATAAAGGAAATTATACATCATTTCATTGAATACTCTTGGATTCTTGTAATTAAGATCCCACTGGTAAGGATAAAATGTCGTCATTACATAGTGACCAATTTCTGGAAGCCATGTAAAGTTGCCAGGTGCAGTCGTCGGGAATACCTGCGGAACTGTCTTTTCATATTCAGATGGAATAACCGCATTATCAAAAAAGAAATAGCGGCTCATATATTCTCCATCTCCCTGACGTGCCTTCTTTGCCCATTCATGATCCTCTGAAGTGTGGTTCATAACAAAATCCATGCACACACTGATTCCCTTCTCATGGCAGGCATTAGTCAAATTCTCAAGGTCTTCCATGGAACCTAAATTTTCCTGAACCTTTCTAAAATCAGCTACTGCATAACCTCCATCAGAGCGTCCTTTTGGTGTATCAAGAAATGGCATCAAATGAATATAATTAACATTATTCTTTTCCAGATAATCCAGCTTTCCCTGTACACCCTTCATGTTGCCAGCAAAATTGTCAATATAAAACATCATGCCAAGCATATCATTTTTTTTGTACCAATTAGGATCAGCTTCACGCTTTTTATCAAGCGTCTTTAACTTCTCACTTCTCTCTTTATAAAATGCGTACAAATGGTCGCACAGCTCTGCAAACATTGCATCATTTCCATATAATTGCATATAAAGATCATGAAGCTCATCCTTCTTTTGCTCAAAGCGTTCCTTATAAATTGTTTCCATATTATTTGTTAAAGTTCGAGCACCTGCGCTCTCACTTATCTCCTTTTCTCATCGTTAAAAGAAATGGGGTCCAAAACAAACTGTATTTTGGACCCCTTATAAATAAACACTAAATTATCCCTTTACTGCACCGGAGGTAACGCCCTCAACAATGTAGCGCTGCAAGAACAGATATAAAATCAAAATCGGCAGCATTGCTAACAGCAGAGCAGCCATTACCAGGCCCATATCCGTAGAGTAAGTTCCATAAAACGCCTGTGTTGCAATTGGAAGTGTATAAAGCTCCTTACGACCAAGTACAAGGCTCGGAAGAAGATAATCGTTCCAGAATGCCATTGCATCAATAATTGCTACAGTTGCAATCGTTGGCTTTAACAGTGGAAATACGATTTTCCAGTATGTCTGCCAGTTGCTGCAGCCATCCAAAAATGCCGCTTCCTCAAGCTCTAACGGAATATTCGTATGAATTGCTCCATGGAACATGAATGTTGCCATTGAAAGTGAAAATCCGATATGCATAAGGATTAAGGTCACACGGCTATTTAAAACTCCAAAGATACCACCATATAATGATACTAACGGAATCATCAAAACCTGGAATGGAATTACCATAGATGCAATCATTAATGTAAACAGAAGCTTACATGCCTTCCAATTGTTTCTTACAATTACAAATGCGGTCATTGCAGACAAAAGAATAGTTCCAATTGTTGCTGAAATTGTGATGATCAGTGAGTTGGTAAAAGATGTTGTAAAATTCATCTTCTTCATCGCATCAGAGAAGTTTGTTACAATAAATCCATGAGAACCAACTAGTGCCATCGGGTCAGACATAATGTCACCCTTTGTCTTAAATGCATTAATAATAACGAGAATAAACGGAAAGATAAACATCAGAAACAGGAGGATTAAAACAACCATTATAATGGCATGGCTAATTTTCTTTTTCTGTATTTTCTTCCATTATGCTGCCACCTCCCCTTTCTTACCAATATAAACCTGTGTCACACCTACGATTGCGCAGACGATAAACAGTACAAGTGCTTCAGCCTGTCCAAGGCCATAATTCTTATAAGTAAATGCCTGATTATATACATGCATTGCTGCCATTACAGAAGAATTGAATGGCTCACCCTTTGTCAAGGACAGGTTTACATCATATACCATGAAGCATCTGGTAATTGTAAGGAACAAGCACTGTACAAATGAAGCTCTCATAAGTGGGATGATAATATTAACTGTTGCCTGAAAACTAGTACATCCATCAATCTGAGCAGCTTCCTTTAAGCTCTTCGGTACACTCATAAATCCGGCAACATAAATTAACATCATGTAACCAGCATACTGCCATACAGAAACAATAATCAAACATGCCATTGCACCGCTCGGTGTTGCCAGCCAGGAATTTGAAAGCGCACCAATAGAAACTGCCTTTCCAATTGATACAAATGCTCTGTTAAAAACAAACTTCCATACATAACCAAGAACAATACCACCGATCAGGTTTGGAATAAAGAAGCCTGCACGGAAGAAGTTCTGTCCTTTAATACCGCTAGTCAGCAAATATGCCAGGAAAAATGCAACCACATTTACCAGAACAACGGAAATAACAGAATATATAACTGTTCTTCCAAGTGCCTGCCAGTAGGCAATATCTTTAAACGTTGCAATATAATTTGCAAAACCGACAAACTGCTTATCCTTTGAAATACCATCCCAGCTTGTAAAGGTCAAATATAAACCGTAGATAAACGGAATAATTACTACTGCAGCAAACAGTACAGTGGAGATACCAGCGAACATTATGTACTGCTTTACTTTATATTTTGTCGTGTTTCTATCCATGATCACGATCCCCTTCCCTGTATTCGTTTTATCATCAAGAAAATTATGAGACTGTCCGCTGCCTGTCATCGGCGGACAGCCTCTATAGGGGTAATGTCTTCCTTCCTATTATATTATAAGGAAGCATCATCTATCAAATGTTTGATATTATCAGTGCTCTACAACGTCTGTTGACTTCCAGTAATCCTCAATCTCAGTTGCAAACTCTGCACGATCCATCTGTCCTGCAAGATACTTCTGGAAGATTGCACCACACAGAGAGATGTGATCATCTGGCATGTAGTTGTAGTTATCAATCATAGCACCCTCATCTGCATACTTCTTAACAGACTTTCCAAGAGGATCTGCTACTTCATTCTCATTATTGGAGAATGCAGGAACAAGTGCGCAGTCTTCTGTGATGAACTTCTGACCTTCTTCAGAATCTGCAAGCCACTCTAAGAAATCTAGTGCTGCCTGACGCTGCTCATCTGTTGTAGTATCAGAAGAATCAATCATAAAATACTTAGAACCGCCACCTACAAGCTTCTCGTTAGTGCCGTCATCTGTGTTCTGCGGAATTGGCATCATACCCATGTTCTCAGTGTAATCATATGCGTTGATTACGGACCAATCCCAGTTACCACCGTACATAAAGGCGATTTCTCCCTCAGCTAACATCATCTCAGTTACTTCACGCTCAGCTGCGATTGCAGAATCCTTTGCGTAGTTGTTCTCCATCATTACATCAAAGAAATCCATCAGAGAATTGAATTTCTCATTATTAATCAGATCTGCTTCACCCTCATGAAGCTTTGTAATAAACTCCTCTACATCTGGCTGCTCCTCTGATACCTGTGACAGGAAGTGACCTCCTAAAGACCAATCCTCCTTCATGATACCAGTAGGAGTCTCCATACCACCTTCCTTTAACTGCTCAATCAGCTCCTTAAAAGAATCAAGTGTCTTGTAATCTTCTGGGTTAAATGTTTCACCAGTAATTGCTTCGATTGCATCTGCATTGTAAATCAATCCACGAGCCTCAACACTCATCGGGAAACCATTGATCTGATCATCAATTCCGATTGCATAGTTAGTATTCTTTACCCACTCCTGATCGCTCATATCAATTGCATGATCTTTTGCCAGTGAGTAGATATCCTTTGCATCTACCATTGCTAATGTATATGGATCTCCAGATGAATACTTGGTAGCCAGATGAGCTGATACTGTATCATTTGTGTAGTAAACCTCAACATTGATTCCATTATCCTCAGCATACTTTTCTGCCATCTCTTCA
>OCHB01001573.1_pt1 | contig 13583 bp, 11 predicted proteins | sample 1538731 | NCBI WGS metagenome assembly OCHB01 (sample SAMN04571721, study PRJEB22368) | human gut metagenome | biome: human gut; material: stool | host: Homo sapiens | place: Luxembourg | collected 2012-09-20 | reverse complement strand
TTTGCCTTAAAAAGGTCCAATTAAATTCTGATTTAATTAGATTAATATGTTTTATTAATTATTTGATTGTATTGTCATCGCTAAAACAAAAAACGCTTTCAGGAGTCCTTTGGAGTTGTGTTGAACGCTTTTCGGTTCAAGGTATTCAGTTTGTCATTATGGTCATAATGGCTAGAATACTTTTGCCTTCTGATTATGGGATGATCGGAATGCTCGCCATATTTATCGCCATAGCACAAACGTTGATAGACAGTGGTTTCTCCAATGCTTTAATTCAGAAAAAAGATAGATCAGAAATTGATTATTCTACTGTATTTTATTTTAATATAGCTGTAGGAATTGTCCTTTACTTTATTCTGTTTTTTTCCTCTCCTTTAATAGCGAGATTTTATAACACGCCCGAACTGACAGGATTAACACGTGTATTAGCCTTGAATCTGTTTATAAATTCTTTAGCTGTCGTTCAACGGGCTATATTGTCTATAAAAATAGATTTTAAGACTCAGGCAAAGGCTTCTTTTAGTGCTGCGATAATATCAGGCATCGTCGGCATAGTCATGGCATATACCGGTTTCGGAGTATGGTCACTTGCTGTTCAGACTGTTTTAAATGCTTTCGTGAATACAGTTTTATTATGGATTTTTTCAAAGTGGATTCCTTTGAAAGTTTTTTCTTTTGAATCTTTCAAAAAACTATTCACTTTTGGTTCCAAACTATTGGCTTCCGGATTATTAGATACAATTTACCGGAATATTTATACTATCGTTATCGGTAAAAAATTTGCTTCCACTGATTTGGGTTATTTTACCCGGGCAGATCAGTTTGCACAATTCCCATCCTCTAATTTAACCGGAATTATTCAACGCGTAACTTTCCCTGTATTAAGTGAAATTCAGGATGATGATGAACGTTTGGCACACGCTTACCGAAAATTTTTAAGATTGTCTGCGTACATGATTTTTCCGTTAATGACAGGATTAGCAGCTGTTGCATATCCATTCATTAATTGCTTATTGACGGAAAAGTGGACCTTTACAGCTTTATTGCTACAAATTCTGTGTTTCTCTTATATGTGGTATCCCGTTCATGCCATTAATCTGAATTTGTTACAAGTGAAAGGACGTTCAGACCTATTTCTGAAATTGGAGATTTATAAAAAAATAATGGGAATAGTTGTGTTAGGTGTTACCATTCCTTTGGGATTGGTGGCAATGTGTTGGGGAACCATTATCGCTTCTTTATTTAGCTTAGTGATAAATACCTATTATACGGGGAAACTGATACACGTCGGTTTATTTAAGCAATTACGGGATTTAAGTCCGGCATTATTCTATTCTTTGACGATGGCGATTGTCGTTTATCTGACTACTTGTTTGTTTGCCGATCAATTGCTACAGCTTTTAATTGGTATTATTACAGGGATAATTTACTATCTTCTTGTTTCTTATGCGACAAAATCCCAGGACCTTAAAGAATTTCTTTTACTGATAAAAAGGAAATAATCTATCATGGATAATGAAAAGCAAATCACGGTAACAAGTCCTTTGTTACCGCCTTTGGACGAATTGATACCCTGCTTGCGTGACATTTGGGAGAGGAAATGGTTGACGAATAACGGGCATTACCATCAGCTGTTGGAAAAGGCTTTGGCTGAATATTTGAAAGTGCCTTATATCAGTTTGTTCACCAACGGGACATTGCCTTTGATTACGGCATTGCAGGCGTTGCGGATTACCGGGGAAGTGATAACGACACCTTACAGTTTTGTGGCAACAACACATTCGCTGTGGTGGAATGGGATTAAGCCGGTATTTGTAGATATAGAACCGGAGACATGCAATATCGATCCGGAGAAAATCGAGGCGGCGATTACGCCAAAAACGACGGCAATAATGCCTGTTCATGTATATGGAAAACCTTGTGATACTGTTCGGATACAAGAGATTGCAGACAAATATGGTTTGAAGGTGATTTATGATGCAGCTCATGCGTTTGGTGTGGAAGTAAATGGAAACTCCGTATTGGAAGCCGGTGATATGTCGACGTTGAGTTTTCATGCGACGAAGGTGTACAACACGGTGGAAGGGGGAGCATTGGTGTGTCATGACGGGCAGACAAAACAACGAATAGATTATTTGAAGAATTTCGGTTTTGCAGGAGAAACGACCGTGATTGCTCCGGGTATCAACGGGAAGATGGACGAGGTGCGGGCTGCGTACGGACTGCTGAATTTGAAACAGGTGGATGCGGCCATTGAAGCACGGAGACAGGTGGCGGTGAGGTATCGGGAGGAATTGAAAGATGTGCCGGGTATCCGGGTAATGGAGGATATGCCGGGTGTGCGGCATAATTACTCTTATTTTCCGATTTTCGTGAATGCAGAACGGTATGGGATGACGCGGGATGAATTGTATACGCGGATGAAGGAAAGGAATATCTTGGGGCGGCGCTATTTTTACCCGTTGATCAGTGAGTTCTCGACTTACCGCGGTCTGGAATCCGCGAGGCCGGAGAATCTGCCTGTAGCGCACAAGGTGGCGGACAGCGTGATTTGTTTGCCGATGTATAGCGGTTTGGAGCGGGAAGAGGCGGAAAGAGTGTTGGATTGTATAGTAAAATGATGGGTGGGATGAAACAGAAAAAATTATTGTTGTTGGGAGGACTACGTTATTTACTCCCGGTGATAGAGGCTGCCCATAAATTGGGGTATTATGTGATAACGTGTGATTATATTCCCGGTAACATTGCGCATAAGTATTCGGATGAGTATCATAATGTGAGTATTATAGACAAAGAGGCTGTTTTGGCGTTAGCCCGGGAGTTGGAAATAGACGGAATTATGTCGTTTGCGGTAGACCCTGGAGTAGTGACGGCGGCTTATGTACAGGATCAGATGGGATTGCCGGGGAATCCTTGTGAGTCGGTGATGATATTGCAGAATAAAGACCGGTTCCGTCGTTTTTTGTCGGAGCATGGTTTTAATGTGCCTTGGGCATTTGGTTTCTCTTCTGTGGAGGATACTTTGTTAAAATCCCGTGAGTTTACTTATCCTTTAATTGTAAAACCGACAGATTCCGCAGGGAGTAAAGGTGTGACAAGAGTGGACAGGGCGGAGGATCTGGAGGATGCGGTAAAGTATGCCTTGAAGCATTCTATTTCGGAAAGGGTGATTGTGGAGGAGTTTATAGAAAAGGAAGGTTGTTCATCGGATACGGACTGTTTTTCCGTAGATGGGGAGTTGAAGTTTGTTTCTTTTTCGGCGCAACGCTTCGATGAAAAGGCGGCAAATCCTTACACACCTTCTGCATTTAGTTGGCCCTCGACTATGACGAAAGAACAGGAGGCGGAGTTAACTTTCGAGTTGCAGCGGTTGTTGTATTTGTTAGGGATGCGGACATCGATTTATAATGTGGAAACTCGTATAGGGAAGAATGGGAAAACTTACATTATGGAGGTTTCACCACGTGGAGGAGGCAACCGTTTGGCGGAAATGTTACGTTATGCGACAGGGGTAGATTTGATTACCAATACGGTGAGGGCTGCGGTAGGTGAAGAGGTTGTCGGTGTGGAACAGAAACCTTATCAAGGATACTGGGCGGAGGTGGTACTGCATGCAGATAAGGATGGATGTTTCAACGGATTGGAAATGGATGATGAGTTCCGAAATAAGCATGTGAAAGAAGTTGATTTGTGGGTAGAAAAAGGGGATTCCGTTTCTGCTTTCAGGGGGGCGAATGACGCGATAGGGACGTTGGTGGTGAGGTTTGATACGGATGATGAATTACAGGAATTTATAAAGAGGGGAAAAGACAAGTATCAAATTGTGCTTAAATGAAAGAAATAGGTGGCTATTTTGAATTAGAATTGCATAAGGGTGGACATTATCATCCTGATGCTTTGCATTTAAATACGGGACGGAATTGCTTTGAGTATATTTTGCGGGCCAAAGGATATAAAAAAGTTTATATTCCTTATTACACGTGTGAAGTGATGTTGGAACCTTTACGGAAATGTGGGGTAAAATGGGAGTTTTATCATATTAACGAGGATTTCGAACCATTGACTTCGTACTCTTTGGCTACTGATGAGGCATTTTTATATACGAATTATTGGGGATTAAAACAAGCGTGTGTAAAGAGATCGGCAGAGCGTTATGGAAAACAATTAATTGTAGATAATGCACAAGCTTTTTTTGCTTCTCCGATAGAGGGTGTTGATACCTTTTATTCGGCACGCAAGTTTTTTGGAGTACCGGATGGGGCCTATTTATATACCGATAAGATGGCTGTGTCTTCAATGTCTGTCGAAATTTCTGCCAGTCGTATCTCACATTTGTTCAAACGAATGGAAAGGGGAGCCAAAGCCGGATACCAAGATTTCCAGCATAATGAAAATTCCTTGTCAAATCTTCCTATCAGACAAATGTCGGCCATCAGTGACCGGATTTTACAGAATGTAGATCATGAGTATGTACGATACAAAAGAAGAGAGAATTTCTCTTATTTACATGCTGTTCTAAAAGATATAAATCGGTTGAAACTGAATACGGAAGAGGATATTGTTCCGATGGTTTATCCGTTCTGGGGTCCGGACAGGACACTTCGGAAAAGATTGCTTGAAAACCGGATTTATGTAGCTACATACTGGCCGAACGTTTTGAAATGGTGTAAGGAGCATACTCTGGAATACAATTGGGCTCAGTATTTGATTCCATTACCTGTAGACCAAAGATACGGTCCCCATGAAATGGAACAAATACTCAAGATAATTTTAGCTTAATCTCAAATCGCGACTTATTAAAGGATTATGAAAATACTGGAAAAAGCTTGTATCGGGAAAGTTGAAATAAAAAACAGGGTAGTTATGGCTCCGATGAATGTCGGAGCTTTGAATAATTCCGACGGTACCTTTTCTGAACGGGCAATCGAATATTTTACCGAACGGGCTAAAGGAGGAGTAGGACTGATTATTACCGGTTCTGTGCGAGTAACAAGAGAATTCGAGCGTTCTAAAGATACAATCCCGTTGTGGATGCCTTTTGCAGACCATAAGATTCATATCGGATCGATTACCGAATTAGTAGAGCGTTGCCATGATTATGGTGCTAAAGTAGCGATTCAATTGTCGCCGGGAGGTGGGCGGCAAGCAGGAAGTTATGCTCAAATTCATGGATTAGCCATCGGACCGTCGGAAATAGATTGTTTTTATCCTCCTCATTACAAAACACGGGCTTTAACAAAAGAAGATATTCAAAAGTTTCTGGATGCTTTTCGTTTTGCAGCCTCCATTGTAAAAATCGCAGGGGCTGATGCTATCCAGTTACATGGTCATGAAGGTTATTTGTTGGATCAATTTTCAACTGCGTTATGGAATCGGCGGACAGACGAATATGGGGGGTGTTTAGCTAATCGTTTGAGATTTGCAAAAGAACTCATTGAGGCTGTAAAAGACGGTGCCGGTGCTGATTTTCCGGTTATATACCGATACGGATTATCGCATTTTATTCCTGGTGGGCGAACTATAGAAGAAGGGATGGAAATGGCGAAATTATTAGAATCGTACGGCACGGATGCCTTGGATATTGACGCAGGATGTTACGATTCATGGTATTTCCCTCACCCGCCCGGAACCGTAAAAGCAGGTGCATTTGCCTATTTGGCAGAAAAAGTCAAAAAAGTGGTACACATCCCGGTTATTACAAGTGGTAAAATCAGTTATCCTGAAATTGCAGAACAGATTTTAGAAAAAAACAGTGCGGATTTTATTTCTTTGGGACGTCCTTTAATAGCTGATCCTTATTGGGTAAAAAAGGTGGAAGAAGGCAAGACTGACGAAATAAGACCTTGTATTGGTTGTCATGAAGGATGCCTGAGACGTTTAATGGATTTTAAAAGTCTGAGTTGTGCTGTCAATCCTGCTGCTGGTAATGAAAGATATTTAGCTATTGCAAGAACTTCCGAGCCGAAGAATATTTTAGTTGTCGGAGGGGGTGTTGCAGGTATGGTTGCTGCTTGTGTGGCCGCACAGCGGGGACATCGGGTGACCTTGACGGAGAAAGCTTCCGAATTAGGAGGAAATTTCATTCCTCGGTTATTACCTGATTTCAAATATGATTACAACAAATATATATCTTATTTAAAGAGACAATTGGAAAAATGGGACGTGCATATTCAATATAATCAACCATTTTCCCCGACAGTGCTTGAAAAGATAAATCCGGATTGGCTGGTATGGGCGGCTGGAGCGACATTTAAAATTCCGAATATTCAAAAAATTTCAGGTATAAAACGAATAGCCCCTTTGGAATGCTATGAACAGAAAGAGTTCGAAGGCAGGTACACGATCATCGGAGGAGGGTTAGTCGGTACAGAAGCAGCTCTTAACATCGCACGCCATGGGGGGAAAGTTTTTTTAATAGAAAATCAGGATAAGATTGCAAAAGATGCTTATAAAGCCAATCGTGATCACCTCCTATTATTGTTGGATAAGGCCGGAGTAGAAGTACATACCGAGATGAATGTGGAAGAAATTAAGGATCAGATGATCTGTTGCAGAAATAAATCCGGAGAGATAACCGAATTTAAAACAGATCATGTGGTATTTTGTACAGGAATGCGCCCGAATAGTGATATTCCGGCTCAGTTAAACACTCATATAAAAACATTACACCTTGGAGATGCCTTGCATCCCGGTAGGGTTATCGACGCAGTTTGGGAAGCTTATCGTAAAACCCGGCTCATTTGATCCTATGTTCAGTTCTTACTTTTTTATTCCTTCCAATCAGAAAAGATTTATCGAAAAAGGCATCCGGTCGAATGCTTCTTTTTTGATTTTTGATTTAGAAGAATCCATTTGTTTACATGACCTATCCGGATGTCTTGCCAATCTTCAGTCGGTAAAAGTGAAAGACAACTATTGGGTTCGGATACCCCTGAATTTTCCATTGGATGAAAAATTCGCTTGCTTGATTGCCCGTCTGCACGCGATAGGTTTTTGCAGATATATGTTACCCAAGCTGGAGTCTGAAGAAGAGTTCGAACAGCTAGCCAAAAACAATGCTCTCTACAAGGATCTCCATTACGGTATTTTGGTCGAAACTCCCGAACTATTGATACAGATTGATCAATTTTTATTAAAATACCGGAAGCAGATCGATTGCGTATTGATTGGAAGTCATGATTTCTGTAACCATATCGGCTGTAAACACAGTATCGGGAATCTTGTTTATTTGCGCCAAAGAGTACTTACTGTTTGTAAGGCCATGAATATTCCTGTAATAGATTTTGTAACTCAGGAATTAACAGATTCTGCCCTGTTTATTAGAGATTGTATAGATGCTTTCGACATGGGATTCGACGGAAAAGCTTTGATCCATCCCAACCAATTGAAACTGTTCGATGAGCTTGATTATTATTCGCAAGAGGAAGTTCAGGAAGCTATAAAGGTATATGCAGAATTAAAAAATATTGATATACAAAAATTTTCGATCATTCGTGTAGAGGATAAAATATACGAACACCCTCATCTTAAACGAATATTAGATATTATAACCTGGTATAAAAATAAAACAAACAAAGATGATTTATGATATGAAACAACAATTCGGCCATTATTTTGAAGAATATCAGGTCGGAGATATATACAAGCATTGGCCGGGTAAAACCATTACCGAAGGCGATAATAATCTGTTTACGTTATTGGTTATGAATCACCATCCGGTACATTTGGATAAAAAATATTGTGAGGCACATCCACATGGTAAGATATTGGTAGTAGGAACCCTGGTCTTGAGTCTCGTTGCAGGCATGAGTGTTTCAGAAATATCCGGAAAAGCGATTGCCAATCTGGATTACGAAAAAATAACTCATGACAGTCCCGTATTTATCGGTGATACGATCTATTGTGAAACCGAAATCCTGGAAGTAAGGGAATCCCGGAGCAAACCGGATCGGGGAATTATTTACGTCGAAACCCGAGCCTTTAATCAAGACAGTCAAAAAGTGTTGACTCTCAGACGTCATGTATTAATTCCTAAAAAATGTTTTGATGAAAACAAATAATGATTTTGTTCTGCGGACCATGTTATTTGTTCCGTCCCATAAGAAAGAACTGATAGAAAAAGCAGCCCGGACGGATGCGGATGCCCTTGTACTGGATCTGGAAGATTCTTGTCAACCGGATAAAAACAAAGTGATTGGCCGGAAAAATATTGCAGAGGTATTACGTCTGAAAATATTCGGTAAAAAAAAGATTTTTGTCAGAATAAATCCACGGGAAACAGGATTTATGTTTGATGATCTTTGTGAAGTTGCGATCGATGAATTAGATGGATTTTTATATCCGATGGCCGGTTCAAAAGATGACATTGTTTTTTTCTGTAACATGCTGACCGAAATAGAAATGTCGAAGAAAATGTCTGTCGGTCAAATTAAATTATTTCCTGTCATTGAAACGGGTGAAGGCATTCTGAATGCGAAAGAAATAGCCACAGCATCCGACAGAATTGTGGCTTTGGGATTCGGAAGCGAAGATTTTGCGACAGATATCGATTGTATCCGGGATGAAGAGAATGTAAGTATTCAAATTCCGCGTCAAAGAATTGTTTTCGCTGCCCGTGCTGCGGGTGTTATACCGGTAGATACCCCCCATGTGAATATTCATGATATGGAAGGTTTGGAAAATCATGTCAGACAAGCCCGTATGCTTGGTTTCGGAGGGATGCAGATTCTTCATCCGAAAGAAATCGAAATTTGTCATCGGTATTATACTCCTTCAGCAGAAGAGGCCCGGAATGCCTATGAAATCGTTCGTCTGTTCCAAGAAGCTCAGGAGCATAATAATGGTGTCGCTATTATGAATGGGAAGTTTATTTCCCCACCTACCTATAAAAGAGCCTTACAACTGATTGACAATTACGAACGAATTAAAACATTTGAAAACAAATAGTTATGGCAAAGATGAAAGTCAACGTTAAGACATTAAGGAAAATGAAGCATGAAGGCATTCCGGCCACCTGGATTACAGCTTATGACCTTCCATTTGCTAGTGCTGCAGAAAATGCAGGGATAGATATGATTTTGGTGGGAGATTCGGGAGGAATGGTGCAGTTAGGGTATGAGACGACCAATCCGGTCACTATGGATGAGATGATTACGTTATCGAAATCCGCAAGACGTGGTGCCCCCAATACTTTTATTATCGGTGATATGCCACAGGGCTCCTATGAAGTAAGCAAAGAAAAGGCAGTAGAAAATGCCATGCGTTTTATAAAAGAATCCAGATGTGACGCCGTAAAATGTGAAGGTGGCAGAAGAGTTGCCGACAAAATTAAAGCCATCGTCGATGCCGGTATATTGGTATTCGGACATTTGGGACTGACTCCTCAATCTACCGGTTCTTTCGGAGGCTACAATGTTCAGGGAAAAACCATAGAAAGTTTTGAAGAAACCGTAGAAGATGCTTTGGCTTTACAGGAAGCCGGAGTGATGGCATTATTAATCGAAGCGACTCCCGCAGCTCCTGCAGGCCAAATAGCTAGAATGCTGGATATCCCGGTTTATGGTATCGGTGCCGGGAGCGAAGTCGACGGACAATTGATCATCATGCACGATTTAATGGGTTTTTATCAGTCTTTCCGTCCCTGGTTCGCCAAATGCTATATTCCTGAAGTAATTAAAGATTTCGAGCAACATATCACTTCCATTTCAGATATCCGGCAATACGGACGGGATGAGAGACGGGACGGCTTGTTTGCTTTAGCTGAAATGGCTATCGTAAAATATATTGAAGAAGTGAAAAAAAGAACTTTCCCGGGAGATACCTATAGTTACCCGATTAAAAAAGAGCAATTGAATCTTTTAAAACAGTCGAAATATTGGAATAGATAAGAATAACTTTTCGGTATGGATAAAATCATAGTCATCGGAGGAAAAGGTACTGCAGTTATTATTGCAGAACAAATTTATGATGCCCAACAGCGTTTCGGTAAAGACATCGAATTTTTAGGATTTGCTTTTGATGATGAGGCCTTCGGGGATTCTATCAACGATTTTCCGATTCTTTGTAAAACTTATAATGCTTATAAAGAATATGGGAAATACAAAGATGTGAAGTTTATTTACTCTTTATATCGTCCTGATCTTTTGAAAGAACGCGTTGCTTTGCGCGAAAGTTATAACATCCCGCCGGACAAATATTATACTTTTATACATCCCTCCGTTCTGGTAACCCGTAGTGTAAAAATGGGAGTGGGTAATGTCATCCTGGCTAATACGGTTGTCAATTCGAATGCCGTCATAGGAAATTTTAATACGATCAACGTCAATTGCCTCATCGGACATGAAGCTGTAGTCGGAAATAACAACTTTTTTGCCGGCCATGTCACTTTAGGAAGTAATACGAAAATGGGAAATGGGAACTTTATCGGCGTTAATTCCAGTTTAAAGAATTTCATCACCATAGGAGATGATTCTATCGTCGGTATGTGTTCGAATGCCACCAAGAATATAGAAATAGGGCAGGTAGTTTATGGTAACCCGGCTAAAGTGATGAATAAAATCAATAACCCGATCCGGTAAACGGTATTAGTGTTAAAGGTGTCAATAGTTTCAATATGGATAATCCGTTAGTAGCTCATTTTTGTGCCCCGGTTTTGATTCCTACCTTGTGTCGGTTTCAACATTTCAAAGACTGTATAGAATCTCTGAAACAAAATTCACTAGCTCTACAAACAGATTTATATATAGCCTTGGATTATCCGTTTCACGAATCCCACCATGCCGGATACGCACAGATTGCAGAATATCTGGAACGCCTGGAAGGATTTAAGAAAATAGTTATTCTTAAAAGACCCGAAAATTTTGGAACCAAAAGAAATTTGGAAGAGGCGATGGCCTTGATATTTAAAAAGTACGATCGCTGTATCATCAGTGAAGATGATAATGTATTTTCTCCAAATTTTCTGGAATATATGAATAAATGTTTAATCGCTTATTCCGATGATCATTCTGTTTTGGCAATCAATGGCTATACTCATCCTTTCAATGTCCGGTATGAACAAAATACCGTCTTCCGGGGGCAAACTAATTTTTCTGCCTGGGGATTCGGAGTATGGAAAGATAGATTGGAGGAAATGAACTCTATCAAGCAGCGTTCTTTTTTTCAACATATCGTTTTTACTCCTAAACTTCTCTTTAAAGTATATCAATCAGGAGCAAAAAATGTCAGGTATCTGATCGGTTTATCCCGGAAAAAAAACAAAAAATGGCCTGGGGATATTTGTTATTCACTCTATATGGCCGCTTATGATAAATATGTTATCTATCCCGTTATCTCCAAAGTCAGAAATATGGGTTGGGACGGAAGTGGAATGAACTGTAATGAAAACTCCCGGGAATACGATGTATATTCACAACAGATCATCGATCAGGATAAGAGCTTTGAGTTAAAAGGGAATGACTGGACTGCTTTTAAAGAAAATAAATCCAACATCATAAAATATTATTCACAAGGTTTGATTATAAACATCAGGACTGCTATAGTGTTGCTTTGCAGACTCACCGGTTTAATCAGATAATCTTATTATACATCGGTAAAATATGGTGGATGTTTCAATCATTATCATTAATTATAATACAAAAGAACTTGTTCAACAGTGTATTGATAGTATCTTTTCGAATACCGAAGGGATTTCTTTTGAAGTTATTATTGTTGATAATGCATCTACAGATCATAGTCATGAATATTTTTCCACAAATGAAAAAATTCTGTTTATCAGAAGTCAACAAAATTTAGGATTCGGAAAGGCAAATAACAGGGCTTTAGAAATTGCTCGAGGAAGAAATATTCTCTTTCTAAATCCGGATACCGTTCTTCTCAATAATGCAATACAGATTCTTTCCGACTATTTGAACGTTCATCCGGAAGTCGGAGCCTGTGGGGGTAATTTATTCGACGGGGAAGGTCAGCCTGCTTATTCTCATTTATTATATTTTCCTTCTATTTTCGGAGAATTAGATCGAGTCTTTCACTATAGATTATCCCGGATCGTGTTCGGGAAAAATGTATATTTCAATTTTACTTCTAAACCATTACCGGTAAAATATATCACCGGAGCAGATATGATGGTCAGAAAAGATATTTTAGATAAACTGAAAGGTTTCGACCCTGATTTTTTTATGTATTATGAAGATACAGAACTAGGTTACCGGATAAACAAATCAGGTTATATAATATTAAATATTCCTCAGGCCCGGATCGTACACTTGGAAGGTAAAAGTTTTGAATTTTCAGAGAGAAGAGAAAGAATGATTTTTTCCGGCCGCTCTGTTTTTTACTCGAAAGTTTATAGTAAAAGTTATTTCAAAACAGCAAATTTCCTCTATTATATTTATGTCATATTGGCCATTTTTTTTTCTCTTTTTTTGAATCAACAGAAAAAGAGAGAAAAATACATAAAGCGGCTGAAGATTTTTAAAGAAGTAAATAAAGACAGCCATGTTGTCTAATATTTTACCCTTTTTATTACTCATCTTTTTCTTTTTTCTTTGCGCTTTTATAGATATTGGCCAAATCAAAATCAAGAATATTCCTAAAAAGGGAATAGTTTCCATTTTATGGATTTGTTTGGCCTTATTTGCCGGTTGCCGTTGGAGTAGTGCGAAGCTGATTGAATTAGGAGTTTTCGATTATGGTGCTTATAAATATGTTTATGAAGAAGCTTTGGATATCAGTAATTTTTGGAACGAATATTTAATATCGGATAATTATTTTAAGGGTATGGATTTAGGCTATCTTTTTATATCCTCTTTTTTTAGCAAGCATATTATATCTTCGCCTAATCTTTTCTTTCTTTTAATCAGTTGTGTCACAGTTTACCTTTTATATAAAGGATTTGTCAGAAATCGAATTCATACTCTATTATTATTTCTGCTGTTTATATATTTAACCCGGTTATATTTTCAATATAATTTTATTATTATGCGGCAAGCCTTGGCCATGGCTATGGTCTGGTATGCTATTCCTTGGATCATAGAACGTAAACCAGGGCGTTTTATAGCGATCTGTTTTGTAGCGGCTTCTATTCATTTTAGTGCCATCTTTTTTTTATTGGCCTATTTATTTCCCAAAATAAACTTTACTTCGAAATTTATATTATGGACTTTTTCACTATTGTTCCTATTAGGTATTACAGGGCTGACGAATAGTTTGATTCAAATTGTGATGCATTCTGCTGTAAATCTGTTGGGATTATCTTCCCGTCTTATTTTTTATCTGAATTCAGGAGCTTATAGCAGGGGAATAAATTTGCTCAACTTTGTTGAAATACTCCCCTTTTTATATCTGGCAATGAAATACCGACACCGCTTAGTAGGCAATATATATGGTAGATTTTTTTTCAATATGTTCATATTTTATGTGTTATTTTTACTTATTACAATGAATTTTTCAGCACTGACACGTATTTCTTCCTATTTTATTTACTCCTATTTCTTCATTTTATCGGCGACTTGGAAATTTATTTATTTAAAAACAAATAAAATAATTATAGGCAGTGTATTAGCTGTTTATTTTTTAATATATGG
>OCHB01001551.1_pt1 | contig 13838 bp, 8 predicted proteins | sample 1538731 | NCBI WGS metagenome assembly OCHB01 (sample SAMN04571721, study PRJEB22368) | human gut metagenome | biome: human gut; material: stool | host: Homo sapiens | place: Luxembourg | collected 2012-09-20 | reverse complement strand
ATCTCGACGAGCGTCAGGCTACCGAGTTCATCGGACTTCCTACGCCGGCTTGCGCGATGTTTTTCGCTTCGGTGGGGTACATCATGCAGCAGAACGCTGCCGCGGCGCCTCCGGTCGCAGCTATTGTCGCCTCTGTCGTTTTCTCGCTGCTGCTGATCAGTCCGATACCTATGTTCGCTCTGAAGTTCAAGCATTTCGATTTCGCGGGCAACGAGCTCCGCTATATCTTTCTGGGTATTTCGCTCGTGTTGCTGGGACTCTATCAGGTCCGTGCCCTGCCGTTCATCATTCTCGCCTATATTCTGGTTTCGATCGTACGCTTTCTGATCCGTCGCGGTAAAAGTCCTAAAATCAGCGCATAGCGGCTCTGTCTGTTGCATATGTAATATTTTTGCTACCTTTGCCGTTACTTTGTGAAATTGCCGTAGCTGATGTCCCTGAGTTTGAGAAGGCGGGTCGTGAAATGGTCGTTCGGAACGATTCTTGTTCTGAGTGCCTCTGTCGTATCCGCCCAAAGGCCTCTCAATATGAACGACTACGATCTCAGGAACCAGTACGGGACCATGCCGGGTCTGAATGACCAGAATCCTAATCAGATACAGTACGGAAACATAGGAGGAGTAGTCGATAACAACGCTCCTCAGGAGGCCGATACGACCCAGAAGCCGCCGAAGATACGCAAGCCGCTGGAGTCCTATTTCTTCGACGATTCGACTCGCTCGCGACAGAGCTTCGCATGGAGGGTCAATCTCGAACGGAACGACGTCGCGATCATCGAGGTCGACACGGCGCTCAACGGTTTCCAAAACGATTATCCGTTTTTGCAGAACAACGTGGGCTCGGCTATGCTGGGCAATATGGGCGGCGCTTCGGTTCCGCTCGATTTCTTTCTGAGACCCCAATATAGCGACTTTACGTTCGCTCAGGCTTTCGACGCTTATCTGATGACCCCCGAGCGGGCGCGGTTCTTCAATGTCAAAAAGCCGTTCACCCACCTTTCCTATTTCATGTCGGGCGCTACGCAGCATCTGGAAGAGGGCCTGTGGGTCACGCATGCCCAGAACGTTTCGCCCTCGACGGGTTTCAATCTGGACTACAAGAGCCGGGGAACGCGCGGCCAGTACGAATGGCAGGGCGCGAGGGAGAAAAATCTTTCGCTCGCCTTTTCGCATACGGGCAAGAAATACAGCGTTCATGCGGGTTACATCTATAACATGGGAAACCTGAAGGAGAACGGAGGTATCCTGCGCGACCGCGATATAACCGATACGGTATTCGAGCGTCCCGAGTTGCTCGACGTTCGGCTCAACGATGCCCGGAATCTGTTCAAGAACAATACGTTCTATGTCGTCCAGTCGTATGGCGTGCCGCTGCGCCAACTGACCGACGAGGATTTCTCGATCGCCCGGAATTCGACGATCTTCTTCGGTTATTCGTTCCTGTACAGTCGCTTTTATAAAAGGTATACCGATACGAAAGCGGAAAGCGGCGATTTCTACGAAAACTGGTATGTCAGTCCCGAACGGTCGTACGACTCGATTTTCGAGAGCCTGCTTTCCAACCGCTTGTTCGTGCAGATTCAGCCGTGGGACCGGGACGGAGCCGTCGGCGTGATCAACGCCGGGATCGGGAACGACGCCCACCATTACTACCAGTTCCGCTTGCAGGACTACATGGGTTCGAACGAGGGAGCGAATCGCAACAGCACCTATGTCTACGGTTCCATAGAGGGAAACGTGAAAAGATATCTGGATTGGAACGCCGACGTGAAATTCCACCTGTTCGGCTACCGGAGGCAGGACCTTTCGGTGGGAGGCGACGTGGCGTTCAAGGTATATGTGAGAGGACGACCCATGACGCTGAAAGGTAGTCTCAGGCACGAAATTCGTACGCCGGGCTACTGGACGGAAAGTTATTTCTCTAACCACTTCGTGTGGAGCAACTCTTTCTCCAAAGAGTCTGAAACCCGTTTTTCGGTCACGTTCTCGGCTCCTCAGATCGGGCTCGAGCTCGGCGGCTACCAAAGCCTGCTGGGCGACCGTATCTATTACGGCGCCGATCAGTTGCCGGCCCAGTACGGCGGAACCGTGACCGTTTCGGGCTTGTATGCGCAAAAGGATTTCCGCTTCGGCGGACTCCACCTGAATCACAGGGTATTGTATCAGTATAGTTCAGCCGAGGAGGTTGTGCCTGTGCCTGCGATCAGTGCGTATCTCAGTTATTACTTCGAGTTCAACGTCGTGAAGAACGTGTTGCGGCTCCAGCTCGGGCTGGACGGCCGCTACAACACGTCGTACTATGCCTTCGGGTATAATCCGGCGACGGCGCAGTTCTACAACCAGCGCGAGAAGAAACTGGGAAACTATCCGATGATCGACGTGTTTGCCGCGGCCAAGTGGAAACGCATGCGGATACTGATCAAGATGCAGCATCTCAACGAGAACATGTTCGGGGACCGGAACTACTTCACGGTTCTCCACTACCCGCAGAATCCGCGGATGTTCAAGCTGGGGGTCTCCTGGAGCTTCTACGACTGATCGGGAAAGCTGCCCGCGAACTTCAATCGTATGATCCAGAATCATTGTGTATCGATCAAACAAGCAACCGTTCTTTTTTTCAGTTCGTTTCTCTTGGCCGCCTGCGGCGAGCCGCAGCCCCGGACGAGCGTCCGCGAGAAGGGCCGGCTGACCGTCGTCATGGATGAGCCTTTGCCGGGGTATTTCGTGTTCGGCGGCGAAAGCTACGGCTATCAGTACGACCTCTTCAAGGCCTTTGCCGATCATCTGGGCGTCGAGCTGCAGGTCGTGCGGAGCGAGCGCCCTTCCGAGTACGACGCCATGCTGGCCGACGGTCGGGCGGATATCGTGACCGCGCTTTCGGACCATGCGGCGGAGATCGCCTCGGCCTCGGCCATCCCCATTTATCATACGTCCTATGTTCTGCTCGCGGGCAAGAGGAAAGCGGACGAGATTCGGAAGAAGAAGCGTTTCGAGCTGATTCCTTGCATCCGCGAGGGAAAAGTATTGATTTCTTCCGGCTTCAAGAGCACCCGGGCGTACAGCATGCTGCTCGACTCGCTTTCCCGCACGGCCGAAGTATACGTTTCGTCGCGCAATAGCTTCGAGTTGATCGGCGCGCTGGGCGACGGCCGATACGACTATCTGATCTGCGAAATGAGCGAGGCGCAGCTCGGGTGCGCGTTTCAGAAGAACGTCGCGCAAATCTACCGGTTTGCCGAGCCGGTGGCGCTCAGCGCCGTCGTATCGCCGCAGGATACTTCGCTGCGGAGCGACTTCGAGGCATGGCTCTCGCATTTCCGCAACAGCGGGGAGTATGCGATGCTCAACTATCTTTATTTCGAGAAAGGGATCGTCCGTCAGATGTTGGGGCGCGGTCTGAGCGCCGCCCGGGGCGGAGGAATATCCGTGTACGACGAGCTTTTCAAGGAGGTGTGCGAGCGGGAGGGATACGACTGGCGTCTGATGTCCGCCATCGCTTACAGCGAGTCCCGGTTCAATCCGATGCTCGTCTCGAGCAAGGGGGCCTGCGGACTGATGCAGGTGATGCCCCGCGTCGCCCGTCAGCTCGGCTTCAAGGGCAGCGTGATGGACCCTGCCAGCAATATCCTGCTGGCGGCCAAGGTGCTCGGCAAGATCGAGAAATCGCTCGACTTCGGCCCTTCCGCTTCGGAGATGGACCGTCTTCGGATCGTACTGGCATGCTATAACGGCGGAATCGGTCACGTGATCGACGCCCGGAATCTCGCCCGGAAGTACGGGGGCGACCCCGACTCGTGGACCGACGTCTCGCATTACCTGACGCTGAAGTCCGATCCGGCCTATGCCGAGGACGAGATCGTCCGTCACGGACGGTTCGTAGGGCGCCAGACGCTGGCCTTCGTCGACGGCGTGATCGATCGTTACAAAACTTATTGTTCGAGTGTCGGACGATAAGAGTGTCCGGCTGTGGATATGGAGAGCGCCGTGCCCGGAGCGGGTGCGGTGCTCTTGCTTTACGCCCGGGGAGAGTTCGTGCGGGCAGGGGCGGAATCTTCTTCCCGGTGCGGGCGGCAGGGGGCGTTCGGCGCTGTCTTCTCCGCTCGTCTTGTCCCGACTGCAGGTCTGCGTGCGGGTCTTTGGAAATTTCGGGGCTGGCTACTCCTTCGCCTTTCCCGTTCCGTAGACGTACCAGTAAAGCCCTCCGACGAAGACGGCTCCTCCCGCGATGTTGCCGAGCGTGGCCGGAATCAGGTTCCTCCCGATGAACTCGCCCCAGCCGACTTCGGCCCCCTGCATCATGCCCAGCGGAATGAAGAACATGTTGGCGATGCTGTGTTCGTAGCCGATCGCGACGAAGCACATGACGGGAAACCACAGGCCGAGGATTTTGCCGGCCGCGCCGCGCGAGCACATGCCGAGCCACACGGCCAGACATACGAGCCAGTTTGCGCCGATGCCTTTCAGCAGTACGACGTGCCACGGCATGGATACTTTGGCCAGAGCGATGTTCCGGATCGCTTCGTTCCACGGCTCCGAGGCCGCGACTCCGGTCAGGTAGACGAAAAAGTAGGCGAACAGCAGCGCGCCGGCGAAATTGCCGAGATAGACGAGCGCCCAGTTGCGTGCGACGGCTTTCCACGGATACCGGCGGCCGAGCGCTCCCGGAATCAGGACGGCGTTGTTGCCCGTGAACAGCTCCGCTCCGGCCAGAACGACCAGAATCAGCCCGAGCGGAAACATGGCGCCCGAGAGCAGCTTTTGCAAACCCGGATTGCCGGCGGCCGCTTGTGCGAAGCCGTAGCCGACGAGCAGCGACAGCGTGCCGCCCATGGCGATGTAGGCTCCGGCCAGCGCGGCCAGTACGAGCGTTTTGCGCGTTCCGAGCTTCGTTTTGGTCAGGGCGGCCTGTTCGGCGGCGGCCAGTGTTTCGGCAGAAGACAAGGTTTCCTTCATGATTGGGTGGCGATTGGTATATATGTGCCGGGCCCGATGCCCGTCATGCAAAAGTAGTCGTTCGGGACTTTCGGAGGGTCGTTCAGGCCCGCCAGTTATCAACAACTTGCCGTCAAGGCGGGCGTCGGCCGCTCGACGGGACGAAGCCGGGACGGCCTCCTTCTGCGGCAGGGAATGTTCCGTCGATTCAGGCGGAGCCGACGGCCTGTTCGAACGCGAAACGTCTGTCCGAGAAGAAAAAAGACGATCCGCGCTTTGTTAAATCGCCAAAAAGAACTATTTTTGCACCCTGCTTACGCTATTGTAGGTTGTGTATAACTTTAAATTTTTTCAAAATGCCTGTAAAAATCAGATTAGCACGTCGCGGTAAGAAGGGCTATCCTTTCTACCATATCGTCGTTGCAGACAGCAGGGCGCCACGAGATGGTAAGTTCATCGAGAACATCGGGTCGTATAACCCGAACACCAATCCTGCCACAATCAACCTGGACTTCGAGAAAGCCCTGGACTGGTTGCAGAAAGGCGCTCAACCTACCGACACCTGTCGGGCCATCCTTTCCTATAAAGGGGTGCTGATGAAGAAACACCTGCTCGGCGGGGTAAGCAAGGGCGCTTTCACGCAGGAAGTCGCCGAGGCGAAGTTCGCCCAGTGGCTCGAGCAGAAGGCCGGCAAGATTTCCGCCAAGGAGTCGAAGCTTTCGAGCGACAAGGCCGCTGCCGTTAAGGCCCGTTTGGAGGAAGAGAAGAAAGTGAAGGAGGCCAAGGAGAAGGCTCTCGAGGCCAAGCGGGCCGAAGCCGCTGCCGCGCAGGCCGTCGCCGAGGCCGAGGCTGCTGCCGAGGAAGCCGCTTCGCAGGAGGAGGCCCCTGCTGCGGAGGAGCCCGCCGCCGAGGCTTAGTCCGACCCGAGGCCATGTCGGGAAATGCCAGCGTAGCCGTCGCCCGCGTGTCGAAGTCTTTCGGCTCGGAAGGGGAGTTGCTGGTAAGCCTGTTCGATACGTTTCCCGACGATTTTGATTTGAGGGAGCCGCTGTTCGTCGAGATCGACCGACTGGCGGTCCCTCTTTTTTGCGACCGTTTCGAGCGTCGCGGGCGCAACGGAGCGCTGGTCGTCTTCGCCGATTTTTACAGCGAGCGCCGCACGGCCGAGCTGATCGGCCGGGAGCTTTTCCTATGCGGCGGACGATTGGCGGACGGCGAGAAACCGCCCGGCGACGGGCTCGTCTATTTGGAGGACCTCGTAGGACTCGAGGCTTCGGTCGGCGATGCGTACGGCGGAGTCATCGAAGAGTTCATCGACGGCGAGAATCCGCTGTTCCTGCTCCGGATCGACGACCGGGAAATCTATGTGCCGGCCGTCGACGAGTTTATCGTGGAGACCGATCTGGAAAACGGAGTGATCCGTTTCGACCTGCCCGACGGACTGATCGATCTGAACGATTGACCGCTTGGGACTGTTCGATGTTTCCGGGTTCGGCGATATGCCGTAGCAGGGATGTGCGGTGCTTGTCTGTCGATCTGCGTCGAAATTTTTAGATACCCCCTTGACTTTTCAGGGCTTATGTTTTTGAAAAATGGATAATTCGGGGGGTACTCCCCTTTCTTGGAATACCTTGTGTCGTTTTTGCGGATAAAAAGAGCGAAAAATCGGACGAATAACCGCATCATGGAATATTTTTTCGGATAAAAAATTAACAATTCCGTAAATTATTGTTACCTTGCGCAGGGTCGCAGAATATGTTGATTGATAATTTGTTAGGAAAACGTCTCGGAATGTGATAAATGTTCTGCGATGTGGGCGTTGTGCTGTCGAATCGTAATGATCGGCGGAGTTTTTCGGACGGAATTATAATCATGGCAGGACTTGCTGTCGGGATATCCGTGCCGGAAAAAGGCGGTAACAGAAGAGGGGAGGTTATCCTGGGGGAGAGATTGAGGTAAAAAATGGAAGGAAAATACTATTGGTTCTAAACAATTAATTTATGAAAAAATCTTTACTGTTATTAATCGTTTTTAGTTTTAGCTTCTGTGCCCTTTGGGCCCAGACTAAGATTAGCGGTATCGTGACCGACGCGGGGAACGGGGCGCCCATAGGCTATGCTACCGTTGCCGTGAAGGGAACGGCGGTCGGCGTCACGACCGATGCGAAAGGCGCATATACGATTCCCATTCCGAAAGGGACGCAGAACGCTACGCTGGTATTCAGCTACGTCGGCTACGACCCGCAGGAGGTCGCCGTGGGCAATCGCACGAAAATCGACATAGCGTTAAAGAGCTCATCCGTAGATATCGACGAGGTCGTCGTCACCGGTTATCAGAACCTCAAGAAGCAGACCTTTACCGGTTCGTCGGTCAAGCTGAACGCGTCCGACCTGAACGTGGCCGGTACGTCGGACATCAGTCGTATGCTGGAAGGCAAGGCGGCCGGCGTATCGGTGCAGAACGTGTCGGGTACGTTCGGTGCTGCGCCCAAGGTGCGTATTCGCGGCGTCGCGTCGATCACCGGCGACAACAAGCCGCTGTGGGTCGTCGACGGCGTGGTGCTGGAGGATATGGTGAACGTGTCGAACGACCAGCTCTCGAGCGGCGACCCGACGACGCTGCTGGGCTCTTCGGTGGCGGGCATCAATGCCGAGGACATCGAGACGTTCGACATTCTGAAGGATGCCGCCGCTACGGCCATGTACGGCGCCCGCGCGATGAACGGCGTGATCGTCATCACGACCAAGCGGGGCAAGAGTACGCAGCTCGGCGAGCCGATCGTCCGCTACCACGGCGACTTCACGATCCGCACGAAGCCCTCGTACGATCAGTACAATATCATGAACTCGTTCGACCAGATGTCCGTCAATGCCGAAATGGAACGCAAGGGGTTGCTCACCTCGCAGATCGTCAATCAGTCTTCGTCCGGTATGTACGGCATCATGTGGAATTTGATTCATTCCTATGATGGTCAATTCGGTTTGGAAAATACGAAAGATGCCCGCGAGGCATTCCTTTATAAATATGCTTTCGCCAATACGGACTGGTTCGACCTGCTGTTCCGCAATTCGCTGATCCAGAACCACAGCGTCAGCATCTCGGCCGGTACGGAGAAGTCGAAGACCTATGCTTCGGTAGGCTTCATGAACGATGCGGGCTGGACGGTGGCCAACGATAAGGTGGACCGCTACACGATGTCGTTCCGCAACGACTACACGATCAGCAAGAAGGTGTCGACCGCCTTCGCCGTCAACGGAATGTACCGCAGTCAGGATACTCCCGGTACGTTCGGCCGTCAGGCCGACGTCGTGACCGGCGAGTACAACCGCGATTTCGATATCAACCCGTTCAGCTATGCGCTCAACACGAGCCGCGCGCTGCGTCCTTACGACGAGAACGGCAACCTGGAGTATACGACGCTGAACTACGCTCCGTTCAATATCTTCGACGAGCTGAAGTACAACCGCATTCACATCGACGTAGCCGACCTGAGGTTGCAGGGCGAGCTGAACTATCAGATCATCAAGGGGCTGAAGTATAGCTTCATCGGAGCTTTGCGCTACGTGAAGACCGATACCGAGCACCGGGTGCACGAGAAGTCCAATGCGGCCAATGCCTATCGGGCCGCCGGCAACTCGACGATCCGCGAAATGAATCCCTATCTGTACCGCGACCCGAACGATCCGTCGGCCGAGCCGGTGGTCGTGTTGCCCTACGGCGGTTTCTACAACCGCGACGAAATGTCGATGAGGGCCTATGACGTGCGTAACTCGCTTTCGTACAACAAGGTGTTCGACAACGGCGTCCGGACGCAGGAGCTCAATGTGCTGGGCGGCGTGCAGGCCAAGTTCGCCGACCGCCACTTCAACTCGAACAGCGGTTACGGCTATCAGTATGATTACGGCGGAGTGGTAGCGATCGATCCGAAGCTGTTCGAGATGCTGATCGCTCGTCAGTTCCCTTATTATAGTATGACGCAGACATACGACCGTCAGGCCGCCTTTTATGCGAATGCCGACTATACCTACGATCGTCGCTATTCGGTTTCGGCTACGTTCCGCTACGACGGAAACAATGGTCTGGGAAGTTCGAGCTCGGCCCGCTGGTTGCCTACGTGGAACCTGGGAGCCCGCTGGAACATCGCTAACGAGAAGTTCATGGAGAATGCCGAGAAGGTGGACGTGATGGGCCTGCGCCTGAGCTACGGTCTGTCGGCCAATACGGGTCTGGCGACCAACTCGAGCGTGGTGTATCGCTACAACGAGGTGTATCGCCCGGGAAATACCGAGAACGGCATGGTGATCGAGGAGCTCGAGAACAAGGACCTGACGTGGGAGAAGAACTATCAGTTCAACGTCGGCTACGACCTGACGATGTTCGACGGTCGGCTGAACTTCAGCTTGGACTACTATAACCGTCAGAGTTTCGACCTGATCAACCTGATCAAGGTGTCGGGTATCGGCGGCAACATGTGGAAATACGCCAATTACTGCGACCTGAGCGCTTACGGCTTCGACGTGACGTTGGGCGGTACGATCATCCGGACCAAGGACTGGAGTTGGACGGCCAACCTGACTTTCGGTTACTCGCACAACGAGATCAAGAACGCGAAGAACGAACCTCAGGTTTGGGATCTGGTCCGTCAGGAGGGCGGCAACAAGAACGGCTATCCGGTGCACAGCCTCTTCTCGATTCCGTTCGCCGGGCTCGATCCCGACAGCGGTATCCCGATGTTCTACGACCAGGACGGCAATCTGACGACCGATATTTACATGCAGGGTACCGAAACCGACTTCCTGAAGTACGAGGGTACGGTCGATCCGAAATACACCGGCGGTCTGAATACCACGGTCCGGTGGAAGAACCTGTCGATGAACCTGTTCTTCAGCTTCGCCGCAGGCAACGTGGTGCGTCTCGACCCGGTTTTCAGTGATACGTACAGCGATATCAACGCGCTTCCGAACGACTTCAAGAACCGGTGGGTAATGAGTGGCGATGAGAAGTATACGAACATTCCGGCGATCGCCGACCTGCAGACCGCGTCGATAGAACTGGGCAACGCCTATCCGTATAACAACTACAACTACTCGGACGTCCGGGTGGCCAAGGGCGATTTCATCCGCCTGAAGTCCATCTCGTTCGCTTACGACATGCCGTCGAGCTGGATCCGCAAGAGCCATTTCTTCAAGAGCGCCTCGATCCGCGTGACGGGCAAGGATCTTTGGTTGCTCTACTCTGACAAGAAGCTGCACGGTCAGGACCCCGAGTTCTACAACTCGGGCGGCGTGGCCATGCCTATTCAGCCTCAAGTCGTGTTCTCGCTCGATCTCGGGTTCTGACCCCCGAATGGAATTATTAATATAGAATAAAAAAGGAACCATATATGAAAAGGATTTTCAAACTCGCTTCGATTTTGGGTCTGGGTGGACTCGTCGCCGGTTGCAACAGTTTCCTCGACAAGGAGCCGGACAATCGCGCGTCGATCGACAACCTGGACAAGGTGAGCGCTCTGCTCGTCTCGGCCTATCCCAATCGGACGAACATGTCGCTGCTCGATCCGCGTTGCGACTATATCGTCGACATGGGCGCAACGCTCGACGGCTCGCAGCCTGCCGCTACGTTCGACTTCGTCGTCAGCGGTTTCATGTGGGACGAGTACACCCGTACGGAATCGAGCAACGACACCTACGAGCAATACTGGACGTCCGTTTACGAGGCCATTTCGGCAGCCAACCATGCGCTGGCGGCTATCGAGACGCTTCCTACCTCCGAGCAGGCGAACGCAGGCAAGCAGCGCGCCGAAGCCCTGATGACCCGGGCATACAATCATTTCACGCTGCTGACGATGTATGCCAACATGTTCGACTCGAAGTTCGCGGACGTGAACACCAATATGAATCCGGGCGTTCCATACGTGACCGAGCCCGAGGACGTCGTGATCAAGTATTACGACCGGGGCACGGTGGCCGGCACGCTGGAGAAAATCAAGAACGATTTCAATCAGGCCATCCGGGATATCGGCGGGAGCGCCGACTACGCTCAGCCCAAATATCACTTTACCCTGGATGCGGCCAACGCGTTCGGGGCCCGTATGGCGCTTTATACGGGCGACTACGGGGCGGTGATCGCCTATGCCAATGCGCTCGGACTGCCTACGGCCTCGAAGCTGAACGAAATGACCGAGGACGGAGAGCCGGTCAAGAATGACGACGGGACTCCCGTGCTTTACGTAGCCGAGGACGATGCGGCCAACATGTATTGCCTGAACAATATGAACGACTGGAATACGATTGCCGCTACGGGCTCTGCCGACGGCATGCGGATGGCTTTCTCGGGAACCAGCGCGCCGGGCAATCTGCTGATTTCCGAATGCGTGACCGTTATCGTGCGCGGAACCGCGGGTACGGCTTACGCGCGTCACGGCGTCAACCGGGAGACGATGATCGAGATGCTGTACGGCTCGCCGACGGGAGTCTACCTGAATCAGCCCGCTTTCAGCTATTCGGGCGACGATACGTTCATTATCCCCAAGTTCTACGAGGACTTCAAGATGGATAACGTGCAGGCTCAGACAGGGCTTCCGTATGCGAAGATTCCGTTGCTTCGCCGCGAGGAGGTGCTTTTGGCCCGTGCCGAGGCGTTCGCTCTGACGGGTCGCTATCAGGATGCGCTGAACGACCTGAATATCTGGACGGCCCTTCGTGCCGATGCGACGGAGTACGTATACGGAAAGCATGTCCTCTACAAGGATCTGCTGCTTTCGCATTACAGTGCGGACCTGGCCAATGAGGACCATTTCATCAACAGCCGTTACAATGCGTCCAAGTTCACTGCTACCGGCGACGAGCTGCGTTTCCAGAAGGCGTTGATACTCGCCATCCTGGATGCCCGGAAGCTGGAATTCCTGCGCGAAGGCATCCGTCATTTCGATATTCTGCGCTGGTTCATTCCTGTCTATCATGCGACAGCCGACGGGCAGCGCAGCGAGCTGACTCCGGAGGACGACCGTCGGGTGATTCAGTTGCCTCAGGTCGTGTCGCTTTCGGGAGTCGAGCAGAATCCGTGGAGCAACGTAGGTGCATGGTATTAAACAATCAATGAAAACAGATCGTTTTATGAAAAATATGAGAATAGCATTGTTGCTGATGGCCGTCGGTCTGATGTCCGTCTCCTGCGAGGAGGAGAAGTTGGATACTTCCATGAGGATTCCGGGCTTGGGCGGCGAAGAATACATTCCCAACGAAATCGACGAGTGGCTGTACGACAATTTTACGGCTCCGTACAATATCGAAGTGATCTATCGTTGGGACGCGTCGCAGGTGCAGTCGTCGTGGCTTCGCCCGATCGTTCCGGAGGATTCCGTCGTGACTTTCATGACGGCGATCCGGGACGTTTGGTTCGAGCCCTACGAGCGGGCCGTGGGCGATGTGTTTCTGAAGAAGATGACGCCCAAGCAGGTAGTGCTGGGCGGTAGCGGCGAGTACCAGTTCGGCGCGATCAAGCTCGGTCAGGCCGAAGGCGGTCTGAAGATTCTGCTGCTGAACGTCAATAATTTCGATCGTAGCACGGATATTTCCGATCCGGAGCAGGAAACGTCGCCCGAGGGCGCCAACTGCATCCGTCAGTTCCTGCATACGATTGAGCACGAGTTCGCCCATATCCTGCATCAGACGACGATGTTCGACAAAACGTACGAGTCGATCAGCGCCGGCAAGTACAATCCGACGGGGTGGACCGACGTCGAATACGCCGAGGCTCAGTCTTTGGGCTTCATTACGCCTTATGCCATGTCGGGCAAGGACGAGGACTTCGTCGAAATGATCTCGGTCATCATGGTGTACGGCCGGGAGTGGTATGACGATATGGTGCAGAAGACCTGCTTCCAGAACGGCAAATTGGTCAACGAAACGGCCTACGACGCTTTCACCCGGAAAGAGGCGATCGTCGTCGATTACCTGAAAAACGTTTGGGGAATCAAGTTTTATGACGACGCCGAGGGAGAAGGCATCGTTACCTATGTGCAGGAGGCGATCAACAAACAACTCGGCAAGTAGGGAACCTTACGGACAATTTAAATGAGATCGAATATGAAAAGAATTATATATCTGCTGATTCCGGTATTGATTGCCCTGACCGTGCTCTCTTGTAAAAGGGATTACGACGACGATTACATGGGTAGTGTCGATGAACGGCTGAACGCGACGCTGACCGCCTATCAGAACGAACTGACGTCGGCCGAGCACGGTTGGATGGCCAATATTTCCACCAGTGAGGGCATTTACCGTTTCTGGATGAAGTTTTACGTCAACAATGGCGAGGTGATGAACGACCTGAAAGGAAATCGGGTCACGATGATCACCGACAATATGAACTACGATTACAGCGGAGTGAACGGGGGGACGGCGGTTCCGGGAACCTCTTCCTTCCGTCTGAAGGCGTTGCAGCGTCCTACGCTGATATTCGACACGTACAGCTATCTGGCCGTGCTCTGCGATCCGGACGACAATGTCAGTCACGGATCGGGCAATCAGGGGCTCCAGACCGACTTCGAGTACGAGATCGCCTCGTATGAGGACAGCGTTTTCACGTTGCGCGGCCGCACGCACCGCGCTAATGCGACGCTGGTCAAAGCGACCGCAGAGGAAGAACGGGCCGCCAGTCAGGCGGGTATGGTGAAGTCGATCGAAGCGCTGTCGAGATTCATCGCTTCCCAGAATTATTCCTACATCGAGACCCAGAAGTACGGGCCTGTGCTGTTCAATTTCAATCTGCGCTCGATGAGTACTTCCTACGAGGCCGCCGACGGGAAATCGCTGGTCCATTCCGACGTGACGGACTCTTATGTCGATTTCGATCAGAACATCATTCTGCCCGAACCGATCGAGGTGGCCGATCAGGTAGTCGTTA
>OCHB01001525.1_pt1 | contig 14155 bp, 10 predicted proteins | sample 1538731 | NCBI WGS metagenome assembly OCHB01 (sample SAMN04571721, study PRJEB22368) | human gut metagenome | biome: human gut; material: stool | host: Homo sapiens | place: Luxembourg | collected 2012-09-20 | reverse complement strand
GGGGCTTTTTCCGCGTCGCCGCAGCGATGCGAAAAGAAAAAGCCCTAATAGGCTATGGCTTTTCCGGGGGGCGTAAATGCCGCGGGTACGTAGCGGGGTTAGAACTTCCGACCGGGACCTCTCTTTTTCACCGGGGACGGGACTTGCTGAACTTGCGGAACAGCAAAATGTGCCCGTTCTGTTTCCTTCCGTTGCCGTTCGTGCGGAGGTGTTTGCGGGGTGGCAAGGTTTCGTTTCTCCTGCCAGTAGTCGTTCAAATCTTTGTGGTTGCGGTAAAAAACGGATTGGTCGATCACTTCGGTCGAGGGTAAGGATTCTTCCAGTCGGGCCAACGCTTTTCGCCCCGCGTCGTCGTTGTCGAGGAAGGCATGGACGACTCTGTGGTGCGAGAGAAATGGAACGGCCTTTTGCAGATTCGTCACCGAATTGAGTACGGTGGCGTCGATGGCGGGTGTCGGGTTTGCTTTCAGCGAGAGATAAGATAGAAAGTCGATAAACCCCTCGAACACCATTGCCGTGTCGCTGCCGTTGTCGAGGGTGGTAATATTCTTGGGCGTACTGCTTCCTTTGAATCGGGAATTACGTAGTTCCCAGCCTCCGGTATTGTTACGGAACCCGATAGCGAAATACTCTTTGCCGCCGATCGTGTAGCGCACCTCGCGGCAATAAGTCCGGGCGATGGCAGGGTCTATGCCTCGCCCTGTCAGGTAGCCGAGCAATGCCGGGTGGGTCAGTTCGCGGTCGGAGAGGATGATAAGGCGGGATGGTGTCGGTTCGCTCGCTCTCGGCGGTTCGACAGAGAGAGGAGCGAACGTTCCGGTATTCCTTTCATTCAGCCGCCGTGCGGCCTCGACCTCGGAACAGCCCTCCATACGGGCTACAAGGTCGATGATCGAGCCGCCCTCGCCTGTCCCGAAGTCGTGCCAGAGGTTTTTGTCGTAACTGACGCTGAAACTGGCGGTGCGTTCCTCACGTAGCGGCGAGAGGTACATGCCCCGGTTGCCGCGTTCCCACCGGGGTTTGATTCCCCGTGCCGCGAGGTAAGCCCGAATACTGATGCGTCGTTTTATTTCTTCGTAGTTCATGGTAGCGGATTTTTTGTTAACTTGTTACATTATGCCTTCAACTTTCGGTAAAAGAAAGGTTTAAGGGCAGTAACAGTTGCGTAACGTTTTGGTAAGTTGTTACACGGCGTGTAACTAATTTATTTTGTTACACATTTGTTACGGGTTTGTAACGAGGTGTTGATTATTGATTTTCAATGATTTTATCCTTCACTGTTACAGAATAACAGTTTCTCAGCGATGAAACTGCGGGCGACTGAATAGGGTCTGCCGGTACGCGGTTCCGGGAACAGCGAACCGTCGCCGGAGAGACGGTAGGAGATGTAGCGAGTAACCTTTTCCGGTTTCAGCCCCCAACTATCCTGCAATACCCGCTTTATCTTTACCGGCTCGGTCTTTATATCCCGGACACTAAGCATATTCTGCATGTCCTGTATGCAAAACACATATTCGTCCTTGTCATGCACCTGAAATATGTCCTCCAGTACGCCGAGCATTTCATTTTCGAGCTGTCCGCGATTATATTGGATAATACGGCGTAGGGCAGGCGTCGTGAGCAGTTCCGGATCGAACCACATTCGGCTGACTTCCGGCACACTTAATTCCCGGTTAAGCAAGAAATGGAGAAAAGCAGGTATCTCCCGTTTCATTTTGTCGAGCAACCCCGTATCGTCCTTTTCGATGGGGCCCACTTTACACACCCAATAACGGGTTTCCCCCTGGTCGATGATCACAGGATTGTCCTCGTTGTTGGAACACAGTACGAACTTGGCGAAAAACTCGATCTCCAACCGATCTTTGCCTTTGGCTTCCAGTTTGAATGTCCGGGCCGTACTAAGTGTCTTGAACCTTTCGGAATCCTCCCGGCGGTTCAATAACACCTCGTCGGTGGCGACAATCAGTTTGCTGGCCCATTCCGAATTGAAATTACTGCGAAAATCCTCGTTCGTATTGACGGTCATGTTGGCCCCAAAGATGGCTTTCAGCAGATGGATAAAAGTCGTCTTACCCGTATTACGTTCCCGCGAAACGAGCAACAGAATCGGTAATCGCTGGCGTGGTCGGCGGTAAAGCAGTTGTAGGTAGTCATACCCCAATTCGATCTGCGGGCCGAAAATATGGGCCAGAAATGCCCGGATATGGGGAAATTCGCCAGGCTCCGGATGATATGGAATCGGCTCATACATATTCAGAAAATTGCCGTACATCCGCTGATAATCCACATGGGCAGGAAAAAAGCAATAACCGTCGTATTTCTTGATATTGGCCACGAAATCTTTGGAATGATCCTGCCGGATGGTCTCTATATTCCACGGCAAGTATTTCTCCCGGAACTCACCCGTAGCGGTCGGCACGCGGCACAGTTTCAAATAGCACGTCCCTACTCGGATATATTCTTCGTTATCCATGACGGCGCACTCCTTTCTTGCCGGTGCGGATCGCCTCGACGTCATCCCTTTTATACCGTTTGCGTCCACCGAACGGGAAAGACTTTATATACCCGGTCTTTTCCCAGCACCATAAGGTAGACGAGTCGATTCGCAAAACGGATAGAACCTCTTTGCGGCTTAAAAATTCTTCGGGAGGTGGTTCTTGCCGAACAGGTTTGAGGCTTCCCGCTGCCTCTTTGAGAATCTCTCTCAGGTCGTCCAGTTTGACCGCTACGGTTATGTTCGCCCCTGACTCCAACAAATCTTTCAAACTCATAGTCGAATTTTTAGGGTGTTAAACAATGGGTTCTGAATCCGACATTCAATCGAATCCGGGGCAAATAAATAAGGAGATTTTTCGGAGAACAAAAACACTCGTTTTCTCCTTAAAATCTCCTTATAATCTCTTGAAAGAGGTGGTTAGCCGTTGTGTTCGGCCATGTATTTTGGGATATCCTCTATGTTAGGAATGGTGTATTTCTCAGTTTGATAGTCCCGCAGTTTTCCTTTGATATAAGAATCTTCCAAGTCGGACAAAGGGACAAATACGGCTTTTAGCCACGGCACGACATCCTGTTTCGGCTGTCCGAAATAATGAGCCATGTTCCATCCGAAATGAAACAGATCCGCATTTTTCAGTTTTTCGGGCCGGATGGGTACGAAATCTACCGGGCATGCTTCCTCTCGACCATAACACTCGACACACCGATCAAGCCGGGCCAGTTCATCGGATGTTACATAAGGGCCTATTGTCCGATGAGCGTAACGCAGGAACAACTCTATTTTTTCTTTTCGTCGTTCGGCGAATTGCCTGTCTGCATCTTGTTTGATCTGCTCGACATTCACGATGGGCATGTTGTCGATGGACGGAACGGCTTCCGTTTCAACGATGGGACGTTTCTTCTCCGGTAACTTCCTTATAATCCACGGAATGATCGTATGGGAGAAAACCGACATAATAATCAGATACACCACCGCACAAACGCCGAGAACAATGACAAAGGTAAGATTCGCCGTACCAGCATCGACCCCTTGCCCCAACACCATCAGCCGTGCGACCATAGCCACGAGTAACCCGACGACAATCACAATTGCCAGTAAGATAATATGACTATTTATCTTGCGGTAATCCATCAGATATTAATACATGTTCTTAGATAAGCAAAAACTAATTGATAACTAATTCATTATATTGTCATGTATTCATTGAATTAAGCAAACTAACCCCAAAATGGGATATATTCTGCGAATTTCGTGGAGACATTGTTGGGGTCTCTTGGTTTAATTTTATTTTGAGCTAATGCTTCTTTTATAACTAAAGAAACCTGAGGCCTTTGCCGTTCACTCATCTTAAAACGTTCTCGTAAACTTGTGTTTGTCATGCCTCCAACAGAGTAATATTGAATTATACTATGCTGGTAACAAGCCTCGACTCTTTCCTGAGGTGTCAATTTAGCAAATGGTTTAGGACTATACATGGTTACTCGAAAAGAGTTTTCTAATTCCTCAAATTTTAGCGGGGGTAGCCCATATAGTTCAATTGCAGCCACAGCCTTCTCAAACCCGGAACCACGTTCTTCACAAATTCCATAACGTCTGAATGCAGATGCGAGTATCTCATTTCTTGATTCAGGTGTTGTCCTAATTAACCTATCTATTTTTTTAGATGGCAACAGTTTACCCGGATTAGATATTTCAATACGATCATCGAATATCTCAATCATCGGACTTGCTCCTCTGATTGTAAAATCTTGGTGAATTAAAGCATTTGCTATTAATTCTCGTAATGCTATCTCAGGATATACTGTTGTCTCAGTTCTTAATGTATTTTTAATAATTTCACTACTTGGTAATAATGCCTTAATGTAATTTATCAAGCCCTCATATCCTATCGCATACCCTTTCTTCCCAGGTTGTTCCTTTTCTGTTTCCTTCTTTGTAACTCCTTTATATTTAATTACTCGAACGTTTTTGCGCGAAAGCCCATCGAATTGGTTTAGATTATATGCACATGATAAAACCCCAAAGTTTAAAATGTAATACCCTGCATCATCAATAGATTGTATCATTTTTTCCCCTTCCATCCAATGGAGTATTTCAGCCGATGTTTGAGGAGTCGGCACTCCTAATAATTTGTAAACACTTCTAAAATCTAATAAATCAAGGACTTCGGAGGCCTGTTTTAGTTTACTTGCTTGTAATTCTTCATAATGAAGAGTTTTACTATTAAGCATTAAAGCACCTAATTCTTGACGTGATGCCTGTCTGGTCGTTCCTCCACTTCTGATATAGGCATCCTCTATTGATTTTGGATTGACAGAGACAGGTTTAACTGCATTTTCTTTGATATAAATGAATAACAGAGGGATTCCTTGATATTCTTCTACAGCATGATCAAGATTCACAGGAGGATTTACAGCATCTCGACAAAGACTGCTAAGTTTTTGGATTATTTGTTCAGACTGTTCTTTTGTCACTCCAATTAAATGCGCTTTGGTATCTTCTATGCCAAATACTAAAAAACCACCTCCTGGATGATTGGCAAATGCAGAAAGATGCCTACATAATTTTTTATTATCTGGGGATAATTTTTCTTTCCAATCTATTTCATTAATTTCTTGAGGAATAGGTTCTAAAGAATGTTTTAGATATTCTATTGCCCTGTTTATCCACGTCTTCATTATGTCGTTTTTCAAATTAAGCAAAAACCGTTTGATTATCAACGCCTTTTATGTGTTTGTTTGTTTATTAGTTAAGTAAACATAGAACTCATAAAAGCATACACAAATATACATTAACATTTTGACCTATAGAAATCTAATGTGCTATGTGTGTATCAATCCAAAAACTTTATCAATTCCCGTTTCATATCCTCGTCGATGTCGCGGTAGCGAGCGAATGCTTTGCTGCCTTCCTTGTGTCCACTCAATGATCCCACGAGGTTGGGGTCTTTCACTTTTTTGTATATATTGCCGATGAACGTGCGCCGGGCCATGTGCGATGATGCAACCTCATATAATGGTTTCTGTACTTCTTGTCGGGTCTGCTGATCGAGGACGGTAACAATACGGTCTAATCCAGCCTTTTTGAACGCCTCTTTGATTTTCCGGTTGTAATGCTGTTCCGTGCTGAACGGGAACAAACTCCCTCTATCATAGTCCTGATATTTGGCGATCAGTCGTTTGGCGGTGTCGTTCAGCGGTACGCGCACGGTGATCGGTCTGTCCTCTTTCGTCTTTCTGGGGATATACTCCACCGCATCGTTAATAATACTCCGGTAGGTCATTTTATACAGGTCGCTGACACGACAACCGATAAGGCATTGAAATACGAAAATATCCCGTTGTGTTTCTATCTCCTTATCATCGGACATATCGGCTTCGAGCAGTCGGTTTCGTTCTTCATTGCTGATATAAATAGGTGTACCGTAAACGATCTCTCCAATCGTAAAATGTTTGAACGGATTATTTATCGTGTAGTTGTTGTCGATAGCCCATATAATAAAAGCCCGGAAGCGGGTGAGCATATCCGCAACGGAATTTTGCCCACGCGGTTTCGGCATTCCTTTAGGGATTTCGTTGCCGTCCTTATCGAGAATCGGCGGACGCTTGCGCTTCGGTGTCAGTAGCGCTACTTTAGCGGAATACGGAAATAGATCGTATATCTCCGGGTATTTCAAGAAGGCCTCTTGTTCGTTTAGCAGAAAGTTCTCGATCTGTCGCAATAGCTCCGGATTAAGATTGGCGAAAGTTATTTTGAAGCCCCGGTGTCCCTCTTTTTTCCAGTACAACTCGAACCGATGCAGGCTCCGCATGATTACTTTGAAATTTTTGCGTCGCGACTCCGACAGTTTATGTGTGGTAACGTATCTTTCCATAATATCGAAAAACGAAACCTCACTTTCTTTCTGGGCTTTGGGCGGTTTATGGAATTTGCGAACTATTTTCTCAAGGAATGATTTATCAATAATTGATTTATCTTCCGCAGTCTGTATCTCTTTTTCAATATGCTCTGTTAAAGCCTTTAATTTGGCCCTTTTCTCCAAAAGCATTTCTCTTTCTTCGCCGGGAATATTAGGTATGTTGATCTCGTTTTTCTTTCCCCACCGTTTAGCTTCTACCCAAATACCACTGCCGATACGGATTCTGTTATCCTTGCTGACATAAATCCGCATACAAATTTCCGATTCTCCGGCGGCATCTTTTTTTCTGCTGATATTATAATACGTCTTGCCCATATTTTTACTTTTTCGGCAAGTTATAATATCCTTCGGAATACACAAAATATTCCGGGCACTTTTTGGGCACTTTTGTTCCAAACCATCGAAAACAGTATAAAACACATTCAATTGAAATAAACTTTTATTTATTGATATATAGATAATTACATACAAAATTCAATGGTTTGTATTTTGGTAGTTTTTGACGTTTCAAAACCGGCTCCGGGTACAAGAACGGCCTCTCAGATACCCGAGAAGCCGTTCTTTTTTTGATTATTCCCGAAATGTTCCCGGTGTCCGATCGGATTCCAATGACACGACGGAATTTGTCGCGCTCTCCGCTTTGTCGTATCTTCGTTCGTCGCCGTTTTTATCCGGGATTATGCCTGTTTCTATTCTTACCGCCCTTTTCGACAGGGACAGCCCTCCGGAGGCCGTATGCTGTACTAATGTTACCTGTTAAAGCCCAGTCTTTTATGGCAACCGGTAATGTCCGGCAGGGACGTAGTACGAACCGTCCCGAGCATTACGGAAACTTTGGATGCCGCCAGGACTTACATGAGAATAGTCGCCTTGGCAATATTCCTGTAAATTCCCGTGTGTGTCGTAAGTCTCATGTATTCGCTTTTTCTGTCCTATCGCATGTGCGCTTCTTCCGGCATTTTCATAAGGCCTGTCATATTCGCCGAATTTGTCGCATCGTCTCCCAAACAATAAGCGGTGATCCTTCCTGCGCGGCAAACATGTTCCCATTACTTTTCGGTCGGCAAGAAACCGCTTGCTCATCGGCAACGAGCGTCCGCCCCGTACCACGACCTATAAACTGACGGATAATTTCCGCACTCCCGCTGTGGTTCCCGGTCTCCGGTCCGATGCTGCGGTTATTCCATATCGTACTAGTGCTCGGCAATCGGGTTAAAATACTTAAGTTGCCGTTGTATAGTATTTAATTTCTACATCAAATCACAACTATTCCTTGTATCACGCTTTCCGTGCTGAAGTTGTATAGTATCCAATTTCTACATCAAATCACAACTGACGGAGTTGTGGATGTTATTCCCGGCTCGTTGTATAGTATCCAATTTCTACATCAAATCACAACGGGTCTGGTGGCTCAGCGAATGGAACTTATGTTGTATAGTATCCAATTTCTACATCAAATCACAACGGAAATCGATTTCGACCCCAACGCCTATTGTTGTATAGTATCCAATTTCTACATCAAATCACAACGCTTTATAACGACATTGGTTATCAGGACGGTTGTATAGTATCCAATTTCTACATCAAATCACAACTTCCTGTTGGCCAAGAACTTGATCAAGAGAGTTGTATAGTATCCAATTTCTACATCAAATCACAACGCTCTACAACGATATTGGATATCAGGACGTGTTGTATAGTATCCAATTTCTACATCAAATCACAACAGGGTTTCTAGTGTTCACTACAAAAGATATGTTGTATAGTATCCAATTTCTACATCAAATCACAACACTTTACAACGACATTGGATATCAGGATGTGTTGTATAGTATCCAATTTCTACATCAAATCACAACCTCAGGCACTACACTTATTGATTATAAGGGTATTACATCCGTATGTGCCGCGAAAAAAGCGATGTTCGGCGAACTGAGGAAGTCGATTCGATGCAGTTTTTCCGTTCTGCAAAACAAATATATCAAAAAAATTCCAGTTGTTGAGGTATTTCGGGACCGGCGCGTTCGACCTTGCCCCAGAAATTCAAAATCTCGCCGTATTGTTTGTCCGTTACGCTCAGGATGCTCGTCATTCCGGAAGGCGGCATCGATTTGCGGACCTGCCGGATATGGACCTCCATATTTTCCTTGGAGACGCAGTGCCGGACGTAGACCGAGTATTGCATCATCGCGAAACCGTCCTTTTCCAATGCCTTGCGAAACTGGGCCGCGTGGCGCCGTTCGGTTTTGGTATGGGTCGGCAGGTCGAAAAATACGAATAGCCACATGATACGATAGGCGTTCAGGCGTAATTCAGACATCTTTTTTACTCCAGTAGAGGAAACGCGATCTTTTTCCGCATTCCCGTGAAACATTGCGCCAGCGATGCCGAGGTGAAGGTCAACCCCACGTCGAGAGGCCGCAATACCTTTTCGAATCGCGTATCGGCATACAGCAGGCTCAGCAGCTCGCCCTTGACCGCTTGCGTCAACTGCGTTTTATTCTCGAGATACAGCCGGCAGACCAACTCGTCGACGTAAGGGCGATAGGGCTCCATAACGTCGTCGGCCAGCGGAAAGGCGTTGTAGCGGTTCCGGTGGAAAATGCCGAACGCAGGGAACAGACCCGAGCCCATCAGCGAGCGGGCTACGGCCGCGCGCAGGATCGTATAGCCGTAATTCAGCAGGTTGTTCGGCTCCGCGCCCTCGCGAATACGGACGAACTCCTTGCCGAAAAGCTCCGACCAGTATATTCTGGCGGCGGCTCCTTCGCGATTATCCGCATCGCCGCTCTTGACGTTCTTGTAGCAGGGTTTCAGTTTGTCTCCGTCTTTGCCCAGCTTGCGCAGCAGGGCGGCCTGGTTGCGGATTTTCGCTTCGACGATCTGCTTCCACAGATTCTTTTTCAGCGGCTCGCTCGCTTCGATCTGCGCCCGGTAGCTCTCGCCCTGCGTTCGGTTGGAGTCGAGATTCATCAGCATGGCGTTGGGCATCCGGTTGCCGTCGCAAAAGACGACGGCTACGTTGCGATCCGACAGGGCGTTCAGCAGCGGGAGCGTGACGGTCGTTTGCTGGTGCTCGAGCACGACGACGCCGATGTCCTCGATCGGAACGCTTTTCCGGAGGTTGGGAGCCTCTTTCGTCGCGATAACCAACTGATTGTCTCGCAGACTCAGGCAGAAGGGCGTGGAGAAGAAGAGCGCGCGCTTGAGCATGGCTATTCGTGTTTGAATCGAACGGTTCCCGTAACGCTCAGCTCGAAGTCGAAGCCTTCGACGTAAGCGTTGAGTTGGGTATGGAGCAGATTGATGATGGGGCGGTATGCCTCTCCGACCTTCCATGTCCCGTTCTTGGATTTCAGCTCTCCCGCAGGACGGGCTTCCCGATGGTGTCTGAAGGTGCATAAGCCGTAAGAGTTGTTGCCGGTGGTCATAGAACTGAATTTCGTCAGCTTGTACAGTCTTTTAGCCAACTCTTGTTGCGTGCATTCGTACAGCTCCTCGGGCGTTTCTTCATAGAAAAGCACCATGGTTCCGGTTTTCAGAATGCACTTCAGCGGAAAGCCCTTCTCGTCCGATTGCGGGACGAGATCGGGTCGCGCCGCCTTGTCCGCGCTCGCCTTGAAATACTGCGCCGCTTCCAGCTTGCTGACGATTTCGAAGGTCCGCTTGAGCTTTCCTTGATTGTCTTTTCCTTCGTATATGGCCATACAATAGTTGCTGCCGTACGATACGTAAACCGGTCTTTTGTGCGGAAGGGCGGACAGGTCCCGGTGCTTCTTTCCGCCCAAGGGTTTGGGAGATATATTTTTGCCCGCGAATATCCGCACCTTGCGGATCGGCACCCGCTTCTGCTCGTTCATCCAGATCGGATGGCTCTCCGTGTCCATGGCCGTCTTGAAACCGACCGCCTTGATCGCTTCCTTGACCTTTTGCCGCACTGCGTCGTCGACGATATTATCCACGTCGGACGGCTGAAGCTGCCCCAACGGTTTGCGCACGACGTATCTTACCTCTCCTTGACGCTCGATGGCTCCGTAAAAGGTCTGCTGATGCAAGGCTCCCCGGGCCGTATCGCCCTGCGCATAGAGCGTCTCGCCGTTCCTGCCGGTCCGTATCCTGCCCCGGATGCGCAGCCGCTTGCGACTTTGCTTGGGCATATTGTCGGGCGTATGATGCGCGACGAGAAGCCTGTCGGCGACGGCCTCGAGGTCTTCGGTAAAAGTCGGCCACGGCTTTTCGAAGCGGGGTTTCGCTCCTTCGCCCCGTCTGTAACGCTCTTCGTCGCCCGCGTACTGCGCCCAACGGTCGTATTCGTTGCGGCCGATGCAGGCGATGACGATCGCGTCGAGGCAGTGATGCGTGTGGTTCACGCGCTCTTTCCGGGCATATTCCTCCTGCAATCCCCACATTCGGCGGAATTCGGCCGTGGTGGCGCCTTTGACCGTATAGATTCGCTCGAAGACCGTCTTCAGATAAAGTCGCGCGTACTTGCCGATAATACCGATATCGACCCCCTGCCGGTTGCTGAACCCGTCGGGAACTTCCGTCATCGTGAAGCGCTCGTACTTGCCGCGCCAGTAGTCGAGCTGCATTTGCAGGACGTGGCGGCGCTGTATGGCTCCGTCCTTTTCCGATTTGGTCGTAGCGCTTTTGCTCTTGCGTCTCTGTATCTCGATCTGTTTTTGCAGGCCGGCAATTTTCTCCGGCCACCCGAGCTCTTCGATCCGTGCCATGACGTCGGCGTGATTCGGGAGTTCGGACGGAAGCTTGTCGCGCTTGAGTTCGCGGTTGAAGCGGCTCTCGCAGAGGGTCTTGTTCATCTGCGAGTTGTCGCCTCCCCTCGCTCGGGGGACGGTATGCTCGATATCGAAACGCGCGGAATCGCCCATGAAGTCGGACAGGCCGATCTGTTTGCCCGTATAGGGGCAAATGTGGTTCTGCTCCTTCCACAGACGGTACTTCAGGATGTCGTCGTCGGTGGGTTCGATCTCCCGGCCCGATTCCGAGGCGTACTGTCGGCGGATTTCGTCGGCGTACGCTTTGCGCTCGGCCTCGCGGTCGCGCTGGTACAGCTCGATAGCCTTGCGGCGGTTGGCATCGTTGAGTCCTCGGGCGAACTCGATGTGAATCTTCGTTTCGCGATCGATTTTCCCGTCGCGCAGCAACCGGTTGACCAAGACCCTCAAGCGGAACAATGCCCGCATCGCCATCGGATTGCGTACTGCCGGCGTTCGGGGCGAGCCCAGTTGCAGGACGCCCTGCGCATCGGGCTGCGCCGTCTGATAGATTTCGATCATCGACGGATGATAGAGGCGCCCGAGGCGTTTTTCGTCGATGCCCCGGCAGTTGCGCAGATAGTCGCGGACGCATTGCTCCTTGGTCGTTCCCCTGTTCAGCGGATTCTGTCGGAAATCGGTTATCAGCGCGGCGATGTCGGCTTCGATAGCGCTTCGTTCCGATTCGTCGGAGTAGATGTCCGGAGGCAGCACCGCCTTGAGGTTGGCGACGAAAACCGCCTCGTCATAGCGATAACCTTCACGCAGGTAGGGCAGAATCTTGTTAATGGCATGGAGGCTCAGCGCGGCGTAGTCCTGCGGCAGGCGGATGGCGGCGAAGCGTCCGGCCTCGTCGTCGGAGAGGCGCAGTTTCTGCTTTGCCCACGCGCTAAGCCGTTCTTCGTCGTCGAACGAGAAGAGCGCGTGCCATACGTCGCCGAGTATCTGTTCTCGGGTCTTTCCGGCCCCGAGCGTATACAGGTCGCATATTTTCGTCAGATAGTCGTCGCCGAACAGCGCAATGAGGGAAGCTGTGACCGGGCATCCCGTGACGGTGGCTGTCCGCGCGAAGTTGAAACGATAGGGCGCCTCGCCGCGGTCGCCTTGGCAGGCGTATCGGCCTTTGCCGGCGAGCTTCTTGGCGATCTCCTCGAAATCGAAGTGCGATTTGGTTCTGCGCCTGAAAAGCGGCAGGATCGTTTCGGTTTCCTGTCGCGAGAGCGGACGAGGTTCCGGGTCGTCGGGCGTCGTGATCCGGATGTTGTTGACGAAGGAGAGCATCCGGAACTCTTCGAACCGCGGATGCGATGCCGGGCATCGGCTTTTGTCCTTTTCGAACGTGCATCGGCCGACCGATCCCTTCTGCGATTTCAGCGGCCGTTGGTAGAAAATGGCGCGGTGCAATGCCTTCCTCAGATCGTCGGCGAGCCGCTGTTTTTCGCAGATGGCCCGAAATTCGGCCAGATAGTGCTCGTTGCGAGAGGTGTATTTCGTACGGATTTTCTCTTTTCGGGCGTAAAGCCGGTAAAAGTATTCGCCCAGATAGGCGCATCCGGCTTTCTCCATGTCGACCGTCAGGCCCTCGATGCTCTGTCGGACCTTACCGCTCTCGCTTTCGTCGCCGGCATCCTTGCGATTGCTCAGGAATCCGCGCCGCTGCGCCAGATGATATAAGGCCCGGCCGAGCGTGTAACGGTCCCTTTGCGTGTCGAGATCGAGCGTTTCGGTCAGCGCCTTGTAGCGGTCGCGGTAGGGATTCTTGTCCGTGCGGTCGTCCGTTCGTTGCCAGCGGATAAACTCGTCCGTCAGCGGATAGATTTTCTTCTGTTTCCAATCTTTCAGTTGTTCGTCGGTCAGAGCAGGACAGAGGTCGTGGCGAACGAGCACACGGAGCAGGTCGATCTTGCGCAATCGTCGCCGGGCATAATGACGGCGCAGGGCGCGGGCTGCGGTTCGGTCTTGCACGGCGGGCTTCTCGCTGTTCTTTTCGCGTGCCACGCCTTCCTGAAAGATGTCTACCCCTTGGTCGAGCAAGGCATATCCCGTGTCGTTCCGCTCTACGAGAGCCCATCCGATCGAGGCGGTTCCCAAGTCCAATCCTAATATTTTTGTCATATCGGCGTCCGTTTATAGTAAAATTAAATAAAATTTTGCAATTTCAAGGCTTTTTTATTATATTTGAAGCGTAAGAGTTCTACATCTTATCACAATAAGGCTATAGGCCGAAGGTTTTATACCTATGTCTCCGCGTACTCCGTGGAGACTTTTTTGTGATCGGGGTTTGGTTTCTTAAGAGCGGATTTAAGCGTGGCTGCCGGGCTGCGGATTGGGTCGGACAGGACCGGTCTTGTCCGGAGCTGGATGAGATGAAGGAAGTCAGGAAGCCGAATCGGAGAGTACAAACGGAACGACAGAAAGCAAAAAAACGGCACGGGACACCGTGCCGGAAGACGTTTTGAGCGATTTCGGTGGAAATGTTCCGAGGGGAGGCTAATCTCTACCGTCGAAAAAGCCTTCGTTACGGAAACTGTAACAGGGGCCGGGCGTGACGATGATATGGTCGAGCAGCGCGATGTCGAACAGCGAGACGGCTTGCGCGACGCGCTCGGTCACCGTGCGGTCCTCCTCGCTCGGGAGTTCGCTGCCCGAGGGGTGATTGTGCACGAGGATCACGGCGTGGGCCAGCTTTTCGACGGCCCGCTTGACAATCAGCCGGTGGTCGACGACCGTGGCCGATACGCCGCCCTGGCTGATGCGTACACGGTCGAGCACCCGGTTCGACGAGTTGAGATACAGGGCCCAGAATTCTTCGTAAGGCAGCTCGGCGATCAGCGGACGGAACATCTCGATTACGTCGCGGTCGGTCTGTACCTGATCGAGCGACCGGCTTTGCTCGGCTCTCAGCCTGCGGCCCAGTTCCAGCGCGGCGGACAGTACGGCGGCCCGGGCGATGCCCAGACTCTC
>OCHB01001523.1_pt1 | contig 14157 bp, 13 predicted proteins | sample 1538731 | NCBI WGS metagenome assembly OCHB01 (sample SAMN04571721, study PRJEB22368) | human gut metagenome | biome: human gut; material: stool | host: Homo sapiens | place: Luxembourg | collected 2012-09-20 | reverse complement strand
CCAGCTGGTTCAGATCCGGATTGGATGTCTCAAGAAATCCGGTACGTTCCATGTTGGTATGAATGGCATGTGCGATAAAGTTTCCAGGTTCCGGTGTTCCCGGGAAGGAAACGATCTTTGCGTAACGGAATCCCATAAAGGTAAAGGACGGACGGTAAGTAATGGTTCCATCTTCTCCGAATGTATACTGAAGAGATTCTTTTGCCCCTCTTAAGTTATCAAGATATACATTTCCTTTGGAGTCCAGCACCTCAAAGCAGTCCAGACGGATCACATCACCTTTTTTACCTGTTGCGGTAACCTGAATGAGGGCACTCATATTCTGACCAAAATCAATGACCAGATCTCCTTCCGGCGTCTCAAAGATTTCTTTTGGTTTTACCTCATCCATAAGGGAAACTTTTCCACTTCCCTGTCCGGTAAGAACGGAAAAATCATAATCCAGTTTACGGACTGGTTTCCACTGTCCGGCTGTACATCCAGCCTCAGACCATCCTTTGATTTCTTTTGCTCCGTCGTAGATCTCACCATCATAGATCTCTGCAAACACAACCGGTGCATCTGCACCGCTCCAGCTCTCATCTGTCACAAAAAGCTCTTCGGTTCCATCCTCATAACGGATTACCATCTGCGCCAGAAGTGCGGTATTTTCTCCATAATGGTTTCTTCTCTTTTCCAGGCCTTCAAATCCCATTTTTCCTTTATACCAGCCTGCTGCCAGCACGGCACCCGCCGCATTTTTGCCTTCTTTCAGGTAATCGGTTACTTCATAAGTCTGGAAGCAGAGATGTTTCCGGTAGGAAGTCCATCCCGGTGTCAGTTCATCCTTTCCAACTTTTCTGCCATTAACATAAAAATGATACAGTCCCAGTGCAGTTACAGACACAAAAGCTTCTTTTACCGGTTTTTCAACTGTAAACTCATTTCTTACATAGGTACCTTTGGAATTGTCCTTATCTGCCTCTTCCTCTGCAGATACAAACACTGCTTTCCATTCTCTGTTATCCAGAATTCCTGTGACAAAGGATGTCTCCGCCCACTCTGTCTCTTCTCCGTTGGCGGTTGCTTTTACACGGGCAAAATATTTCTTCTGGGATTCCAGTTTCACATTCTCAGGAAGGATCTGTGCAGATGCATCACTGTTTACCCTTCCACTTTCGTAGATCTTTTTCTCAAAAGCTTTATCCTCTGCAATTTCCAGCTCCCAGGTATCCTGAATTACATTTCTCTTATCACTTTCTAATGTCCAGCTGAACTCCGGAACATGTGTGATTCCAATCTGTTCTTTTTCATAATCCATACGGATCTCATTAATTTTTAACATAGGTTCTACCCCCAATTTTCCGTGATATTGTCAGTTCTTACAGAAATGGTAACAAAAAAAGCGTCATCCTTCAATAACGCTTTTTCATCAAAATATTAACCATTTATAAGGTGTTTCGATGTTCTTTCCGGTACTGTGCCGGCGTACACCCCTCTGCCTCACGGAATTTCCGGTAAAAGAAATTCATATTATTGTAACCACACAGCGGGATCAGCTCTGAAAGCGGCAGTTCCGTTGTTTCCAGAAGCATCCTTGCTTTTTTCAGGCGCTGTTCCTGAACATGTTCCACAAAACTTCTTCCTGTTTTTTCTTTCAGAAGGGCGGTAAGATAATTGCCATGCATTCCAAAAGCCTTTCCCATTTCCGGCAGTGTACAGGTTTCGTAATTTTTTTCGATATAGGAAAGCAGTTCCAGGATCTGTACTTCCTTTGCCACAGATGCCTGTTTCTTTGTCTCATCACGCCAGGTTCTGAGAAGTTCTGTAAACAGAATAATCACATAGCTTTCCATCACCTCTTCCATGCCGATGTCCCGGGTGTAATACTCGGATATAATCTGTTCCATGATCTCACCCACCCGGTTGTTTCCATGGGTTTTAAAATACAGATAATGTTTCTTCTTCCTGCTTCTGGTCACCGATTCCGCAAGAAACTCCGAGACAATTCCCTGACGCGGCATCCGGCTTAAAAACGCCGCGTCAAAGAATTCCCGGCTCATAAGAATATTTACCAGAATATCATTTTCACCGCCGGCCTCAATGGAATGCACTGCCTGGGTATCAAAAATACAGACATCCCCTTCGCTGGTGACAACCTTCTTTCCTTCTATGGTCTGGCTGCAGCTTCCTGACCAGAGATAACACAGTTCTATATAATCATGCTGATGGGGCAGTACTTCCACATAACGGTCCTGCCTGCTTACCACAATTTTTTCTCCCGGTGCCATAAACAGGCTTCCCTCAAAAAGATAAGTTCCCTGGCCGGACTTTGCAAACCGGCAGGTGTCCTGCCTGTGCAGTTCCTCCAGGGAAATTCCTTTCAGAATCTCTTTTTCTCTTGGTGTTATCTTTCTCAGATAACGGTCAAGTTCTTCTCGGTTCATCGTATTTTTCAGGCTCCTCCGTTTCCAGAAAACAGCTGTTTCCGCTCTTTTCCTCAATATAACACGTTGGCTTTGTCCGGTAAACCGTTTTTTCCTGTTTCTCCTATTCATACTTTACAATTTCTTTTCGCAGCCGCTTCATGATCCGCTTCTCCAGGCGTGAAATATAGGACTGCGAAATTCCCAGGAGATCTGCCACTTCTTTCTGAGTCTTTTCCATCCCTTCTCTGTTTCCCAGCCCAAAACGCAAGCGGATAATCATCTGCTCTCTCTTTGTCAGTTTGCTGATGGCTTTTCCCAGAAGCGCAATCTCCACTTCATCCTCCAGCCGCCTGGATATCACATCATCATCTGTACCAAGAATATCCGAAAGCAGAAGTTCATTGCCGTCCCAGTCCACATTCAGGGGTTCGTCAATGGAAACTTCCATTCTGGTCTTGCTGTTTCTCCGAAGATACATCAGGATTTCATTTTCAATACACCTGGATGCGTAAGTAGCAAGTTTGATATTTTTTACAGGATTAAATGTGTTGATCGCCTTAATCAGTCCAATCGTTCCAATGGAAATCAGATCTTCCACCCCTACCCCTGTATTGTCAAATTTCTTCGCAATGTAAACCACCAGCCGGAGATTGTGCTCAATCAAAACTGCCCTTGCTTCTTTTTCTTCCTCTGTCCCCAGCATGGCAATTACCTTCGTCTCCTGCTCCGGCGGAAGTGGTGCCGGAAGGATATCATTTCCCCCGATATAAAAAACATCTCCCGGCCGGTTAATCATAAATCTTGAAATCACCTGAAATGGATACGCTCTTACTGCAGCTCTGTTCATAAAAAAGCCCCCTTCTTAATTCAATAGTCTGGAATTCAAAAGTATCCCGTACTCTTCTCCCAAAGCTGAGGGCTCAAATGTAATGGCAAGTACCGGTTTTCCCACATGTACAACCCTTCCGGGAGTCTGGATCGTAAGTTCGGTAAGAATCACACCCAGCAGCAGTCCTTCTTTCCCGCCTGCTGTGCGGCACGAAAGAAAATGAGGCCGCAGCCCGGCAAGTTCCGTGCTTTCCAGCTCCTCTGGTTTTTCTTTTATGTACATCAGTTTTTTTACCAGTTCTCTGGAAAGCACTTTTTCCAGAAGTTCCGGTTTTACTATGGATACCGGCTGTCTGCTTACAGGATCCATAAGAAGATTTCCTGTGTCAAAAAAGCCGTAGGACTGTTGTTTTTTCCCCTGATATATCAGGGTTACCGGATAAATATTTTTCCGGCACAGCCGGAAAGTTTCTGCCACACAGGTCAGTGTGTAAAGACTGCCATAGGTTCCTGCCAGAAAAAGCAGAAAAGTTCTTCCTGTCATGGTTCCTTCTGTTTCCAGCGCCTGATAAATCCCTCCCACCACAAAAGCGGTAAGATACATCGCCAGAATTGTTTTTGCCAGCAGGCAGCCCCTCTTCAGCCGAAACGCAAAAGCTGCCATAAAAAAAGCACAGCTTCCATGAATCAGAACAGCCACCGGAAAAACAATCCGGACAGGCATATAAAGAAGCAGACAGGAAAAACCAGCTCCCAGCGCAGCAGATGCCAGACACCGGAATCGGCTTCCGCCAAGATGCAGAAACCTTCCCACAAGTCTGAGAAGCATGTAATCCATCAGGAAATTCGTCAGAAAAACGATATCTATGTATATGGTCTGATACATAAAATTCCCCCGCTGCCACCTAACACTTTATCCGTGATCAATCCTTCACTTTGGTAAGTGCATTTATTATATGGCAGGCTCTCTGCATATTTTGTCAAAGCATGGAAGCCCTGGCCTCAAACTTGTCGTGGCATTTCTGGGGCACTCGACATTTATAGATTCTTTCTATGGATTCGTGACAAAAATGTATAAATTTCTGTACAATGATGCATCTTTGTTGATTTTCACACTTTATAGTGTTAAAATATTTTTTATTATAAAATCTGAAAAGCAGACAGCTTTTTGCTGATATTTTTTATGGATATAAGGGAGGAATCGAACAATGATTAATATCACCGGACACACCGGGCTTACCGGCCTTCTGGGAAGCCCCGTTGCACACAGCGTATCACCTTTAATGCACAATGAGGCATTTCGTTACCTCGGGCTTGACTATGTATATCTCTGTTTTGATGTGACAGAGGAGACCCTTCCTCAGGCAGTGGAGGGACTGAAAGCCTGCGGGATCAAGGGCTTTAACCTGACCATGCCAAACAAGAATAAGATCGTGGAGCTCCTGGACGAACTTTCTCCTACCGCACAGCTGATCGGAGCGGTAAATACCGTCCGCAATGATAATGGAAAATTAAAGGGATTTAATACCGATGGTTATGGATTTACCCAGTCTGCCAGAGATGCAGGCTGTGATGTGAAGGGACGCACCATCACCGTTATGGGTGTGGGCGGTGCCGGAATGGCAATCTGCGGACAGTCCGCCCTGGAAGGTGCAAAAAAGATCCATGTTTTTGCACGTCCTACCAGCCGTTACTGGGAACGTGCCGCTGCCATGGCAGAAAAAATGTCTCATATGACAGAATGTCAGATGATCCTTCATGAGATGGATGATCACGCCGCTCTGAAAGACGCACTGGAAGAAAGCACTCTTCTGATCAACGCTACTTCTGTGGGAATGGTTCCGGATGTGACCGGCACAGTCATCCCGGACAAAACTCTGTTCCATCCGGAACTTACGGTAGCCGATGTTGTGTATGAACCAAGAGAAACAAGACTTCTTAGAGAAGCCCGGGAAGCCGGATGTCCAACCTTTAACGGAATGTACATGCTGCTTCACCAGGGCGTAAAAGCATTCCACATCTGGACCGGACTGGATATGCCGGTTGAGATTGTAAGAGAGAAATATTTTAAATAATCCATCCCTGTTAATACACGATCCGCATATTAATTCCCTGTGGGAAATCTCCGTATTTTTCTCCGAAGAGATTGATTCCACCCTGATTTATGGCATCCGGGCGCACTCCGATCCTCAGAGAAATATACGGTTTTCCTGACAGGCGCACGGTTTCCAGTATATTCTCATCGTTCACCTTAATCTCATTGATGTAACATCCATCTTTTCGCAGAGAAACTCCTGTCATAAATCCATACTGCGTCAGACCTATGGGCCATACATTTGGTGTCAGTCTTCCTCTTCTTGCTCCCAGATCTCCCGGACATGTATAAGTCCCAATCTCTGTTCCATTAACTGAAAAAGTAATATCCGACGGCCACTGGGCATTATATCCAGGTGCTTCCGAACAGAGTTCCATGGAAAAATTCATCTCCCGGATGTTCCAGAGGGGATTTATTTTGTTGGGAAAACGATATTCTATATATCCCCGGCTGAACCAGATCAGCTGCGCCTGCTGCCTGTCCGTCGAATAAAAAGACCTTGGATCATCAAAAGTATCAATTACCCCGTTCATTCCCGCCAGGCCACAGGAAGGTTCCACCTGAAAATCTGTATAATTTCCAAGGGGCATCTGGTATACCAGCGTATTTTCCGCCGCGCTGATATCCGTATCATACGCTTCCAGATGAAACGAAATAAAATCGCACATGCAGACTCTCATGGAGCCATGAATTCCCGGCTGGCTTTCTGTAGATACCAGATGAGCATCCTCCAGACAGCGGATATGCAGCGCTGTTGAAGATAACGGGATTCCCAGTCTCCTGGAAATTTCCTGCAGTGACAACGGATGCACCTTTATCAGATTCAAAATATCAATCCGTACCGCTGAAGACAGCGCCTTTCCGATTGCTGTGATCCATGGTTTGTGACTCTCTGTTGACAGGTTCAGTTCCAGTTCCTTTTCCGTTGTAATTCCCTGACTGATTCTTTCTTCCGCCATTCTTTTTCCTCCGTTTCAAGATTCATGTAATGAATATCTGCTTCTTTTCTTATTTATTTCATTATTTATGTAATAAACATCATTTTTTCAAAAATATATACAAATTGCATTATACATTCTTGTTACAATCGCAGATTTGCGTCATTTTGCATTAAAACCATTGATTTTTTTGAATTTTGCAACTACAATTATGAGTATAAAAAAGAGAAAAAACTTTTTGAAGCTTCGTTTTTTCTTCTCTTTCCAGTAATTATGTAATAAATTTATTAACCCTATTATATGGCAGCCAACGTAACCTGACAACATTCTTTTTTATATCCCGGGCAATACCCATTACGGATATTTCAATATTGATTTTACTCAAAGAAAGGATTTAACTCTATGAGAAATGAATATCCGCGCCCTGATTTCATCCGGGAGAAATGGATGCCTTTAAATGGTACCTGGAATTTTCAGGACGGAACCGACAAAACTCCCGTAAAAATCCAGGTTCCCTTCCCGCCTCAGAGCAGACTCAGCGGGTTTCAGGAAGAACTTACTTCTGACAGAATTACCTATCAGCGGAATTTTTTTATCCCGGCAGAGTGGATCGGTCAGAGAATTCTTCTTCACTTCGGAGCTGTTGACTACAAATGCAGCGTATTTATCAACGATCATTGTGTTGGCTTTCATGAAGGCGGTCAGTCCTCCTTCACCTTTGATATCACAGATTTTCTTTCCGGAGGTGAAGAAACACTCACCGTGGCAGTTACCGATTACCTGCACGATGAGACCGTTCCCAGAGGCAAACAGTTCTGGAAATCATCCGGCGAGTTTATCTGGTACACACAGTCCAGCGGCATCTGGCAGTCCGTATGGCTGGAGCCGGTAAATGAAGCCCACCTGGAATGGATTCATTTTACTCCGGATATTGATCAGGGTACTGTAGAAATCACTTATTCTCTTTCCGACTGCACTGTTTTTCCATGTGAACTGGAATGGGATATCCGGTTTAAGGACCATCCGGTTTCTCACGGTTCCCTTACCGTTTCCGAAAAACGCGGAAAGATAATTGTTGATATTTTCAAAAACAAAGCACTGCGCGGTTCCTTCCACTTTACCGGATGGTACTGGTCTCCGGAACATCCGAATCTTTTTACAGTAAGTGCACTTCTGAAATCCAGAAATATCCTTCTGGATCAGGTGGAAACTTACTTCGGAATGCGTAAAGTGCACGTCCACGGTGGCAGAGTTTATCTTAACAATCAGCCTTATTATCAGAAGCTGCTTCTGGATCAGGGATACTGGAAGGACGGACTTGTTACCGCACCTTCCGAAGAAAACTATATCCAGGATATTCAGAAAGCCAAGGAAATGGGATTTAACGGCTGCCGCAAACATGAAAAAGCGGAAGATCCTCTCTTTCTTTACTGGGCCGATAAACTTGGATTTCTCGTATGGGAAAGCACAGCCAGTTTCTGGAGTTTTTCTCCGCAGTCAGCAGCTGTTTTTTCCCAGGAATGGACCCATACCATACAGAGAGACTACAACCACCCCTGCATTATTCTGTGGAACATGATGAATGAAAGCTGGGGGGTTCCCAGACTTTACGATAACACACAACAGCAGCATTTTGCGCGGTCTCTGTATCATCTGGCTCATGGCCTGGATCCTTCCAGACTTGTAATCGCCAATGATGGATGGGAAATGACGGAAAATGACATCTGTGCATTTCACTCCTACAAACACGGATCTCCGGATAACCCGGATGCTCAGGCCGCATTTTCTCTGGGACTTCAATCTCTTTCCGGACTTGAAAGCCTGGTAGAACGACCGCTTTTTGCAGACAGCTTTGTTTATGAAGGGCAGCCGGTTATGCTTACAGAAGCCGGAGGAATTTCCCTTAAAACAGGAAAGGATAAAAAAAGCTGGGGCTATTCTGATACAGACAGCGAAGAAAGTTTTCTCGCAGCTTACAGCCATGTAATCCGATCCATCTACGCTTCTGATCTGCTTTGTGGTTTCTGCTACACACAGCTATCTGATATCCAGCAGGAACAGAATGGGCTTCTCGATGAAGATCATCAGTTCAAAACAGATCCGAAAAAAATCAAAGCAATCAACGATTCCAGGGAAACGACAACCTCATTTTCCACCATTGAAGACTATTAAAGGAGGCCTCTATGAAAAAAACAATTTTTGTACTTCTGGATGCCTGCCAGTATGAAGCCGGCACACGAAATCTCGGATATCTGGAACATCTGATTGATTACAAAAAAGGTGCCAAATATAAAGTAAAAGGAGAACTTCCTTCTCTTTCCAGACCTATGTATGCAACGCTTCTTACAGGAACTCCGGTCTTTTCCCATGGGATTACGACCAATGATACCCTGAGGACCCTGGACTGTGACAATGTTTTTTCCCTCTGTCAGAAACAGGGTGGAAAAACCGCAGCCGCCGCTTATCACTGGTTCGGAGAACTTTATAACCACATTCCATTTCGCATTGACCGTGAAAGAATACAGCTTCAGTCTTCCGAAACCATTAATTCCGGAATTTACTACTGGGATGACACTTACCCGGATTCCCATCTTTTTGCTGATGGCGAATTTCTCCGGCAGAATCAGAACCCGGATTTCCTCCTGATTCATTCTATGGCAATTGACGATCAGGGACATAAGCACGGATCCGGTTCAAAAGAATACGAAGAAGCCATCGCTATTGCAGGGCATATGATCGCCAATCTGCTTCCCACATGGAGAGCCGCAGGATACCATGTGGTTGTCACTGCAGACCACGGCATCAACGAACTTGGCATCCACGGAGGAAACGATTGTGCACAGCGTGATGTTCCACTTTATATTTTCAGCGATCAGGTATCTGCCGGTCGATTTGAAAATCAGTATATTTCACAGCTTTGCATTGCCCCGCTTCTGTGCCGGCTTCTTGATATCGAGCCATCCCCGGATATGATGGCAGAGATTCCGATCAATATGGCAGATGCTATTTCACTCATACCATAACAAAGGAGGGTTTAACTATGAGAAAACGTAACTTATCTTTAATGAGCACTGTACTTGCAGCCGCACTTTCCGCATCCATGCTGATCTGTGCCATTCCTGTCAGCGCTGCGGACGCTTCAACCGTTGTTTTAAACGGCGAAGAAATGAGTCTTGATGACCTGATCAAAAACGCCAAAGAAGAAGGGGATCTGCAGTCTGTGGGAATGCCTGATGACTGGGCAAACTGGAAAGGTTCCTGGGATGCAATCACAGATACTTACGGAATCACCCACGGCGATGTTGATATGACTTCCGCAGAAGAGCTTTCTCAGTTTGCAGCTGAAAAAGATGATCCTACAAAAGATATCGGTGATATCGGTCTTTCCATGACACCAGAAGCCATCAAACAGGATGTCATCGGCACCTACAAAGCTTCCACCTGGGATTCCTTCCCGGACTGGGCAAAAGATCCTGACGGCCACTGGATCATGACCTATACCGGATCTCTTGCCTTCATCGCAAACACAGAGTTTACCGGCGGAAAATGCCCGACATCCTGGGAAGATGTAAAGAACGGGGATTATCTGGTATCTGTCGGAAATGTTCTTGGCGGTGCCGCATCACAGGTTGCTGTATTATCCTGTGCGATCGCCAATGGCGGTTCCATGGATAATGTCCAGCCAGGAATTGATTACTTTAAAGAACTGGCCAAAGCCGGACGTCTTGACACCGGCGACACCACTTCCGCCCGCCTTGCAAGCGGTGAAATGGTCTGCTGTGTAGGTAATTATGATTATTCTGTCCTTGCATGGAGAGATAACATTGTAGCAGAAAATCCAACCATGGAACTTGATATCACAATCCCGTCTGACGGTTCCGTAACAAACGGATACGCGCAGATCATCAACAAATACGCGCCTCATCCAAATGCGGCAGGTCTTGCCATTGAATATCTCTGCAGCGACAAAGGTGCCATCAACCGTGCAGAAGGATATGCACGTCCGACCAAACAGGACGTAACACTTCCTGACGATGTAAAATCCAAACTTCTTGATGATGATTTATACAAAAACTGTACAAATATCTCTGATGTTGACGCATTAAACAGCGCATGTGCAGAAATCGCTGAATTATGGGAAAGAGAAGTTCTTCCACTGGTTCAGTAAAAGGGAGGGCTGACAGATGAAAAAAGTTCGTAACCTTCAAAAACTGATACCGCTTCTTCCGCTACTTTTGCTGGCTATCCTGTTTATCTTTCTGCCGATTATAAGCATGGTCCAGAAAAGCTTTTTATCACCGGAAACGGGTGCTTTTACATTCAATAATTACAAAACAATCTTTACAGATTCCGTTTATCAGGTAGCAACCAGCAACAGTCTGTATCTGTCCTTTGCTTCCACTATCATTGGACTGATCCTCTCTTTCTTTATTGCCTGGGCAGTCAATGAACTTGGAAAAAACGGACAGAGCCGTATGTTATCCATGTTGAATATGGTATCAAATTTTGCTGGCTTACCACTTTATTTTTCATTTGTAGTTATTCTTGGAAACACCGGAATTTTTGTACTTGCATTGCGTGCCATCGGTATACAGCTTCCGTCTGTATTCCATCCAGGGGCTTTTGCTGATGTTCATTTACTTTCAGCTGCCCCTGGGCAGCCTGATGCTGGTTCCTGCTTTTCAGGCAGTGGATTCTTCCTGGAAGGAAGCAGCTGAGATCCTGGAAGCTTCCCCGTTCCAGTTCTGGACGCGAATTGGAATTCCGGTAATGCTTCCGAGTCTTCTTGACACCTTTGCACTGCTTTTCGCCAATGCGATCACAGCTTACGCCACAGTTCTTCTTCTGGTAACCACCAGTATTCCTCTTCTTCCGGTAAAAATCACAACCATGTTTACCGGAGAAATGACACCACAGAAAGAAATGGGATCTGCTCTGGCAATCTGGATGATTATCATCATGCTGGCCGTTATCTGTATCTGCAATCTTCTGAAAAAGCTGACGTATAAAGGAGGGGAACAGGTATGAAACGAAGAAAAAAACTGCCTTATGTTATCATTATCCTCGCCTGTATTTTTCTCCTGATTCCATTTGCTGCAACCCTTGTCTACTCCTTTACCATCGGATGGACAAAACTGTTTCCTGCAGGATGGACTTTTAAATACTGGATACAGGCATTTACCGAGCCAACACTGTGGCCCGCTATCCTTCGAGGCGTTCTGATCAGTATTCCGCCGATTCTGATCTGCAACATCGTTGTAATTCTGGCTCTGTATACTTCAGTGGTCTATTATCCAAAACTTGAAAAATACATCCAGACCATCTGTATGATTCCAAATTCCCTGAAGGGTGTAACGATTGCAATTCCTGTACTGGCACTTTATGCAGGCGGAGTAACTTTCTTTTCCAACCGAATGGTAATGCTGGTCTGTATTTACAGTATTTCCATCCTGCCTTTTGTATATCAGGGAATCCGAAACAATCTGCACGGAATCAACGTTACCCGTCTTCTGGAAGCAGCGGAAATCCTGGGTGCCGGAAAATTATACGCATTTATCCGGATTATTCTTCCGAATATGCTGGCCGGTATTCTGGTATCTTCTCTTCTCGCTCTCTCCACAGTTTTCGGAGATTTTGCAGTCATAAAAATCATTGCGGGAAACAAATACGAAACCATTCAGATGCTTCTGTACAACAGCCGTCTGATTGTACTTCAGTATCAGTGTGTAATTGTAATCATCATGTTTACAGTTACTCTGGTTATTTCACAGCTTGTTTTTAAATTTCAGAACAGAAAGAGATAGGTGATATAAATGGCATATATTGAATTCAGAAATGTTCACAAAAGTTTCGGAAATAACGAAGTTCTGAAAGGCATCAATCTTTCTATTGATGAGGGAGAATTTGTCACTCTTCTCGGTCCGTCCGGCTGTGGAAAAAGTACGCTTCTCCGCTGTTTTTCAGGCCTGGAGACCGTTACGGAAGGAGAAATTTATCTGGACGGAACAAACATCACCGATTTTACTCCCAAACAGCGAAAAATCGGCATGGTTTTCCAGCAGTACAGTCTGTTCCCCAATATGACTGTGCGCCAGAATGTTGCCTTCGGCCTTCAGATGCAGAAAAAAGACAAACATTTTATTGCGGAAAAAGTAAAAGATGTTCTTCATACCGTAGGACTTTCCGACAAGCTGGACCAGTATCCACGTCAGCTGTCCGGCGGCCAGCAGCAGCGTGTTGCCCTGGCCCGTGCCATTATCATGGAACCGAAAGTTCTTCTGCTGGATGAGCCTTTAAGTGCAATTGATGCCCTGCTGCGAAGAAACCTTCAGGTTGAAATCCGTAAAATTCAGCAGAATCTGAAAATGACTACCATTTTCGTCACACATGATCAGGAAGAAGCCATGGTTATGTCCGACACCATCCATCTATTTAATGTGGGCCAGATCGAACAGTCCGGATCACCGGCAGATATCTATACCCATCCACAGACAAAATTTGCAGCCAATTTTATCGGACACTATAACATCCTCAGCAATCCGGATCTCAAAAAACTGTGCGGTCTTTCCTCAGACTGTGACTTTGTCGCAATCCGCCCGGAAGCCGTCCTGATTTCTCCGGAACCCCTTAATGATGCTGTGCATTTCCAGGGAAAGATCACCGGTGTGATGCTGCGTGGAACTACCATTTCCTACACCATAGACTGCGATGGTATCGAATTACGGGCAGATACCCTGTTTGAAACCAACCGGCAGCGCAATATGGGCGAAATGCTTCAGCTCCAGATTTTGAAAGAAGATATTCTTCATCTTCATTAATAACTCCTGACTTTACGGAGGTATTCCCTGCAAAAAAACTCCCACCAACAGGCAGCTATAAACAGCTGTCTCTGTCAGCGGGAGTTTGGTTATGTTATTTTATATCTTCTTATTTCTTTTCTTCCTGAACTTCGATCTTACGGATAGTCTTGTTCTTGATCTCTTCTTTGATGAAGCTGATGAACTCGCCAAGATCTTTCATTCCTTCATCACCAAGGTAACGGCTTCTTACGGAAACCTTGCCCTCTTCTTCCTCTTTTGCACCAACGATAAGCATGTATGGTACTCTCTCAAGACGTGCCTCACGGATCTTGTATCCCATCTTCTCAGAACGTCCGTCTACGGAGCAGCGGATGCCTGCCTCTTTCATCTGGGCCTCTACCTTCTGCGCATAATCGTTGAACTTCTCGGAGATCGGGATCACACGAACCTGCTCCGGGCAGAGCCATGTCGGGAACATTCCTGCATACTTCTCAATGAGCCATGCAAGAGTTCTCTCATAGCATCCCATAGATGTACGGTGGATGATGTACGGACGCTGTTTGTCGCCGTTCTCATCAATATAGTACATATCAAACTGTTCTGCAAGAAGTGCATCCCACTGGATTGTGATCATGGTGTCTTCTTTTCCGTATACGTTCTTGGCATTGATATCAACCTTCGGTCCGTAGAAAGCAGCCTCTCCTACATCCTCTGTGAACGGAATGTTCAGCTCGTTCAGCATCTGGCGGATATGACCCTCTGTCTCCTCCCATACTTCCGGCTCACCGATATATTTCTCTTTGTTTGTCGGGTCCCATTTGGAAAGGTGATAGGTTACATCTTCCTCAACACCAAGTACCTGCAGGCAGTACTGTGCAAGTGCGATACAGTCTTTGAACTCTTTTACCATCTGGTCCGGTCTTACGATCAGATGTCCCTCGGAAATAGTAAACTGACGAACTCGTGTCAGGCCATGCATCTCACCGGAATCCTCATTACGGAACAGTGTGGAGGTCTCACCGAGACGGATCGGCAGATCACGGTAGCTGTGCTGCTCTGCTTTGTATACATAGTACTGGAATGGGCAT
>OCHB01001474.1_pt1 | contig 14777 bp, 15 predicted proteins | sample 1538731 | NCBI WGS metagenome assembly OCHB01 (sample SAMN04571721, study PRJEB22368) | human gut metagenome | biome: human gut; material: stool | host: Homo sapiens | place: Luxembourg | collected 2012-09-20 | reverse complement strand
CTTTCTCAATTCCATAATGAGAATTTGATTGGAATCAATAGTTTCGAGGATTTACATATTTTTTTACTCGCTTCATTGTCTATGTCACTGCCGTTCGATATGATTCGTACTCTCATGATACGAACGATCAAAGTTCAGGACAGTCCAACAATTTAGCGCTTTCATGATAACATGAATGGGAAGCGAATGCAATGGGGAACTGCAAATTTCACCCCATGATTCCAATTTTGTTTCCGTTTTCGTAAATGTCCGTGCCATCTTCGCAGTGATTGGGTCCCTCGTACTCCAACCAGCCGAAGCCCGCCACATAAACTTTGTCGCCGGGCTGCAGTTCTTCAGGAGGGTAGGGCGGAGTTGGCTCTGGTGCGGAATTCTTAGCGGGTACCTGCCCCGTGGAAAGCTGGAGTTCGGAAGCTACGGGTGTTTCAATAGGCCCTATCTCCAGTTCAGGTTGCTCTTCTCGGGGCGCTTCTTGTCGCGGAATCGTTCCTTTTTCCTTCTCCGCCAGTGCTGTGGGTTCCTCAATTTCCGCAACGGTCGCTTCCTTGGCGCTCACAGCGGTTTCCGCGGCTGGGACGGGTGTTTGCTCGGTTGCATTGTCATGCGGCCACACGGCGGCACACAAGGCGGCACAGGTGGTAATCAGGGTCACTATGATGAGTTTCTTCATTTTTCTTCCTCCTTAGATGCGAAACGAGCCCTCAACCCCATTGCCGTTCGGCAGGAGACTGAGCGCTCATTTTCGTAGTGATTCAGTTCTATGGACAGCTTCCACGCCAGCTCAAATCCGACGATAAAGCTGTCGACGGAGGTATCCTCCGCAATGCGATCCTTTGCGTCGATGATTTGAAGTACCAACCGGCGCTCCGGTTTGCCCAGCATCCCACTAAGTGCTTGATGGCATTCCTCAATTTCCTGTTTCTGAACTGGGCGTTCGGGTGGGGTATAAAAACAGTCATATAGGTCTTTCAGCAGCTCGTATTTCATGCTTTCGCCTCCTTGCAGCACAAACATATATCACAGTTCGACGGAAACAGCTACTGGAACTTTTAAGAAAAATAGCGGCCGAAACACTTAGTTTCAGCCGCTATTGGGGATGTGGGGTACTCGTGGTGCGGGCTCCCAGGTTAACTACAACATCCCTTGTAGCTTCAATACAATGCTTTAAGGGTTATTCGAGAACCAACAAATTTATTCCTTCTGCCGATGAATAGCATCATGGCATACATTGCACAGTGTGATCAAATTCTCTACGGTATTCTCTCCACCATCTTTATGCTGCTGTTTATGGTGAAGCTCCAGCATTTTTCTCGGGTCATCCCTGTTGAGCTTATCCCGACTCCATCCACAACAGGTGCATTTAAATCCGTCTCGTTCCAGTACAGCCACTCGAATCGGATCTGGAATAATTCTATCATGTTCATATGCCTGGCGATCTTCTTCAAGTACATATACACCAACAGGCAAATCATTGCGTCCGGTATTTTTTGTTGCAATCGGCCATCCGTCCTCTGTGCGCAATTCCCTAACACGCCGAGCCCATTCTTTTGTATCTCCTGCAAGATAGCTTAACTCTTCTCCTGTCACAGGAGTTCCAACATTCTTTCTTAAGTATTCAATAATTTTCTCTTTTACTGACACTTTTTTCTTACGTATCTCATTAAGCACATTCCAACGGTGGGCCGCATCACGATCTTGTTCCTCACGCATAAGCACATATTGATCCGGACGAATGGTCTTGGGGTTAATCCCTATAGTCCTGAACATTGCTTCATCATCAGGGTTCTGTGCCATTTGATTAAATGTCACACCTGAGTATATCCACCAGCCGAACTGCACACGCAACTCTCTTACCCTTCGTGCCCATTCATTAATTCCAGACACGACCATCAGTTCGTCACCATCAATTACAACTCTCGGATATTGCTTCAAATAAGCTATAATACGCTCCCGTGCGGATGCCGCCTCACTCTGCGGAATCAATGAACTACCTAAATCGCGGAGTTTATGGAATGCCGGAACTAAAGCGACTACCTTTTCGCGCAAATCTTCTTTTTGCAACTCTTCCGCAAAGTTTGTCAGTAATTCCACCAATGATTGTCGCAATTCTTCCGGCACATTACTTGGTTGTGATCGACGAGCCATATGCATACCAACTTTCAAGAATTTTGTATTGTATTTGTACTGTGCAATAAGAATTCTTTCACCCGGGATAGGAGGACTGCTTCATTTTTCTTTTTAATCTCACATTCCCAAACGATTAGCACACGCCAGCCAAGACTCTCCAGAAGGGAAACATCACTTTTATCTCTTATTACATTTCTATCTATTTTTTGATTCCAGAAGTCGGCATTAGTCTGCGGCCGCTGTCCACGTGGGCAATCATGACCATGCCAAAAACAACCATGCACAAAAATTACAGCTCTGTATTTTGGTAACACAATGTCAGGTTTTCCAGGCAGATCCTTTCGATTTACTCGGAAGCGAAACCCATTTTTGTGCAGAAGGCTCCTCAGCTTAATCTCTGGCGCCGTGTTTTTAGTTTTTACATTTTGCATGATTTCGTGCCGCTTCTCCGGGGCGAAAATATCAGGCATTATCAGGCCTCATTTCAAGTAACTGTTCAATGCAACCGGCAACTTGCGCAGCAAGTAGGGGGGGGACCGCATTTCCAATCTGCTTGGCAATTTCAATCTTGCTGCCCAAAAAACGGAATGTATCCGGAAAAGATTGGATTCTTGCAGCCTCTCTGTGTGTTATGGGCCTATGCTCAACAGGGTGCAAGTAGCGTCCTTTTTCAGGCTTGAAAAATTCGGTTCGGATTGTAACGGAGGGCTTGTCCCACCACAGTCGGCCGAATAAATCTGTACCTCCGGATGTTTTGTTTTTCCAGCATTTCGGTGTTAACTCAGGGGCAATTCTCAACAAATCGAACCGATTCATGCCCTCTTCAGGTATCGCCTTATAACGTTTAATACTTATCTCTGTCGGTGTTCGTCCAAAATGCAAGTCAAGTGGTGCGCCAACTCCTGCTCTTATTTCTGTGCCTTCTGGTTTAGGCAGGCCTTTAAAGGCATCTCTTACTGTCTTCCACGGCTTTGGATGTTCAATATACCCGTTCAACTCCGACAAATCTCTTGTGGCAAGCAATTCCGGATTGTAGTGGGTTTTTAGCGGTGGAAAAACCTGATTTGGATCCGCAAATTTACATCCGATGATAAAAGCTCTATACCTTATCTGTGGAACACCGTAATCTGCAGCGCACAGCTTTGCTTTCGCAAGCGGATGAAAACCCAGATTTGTGGCATACTTCTCGATTTGTTTGAACTCTTCCGATCCCAAAAGCTGGGGCACATTTTCCATCACAAAAACATCCGCGCCAGACCTTTGGACAAATTCCATATATGGGCGCCAAAGGCTTCGCCGCTCATCGCCTTGTCTATTCTTATTTAGAAGGCTGAATCCTTGGCAAGGGGGACCACCAATAACAACATCGGCTTGAGGCACTTGTAATGCGGGATCAGCGAGAATCTCAACAATGTCGCCTACGACGCAGTGGTTACCAAAGTTTTCATTATATGTATCAGCTGCATACTGGTTAAAATCATTTGCCCATACCGGCAAGAAATTGTGTCCAAATGCTTTGCTAAATCCAAGAGATAATCCCCCGGCACCGCAGAATAGATCGATTAGTTTATACTTTTTATCAGCCATTATCTCACCTAACAATTAGTCTGACTTATTCTTTCTTATCAAATATGTATTCAAGTAAAGATTCTAACTCTTCATCCAACTGCACATACTCATCTTTTTGAGATGATGCAAGCACATCCCATTTGGCTCGTAATTCTCTCTTCATTTCAATCACTTGCATAGCTTTCCAAATTATTTCTGTTGGTCGCTTATCAAAGTGAAATACTTTTTTTAACATGTACTCACCAACAGCGGAGCAGCTGACTATTTTCCCGTCAGTATCCCGTTGCAAATGTGAATCAAACTCCTCTGTTGCAGGATCACAAAACCTTCAATATCATTGTGTGCTAAAGAAGAATCTTTAGTGGGCCATTTAGCTCCCTTTTTCCTGTTGCAGGTAAAACAAGAATATACTAAATTATCATAACAATCAATTAAATTCTTTGCCAGAGTTTGCGGGACAAAATGATCGATTTCAAATCCTTTTTTAGTTACAGATTCACTTTTCCCGCAATAGCCACACATACGATGAAAATCTTCTCGAAGCTCTGGTTTATATCTTTCATAATTTCTTTGCTCTAATCCGGTACGACGCTCAATTTTATATCTTCCGTGCACCCTCATTTTATCAGTCCTTTTTCTCTAAAAGCTGCGACATACGTTCAATTAAACTATCGAGTTTTCGATTTATGTCTGGTGATAACAATTGTGCCGGAAAATCATCTGTCTCGCCATATCGACTGAACAAAGTATGCAATTGAAGAAATCGCTCCTCTTCAACTGCAGTTAACATAGAAGATTTACGCTTTTCAATCAAAGTTCCATACTGCTCAAAAAGAGCCTCTTTTCGTTTCAAATAGACCGAAACCTCATTGCTTATCGAATCAACTACTTCTGTCAAATCCGGCTTATTCATTTCCTCACGGTCCCAAATTAATCGACGTGGTACCAACTTTTCATCTTTGGACTGTTCAGGGTAATTTGTCAGCATTATACACGGAAACTCTGGGAGATATTGGTTGATTTCAAAGACTAAATCCGTCCCGTTTTTTGTAAATTTCTTTCGCAAATCGTAGTCAATAAGAAGACACTCCAGATTCTCTGCAATAAGCCAACTAACAATATCTTCTGCGTTGCTGTCGCCTCGGTAAAAAAGCAAGTCAATATCTCGTCTACTTAAACGTTTAGCATAATCTTCATAATTAGCTGTTTCATCATCAATAAAACCAATTCTAATCATTTTGATCACCTGCGACCCTTCAAAGACATTGTGACATGGAATCCGACCTCAGCATCTATATTTTCAGATAGATCTATCGTGCCCTTATAATCTCTAACAGTCTTTCCAATAATCCACATGCCCATACCTGTACCAATAATTTCACCATCTGCGTCCATTTTATCCGTTTCCATAGCATCCATTATTAAATCAGGATTCTTCTTATATTTTGTGGAAAGCCCCGGACCATTATCTTGATAAAATATATCGATAAAATTATCGCGCTGGCAGACCTTAATATGAATTTTGCGTTCTACTTGGTTGACGGATTTGAATGCAGATGTACTATTGGCAACCAAATTATTTACCATACTTTCAATCTCGTACGGGAAGCATCGGAAAGTAATTGGATCGCACTCAACGCTAATTTCAGTATCAGGACATGTATCTTCCCAAGATGCTTTCAGATTCTCAAGCAACTGAGGCAGATTTACATCTTTCATTGTGCGGCGATCTTTTTTTACAGACTCAATTGTCACCTTGAACCATGAGCCAAAAGACTGCTGGCAAGTAATCGCCTCATCAATGTATTTCAGAGCACCCTCAATGTTTTTATCATATTCCAGTTCTTCTTTTGCCATAACGATCTTGAGACCCAATGTATTTGTACTACCTCGTATCTCATGAACATAAGTGTTAGTTATAATTCCTATTGTCGCTAAAGCGCGTAAAAGCTGATTTTCATTTTCCAGACTTCGTATTTGCGCATCTCTTTGGTCAATTACGGCTTGCGCCTTAGAGGCCTCAACTGTAGTCTGAACCCCCAGTGCTGCATTTTGACTTAGCGTATTGCCGTCTTGCTTTTTCTGAGCTTCAACAAAAGCTGCTTTTTGAGTAATTTCTGTCTCAAATTGTTGAGTGGGATGTGTTTTTTCGTAATATGCATTCAGTTTTTTGAATACATACTGGCGATCACTCTCGAATAATTGAATAACTGCCAACAAGAAATTCTTTAAGACTGAAAATTCGGGAGTTTCCACAAATCCTTCTCTATTAGCTTGATCAGGAAGCGTAATATTTGTTCTTGAAATTAAAACTGTACCACAAATTTGATCCGCAGCTACTCGCCACTTTCCATCTGTATGTGATGGTGCTGCTGGAGACTTTGCTTTTCGATTTGAAAGCAACAACCAATCATAGGCGGAAGAATCTGGATCACCATATGGGCGTACTCTAAAATTGTCTCGATAAATGCGCACACCTTTCCAAGGAAGATCAGCCTGATTTCCACTCTTATAAAAATATTTTTCCTTTTCCGCCCCTTGTTGGAGTCGCTTCGAAAACAAAAATACCCCACTGAAATCACCGATCGTATTTTCAATAACAACTTTTCGAGAAGACATGAAATCCCGAAAGCTCAATTCATAAATAATATCCCGACCACAAAAGTATTCCTTATCTGCCGCAGTAAAGCCTGCTTCCTCTATGACAATTTCACGCTTCGATTTGAAATCAAATTCATTTCGAGAAATCGCTACATGGACTTTATCTCCAACCACTTCAAACGATAATTTATAATCACAGGAAGAGTCTGATACTTCTGGGATAAGTCGTGCATCTTCAGTTTTAGTGAATTCCTCAAAAAAGTAAATATTGAATATTTCGCTAATCTCTTGCGGGATAAGCGTTGACAAATTGCCGCGCATTTTCTTGATTTGCTTTTCATTCCATTGATCCCTTACTGGACAAATTCTAAAAATGGTACAATTCTCTTGAAATTTCTCTTGAATAAATCTTTGAAAATCTAAATTTACAGCATCAACAACAAACTCAGCCGCAGTATAGCTGACCGTTTCCAAATTAGCTTCAACACTCGTAAGCGGTGTACCATCACGAAAATTTGACCAGTCAACACTCCATTCAAGTGTTTCGGTGGCAGATTTTGTATACATAGTGCATCGATCGCCAATACGGTCAAGAGCAAACCGTCCGATGCCTTTAGCACCGGTTTGTATACGCCCTTTTTTAGATAAGTACGTTTTCTTTTTTGACGAATTTCCGATGGTCATCCAATGCTTTTTTATAATGTCAGAGGTCATGCCGCAACCGTTGTCCGCCAAATATAGCGTTTGAGTTGAGTTTTCATAATAGAGGATACAGCAGCTTGCATCAGCATCATATGTGTTTTTTACAAGCTCTGATACAGCCCCCTCAAGTCGAGAGACATTTTCTCGACCAATTAATCTTGCCGTATAGGCATCAACATCAAAATAGACCTTACTCATAGGCAATCTCTCCCCTAAAACGCTGAATCAAGAAGACTGCTGCTTTAATCGCCTTCTTAAATATCGACTTCGGATATGCTGTAAAATTTGAATGTCATTGTTCGAAAGCTCCGTTAAAACGACGCTATCAACGTAGTCAATTATCGTACTTAATTCAGAACGGCCTCTAAACATTTCGTCAAGTTTTTCTATGTTTTCCGCATCTATTTTTTTATAAGGGATACTGAGCTGTTTAAACTCACTTGGAACAAGCTCCCCCACACCTCCGCCATAAAAACGTCCGCTATATTCGCAGAGCGCCAAGGTGAGCGAATTGTAAAAGCAAAAGGCAAATGATCCCGCATCGTAGTTCTCTTTGAAACGAATATTGTATATGATATCTGTAGTGTGTAGTTGCGCTGCATTTACAATAATACGAGGAATAATGTGATATCTTTTAAAAAAGCAAACATCCCCCTTTTTTATTATCGGGACATCATACCATCTTCTGCGCTTTTTACACTTGTATCGTTCATTTATTTTCTCTTCTTCTCCCTTTGCAATATATGCAACCAGCTCTTTTGAAAAGGATTCATGCGCCAAACCATTTAAATTCAATAAGTGTGTACGATTGTTTTTAGATATGGTATTTTCAAAATCCAAAGAAGTAAAAGAAAGAAGCGGCGGAATTGAGGAAGATTTCATTATTATTGGAAGAATGTGCGTTGCGGGAGTCCTGAGCTTGTCAATTTTTTCCTGGTTCAAAATAAAAAAGGAGTTTGCACCAGTTACAATACCAGGAGAGATATCACCAAATTGTGATATTTTTAAAAACTTCTTTGACAGCTGAAGCAATTTTTCGGTTTCTTCATCATTCAAAATACAATTCGACCATTTTTTAAGTGGTTTATTGCGCATTATCTTACTCTGGGACACAGGAGTTGGTGAAAAAACATCTCTAAACGTGGTATATTGGATATAGGCTTTCGCTTTCGGCTCATTCGATAAATATACTAAACAAATATCCTGCTCTATTCCTTCAAAAACGCGCTCTTCGAATGTGATTATTTCAATCGTGTTGAATTTTGTCTCTAAAAATGCTCGAAGTTTTTCTGCATAATGTACTTGCAGGAACTCAAATGGGAGCACAAAAAAAATTGCACCATCAGCCGATAACAACTTTATTGAAGAAATGACAAAAGAAACCCACAGATTTTGAAAAATACTCTTATCCAAGTTGAAAGACTTCAATATTTTTTCTGTTTCTAAACATTGATTCTCTGGCACCTTTTTTTTCGCTATGTACGGAGGATTCCCTATTATCAAATCATATTTTTCACCGCATTGGTTTGCGTACTTTATAAAGTCTATGCAATGGACGGTACAACACTCTGCAAATGTAGATGATAAGGAAGCCGCTTTCATAGAATCAAACTCAACCAAGGATATCTGAGCATTAAACTTTTTTAACGGTTCAACAAATCGACCGTCTCCCGCTGAAGGTTCTAATATAGTTTTAGGCTTGATTCGAGCAGAGGTGTAAGTCACCATATATTCAATTAACTCTTTAGGAGTATAAAAAGACCCTGTTTCTTTATCGTTCATAGCCTGGTCAACCTCACTATCAGGTATAGCAAATATCCGTCACTCACTGTCCGGCAATATTTCAATAATATCTTCAATGCCACAATCCAGTGCCGCGCAAATCTTCACAAGTATCTCCGTGGTGACATGTCCATTCCGTCCCATCTTGGTGACGGATGCCGGGCTGATACCTGCCTTTTCACACAGGTCTTTTTTCTTCATGTCTTTATCGATAAGCAACTTCCAGAGTTTTTTATAACTCACAGACATAGAATATCTCCTCCGTACCGATATACAAAAATGCTCTGCCGCTTGGCAGAGCATTCGGTCTATTGCAGCCATACCGCCAAGGTCTATTCCAACACATGACAGCGTTGTTTACTATGATAGCATATTCAGCCGGGAAAAGCAAGAAAATAATGAATCCGCACGAATTCCGACTCTATTAAATTTCTTTTTGCGCCTAAAAAGAAACAGTTGAACCTCCGTGCAGTCAGAGCTACAATGCCAACACCTCATAACGAGGACAAACTGATTGGAGGTCAAATGATGAATTACGAAGCAAGCCCGTTTCAGGACTACGAATCGATCACCATTGATGAGCTGAAGGATCAAGCTAACAGTCTACTGAATCTGGTAACGGAAGAGCAGCGGCCGCTGCGCGTATGCATGAATAACGGCAAGGAGTTTCTGCTGTTCCCTCAGGATCTGCTCGCTCCCATCTGCGATTCTGACTTTCGCTTGATCCTGCTGTCGGCAATGCGATATGCGATGGGCAGGAATACTTGTATGCCCATGGTAGTCGCTGATTATATTAAGCGTCACATTCAGCTTCTGGATGATAAGTTTCTCGTACTGGCTGCCGATGAGATTAGGCGGCATCTTGAAGATTACGCAGAACACGAGCCGAATCCGAATCTTTGGCATGACCTTTTAGGTGCACTTGAGACAGAGCAGAGAGAGCGTGCCACTCGTAAGGCAAGAAAAATCAGACTGTGCCCAGCCTGCGGGAAGCCCTTGGAGGTCATGAGCATTGCCGACAACCAGCATTCACCAGGCGGATTTGATGTAATTGCCCACTGCCGTAACTGTCTTTCTGATTATGAATGGTTCTGTGATAAGGATGGCGGTGTCTCTGATATGAAGCAGTATTTCTTCGGGTAAGGCGAATGTACATTTCGGCAGGAGACTTTGGGTGTATTCCTTGTCTATAGCGGCTCAACCGTTGAACTATGCGCCAACTTCCGTAAAGAGACCAAAAGGACCGCACCTGCTCGTATGAACAGGTGCGGCCCTCTAAAAAGTCGCTCGTATTAAAAGGAATCTAATTCAGCCTGAAATAGCAGGTATTCTTTCCGCGTCCTTCTTTTTTCAACTCATCAGCGGCAACCAGCTTCCGCAAGGCCCCCTCTATGGAACTGTCGCTGAGCGTCGGGCAGAGTTCCCGGATGTCCTGCTTACTGAATCGTCCGATTCTATTCTTGCTTGCTCTGCGCACCATCTCCAGTGCAGGCAGCTTGGTTTCCACAAGCGCCACACGATCCTCAAAGTCCTTATAGGCCGCAAGGATCGTTCCGAGCAAATACTTGATGAAAGACACTACATCCTCGGCACCTTCATGCCAGCCGGTTTGCGCCTGTGCAAGCGCGTCGTAGTACAGATCTTTGTTTTTGGCGATTTTGGCTTCAAGAGAGATATACTTGCCGACATAAAAGCCGTTTCGGTACAAAAGCAGCGTTGTGAGCAATCTGCTCATTCTTCCGTTGCCGTCATTGAAGGGGTGGATGCACAGAAAGTCATGGACAAAAACCGGAATCGCAATCAACGGCTCCAGTTCCATATTTCCAATCACACGGTTGTATTCCTCGCAGATTCTGTCCAGCGCTTCCGGCGTTTCATAAGGGGCAAGCGGCGTGAACAGCGTTTCCACATGACCGTCCGGATAGGTGGCAGTGATATAATTCTGCGTGATTTTTGTGCGGCCCGCAAGCGGGTTATTCATGTGGCTGTACAGGATTTTGTGAAGCTGAAGGATGTAGTTCTGCGTAATTGGAATCGCGTCAAAGCTCTCGTGAATGATACTCAGCACATCGCGGTATCCAGCGATCTCCTGCTCATCTCGGTTCCTCGGCGTGGTTTTCTCCTCGACGAGCTGCCGGATTCGGGTACTCGTGGTGACGATGCCCTCGATGGCATTCGATGCCTCGGTGCTCTGTATCTTGGCAATCTCCACGAGCTTTTCGAGTTCCTCCGGGCGCTGCTTCAAATACAGTTCCTGCTTTCCAGCTTCCTTGTATATGGCTGCAATCAGGCCAAGAACATCCGAGTCCCACTTCTGTTCCTTAATTGCAGAGTAATTGAAGGTTCTCATTCCCTCACCTCCATTTGTTTTCCCTTAAATAATAACGCAAAATAAGGGAATAGTCAATGGGCTGTGCTATAAATCCCTTACTATTATACCTGTATTAAGGGATTTATACTCAGGGAGCAAGAAAAGTACCTCTGCCTATCTTCCCGCCTATTCTTTGTCTATAGCACCGCAGCTTCTGAGCCGCCACCCCCCGCAGAAACCACTTGCATAATACCCTCCCCAGAGTTACAATACAGACCACATAGCAACGAGAAACGCTTCCCGTCCGGCGCCGGTGAATCTTCACCGGAAACCGGGCGGGAAGCGTTTTTGACCACATAGATTACCACATACGGCTCCGGAACACTCGGAAACAGCGGAGATAAGAGCGTCAAAGAGTAAGTAAAACAAATTAAAAAGCGCCGAAAACCGCTATAAACGAGCGGAAAAAGTATTCCCGATAAGTTTGGGAGCAGGAGGCCCAGGGTTCGAGTCCCTGCACTCCGACCACCTTTCTTTGAAAAACCGCCTTTTTAGGCGGTTTTTCTGCGTTAAAAGTTCGACTTTCAGACTGCATTTGGCCACATTTCAACTGTGGTCAGAGAGGTAAAATGGCCGTTGCACCCTTGGTATGGAGGAATGCCGAAGGCCGCTAAATCCCTAACCAATCCCTAACAGCAAACGAACCCCCAAGAATTCGCATATCAGACGATACGGCGATTGAAATTGAGCGTAATCTTCACTATAATAAATTATGATAGGAATTTCATGCGTAGGCATAATCCTTGCCGATGTAATCTCGCGAAATTTACAACCTCTTTTATAGAGTAGAAAAGGAGGTACAACCATATATGGAGTACATAGTAATTGGCATTTGCCTCATAGCAATCGTTGCTATTGGTGCGCGTATATTTTTCAAACCCAAGTCGAAAGCCACAGTGACACCAACAGTCTCTGTGTCACCCAAAGAAGACGAAGAACTATCCCTGTCCGCGCCGCAAGGTGAGTCTGCACATGATTTGGTCATTCAAGTAGAAATGCTACCTGCCGAAGCTATCAGCGAAGAAGGCAGTTTGGTTGAGATCACAGACAGCAAGGTTTTGGCTCGAGTCAACAACCTTATTCCCAATTTGGCACAAGCCGGCAACGCCGTGAATAACGCTGGCCAAGCTGTAGAAGCCCAAGGAGAGGTTTTGTATCGTGCTATTATTCCTGCCGGAGCAAAACTAACGAATTCCAGAGGAATGGAAGGTGCTGTTCGAGGTTTCTATCGTGGTGCAGATGGTATCCAAGGGCACGCAAATTTAGTTGCAGTTGAAGCGCAGAAAGGTAGCGCTGTTGTTGCCAACACAGCTGCAGCCGCAATGGGTGTCGCATCAATGGTTGTTGGTCAATATTACATGACACAAATCAACGCAGAGTTAGGACAGATCAGTGACGGCATCTCAAAAATTTCGGATTTCCAAGACAATGAGTATCGGAGCCGGGTTTTCTCTCTGGTCAACCATGTTAAGACAATCGCTGAGTTTCAGGGGGAGATTCTTGAAAACGATGAATTGAGGCTTTCTAAAATCGCACAGTTGGATAGTCTGGAAGAAGAATGCACTAAGCTTTTAGGGCAAGCCAATCTCACCTTGGCAGGCTTCGCAAAGAAAACTGACCTCGATTTTGAAGCCTATGAAAAGGAATTGCAAGAAGCTCAGAACTGGTACATTTATCAGAACACCTTACTGAAAATGCTCTATAAGATTTCTGACCTGAGATTCACCCTGCATCTCGGTGCAGTGTCCAGAGAGCAGTGTACCGCATTGCTACCGACCTATACTCAGCAAGTCGAGGAAACACAAACTCGCCTAACGCATTGGCATCAAGGAACCACGAAACGTCTTAGTGTCGATACTGCAGAAATACGCCGGAAGAGGGGTGGTTGGGATAAAGCTATTCATTTCATCCCCGGACTGATAAATGATGCGTGGAATTTCTGCTCCATATCTGAACGAACTGCTGGTATGATCGATTCGCAGGTTGGCGGACACAATGAACTGCACCATGATAGCTCAGACCTCTATGTTGAAGATGTGCAGTTGATTTCGAAGGATGGGAAAGTATACTATTTGCCTTCGCACAAAAAATGAGGGAGTTTTCCTTACAACAGAAAATGGACGCCCAAGGGACGCATTTGTCCCTTGGGCAACTTTCGTTCTTACCCCACTTTTTCGAACGGAATCACCTTGCACCGGCTCTCCTCCGGCGGGTCGGGAGGTTCCGGCGTGGTCGTTGCCGTTGCCGATTCCATGAAGCCGCCGATCTTCTCAGCCGCACCTCTCTGCATATCGTTGGTGATATGCGTGTAGGTGTCCAGCGTGAACCCGGCGCTGTAGTGGCCCAGCATACTGGACAGGGTCTTTACATCCACGCCGCTGGAGATCGCCATGGTCGCGAATGTGTGTCTGAGGTCGTGGAAACGTACATGCTCCTCGATGCCTGCGTTTTTCAGCAGCTTCCGGTTGATCCTCGACACGGCGTCCGGACTCCAGTAGCCGCCTGTCCGGGGCGACGGGAACAGGATAGGGTTGTCAGGGTGCTGTTCATGCTCCTGCACCAGCAGGTCCACCGCCTGCTGCGACAGCGCCACCTTGCGGACAGAGTTTTTCGTTTTCGGCTCTGTTACATCCAGCTCGCCCTCCATGCGGGTGACCTGCTTGTTCACTGTCAGGATGCGCTCTTTTACATTCAAGTCCTCCCACTGGAGCGCCAGCAGTTCTCCTCGGCGCAGGCCGCTGGACAACTCCAGATAGAACATGGGCAGGACACCGTACTTCTCCGCTTCCTGAAGATATCTGCCGATTTTCTCCGGCGGGAGGATGGTCATCTCTTTCTTGTCCTTGGGCGGGATGCGGCAGTTCTCGCAGGGATTGTACGGGATGAGCCGCTCTTTCACCGCCTGCTTCAGCGCCGCCTGCAGTACCGCATGGACACGCCGCACGAAGGTGTTGGACAAGGCTTTGTCGTTCTGCTTCGACCCACGCTGCATCCTGCCGTTTTCTTTCAGGTCGTTATACATTCTTTGGATGTGGATGGACGAGAGCTGCTTGAGCTTGATCGCGCCGATGGCCGGAATGATGTGGTGTTCAATGATCCCCTCATAGCCCTTGGCGGTGTTGTAGCGGATGTTTGGCTTGCTGTAAGTCTCAAACCACAGTCTGCACCACTCCGCTGCGGTGTAGTCGCCCGTGTGATTGAGTGGCACGCCGCGATTCTCCCGAATGGCTTTCGCCAGCTTTTCTTTGCACTCCGCCTGAGTCTTGGCGGACACGCTTTTCTGGATGGCTCGGCCGGTGACCGGGTCGATGCCCTGGGTATATCTGCCCTCCCAACGGCCGCTGGGCTTTTTGCGGATACTGCCCTCGCCGTTGGCTCGTTTCTTGGTCATTTATGATCCCTCCTTTTTAACACAAACACATACCACAGAATTTCCGAAATAGCTATCACAATATTTCAGATTTTTTCGCGGCCTGTTCGTCGATCCATTCCATGAATTTGTCACGGGGAACGATGATGCGGCTGCCCAGGGTGATGGTGGGGAAATCCCTGCGGTGGGCCACCTCGTAAGCGTGGGCCAGACCGATGCCCAGCACATGGGACACATCCTCCACGGTCAGCATCA
>OCHB01001467.1_pt1 | contig 14916 bp, 13 predicted proteins | sample 1538731 | NCBI WGS metagenome assembly OCHB01 (sample SAMN04571721, study PRJEB22368) | human gut metagenome | biome: human gut; material: stool | host: Homo sapiens | place: Luxembourg | collected 2012-09-20 | reverse complement strand
GAGTTTAATGACAGCTCGCCAAGCAGATATTCAACAGATTTATCAACTATACCTTTGCTGTCATAAAAGCAAAAAATACATAATCTCTTCATATATTTTCCTCTTTAATCTAATCAGACTACTTTATTCTCTGTCCTCATAATTATTTCATCCTGCAGCTCTTTATCCAACTTTACAAAATATGCACTATAGCCAGAAACTCTGACTACCAGACTACCATATTTCTCCGGTTCTTTCTGAGCCTTAATTAAGGTATCTTTACTTACAACATTAAATTGTACCTCTAATCCTCCCTCATCAAAATAAGTTTCAATCAGATATCTTAACGCAATCAAATGATTCTGTTTTTCAAGAAACTGTGGTGTGAATTTTATATCTAAGACACCACCATTTCCCATATAATCCATTGAAATCTTATTGATTGAATTCATAACAGATGTCGGACCATTTTTATCCATTCCCTGAACTGGAGACAACGAATTAGATAAAGATGTTCTGGCATACCTTCCATCACATGAAGCTGCTGTTTTCATGCCAAGCAATGTATGATGCATTACAGAATAGAAACCACATTGGAACTTTCCATTTCTATTGACAATATGCATATTGTGGACATGCGATGAAAACAATTCCATCAAATCCTTCATTTTATTATCAACATGGTCTATATCATTGCCATATTTAGGACATTGAAGCATTTCCTGCCTCAGCCATTCATACCCCTCAAAATTCGCTGCTAATGCCTTCTTTATCTCTTCTATTGTTGTTATCTTTTTTATATAAACTAATTCTTCAACAGCCTCAAGCGCATCAACCGTATTAGCCATTCCAACACAATTTATTGATAAATTATAATATTTGGTTCCGTTTTCTGTTATATCACTTGCATTTTCAATGCATCCCATTGTAATGCTGCTTAAAAATGGAACCGGCCAGTGCTGTGAATATATAACTGATGCCATATCAATATATTCACTAACCCTATCTATTGTTGATTCCAGTTCTTCTTTGAACCACTCATATAATTCATCAAAAGTTGTAAACTCCTCGACAACATGATTTTCTTTTAAATGCCATTCTTTACCCGTCAGCGCACATCTTCCATTAAATAAAAGCAATTCTAATATTTTAAGCCAGTTGATTCTTGCCTCTTCTGTATTAGAGAATTCTCTTCCACCTATTGTAATTTCAACACATCCAAGAGTTGAATAATCATATGCATCTTCCAATGATACTCCAGAATTGATCTTCGCATTTACAGCTGCATTGTCATTATAGAATGCTGGAAATCCCTGCCCTGACTTTACAAGCTTTAATGCTGTATTCCACACTCTGTCATCAAGCTTCGGATGAACTCTCAATGTAATCAAAGGAACATCTGCTTTCACTTTCATTGATGCTTCCATACATATTATTGTCATCTCATTGCTGCAATCATTTCCATATTGGTCACATCCGCCGATTGTCAGATTAGCGCATCTTTCTCCATAAGATTCAAATATTCTCCATAATGAGCATACTATATCAAGAGCTTCTTCTCTGGTTATTCTGCCAGCTTCTATATCTGATACATAGAACGGATTCAGTAACTGGTCTATTCTCATTCCCTGTGATGTTGCTCCGTTACCTTCAACACTACAGAAATCATGAGTAACCGCTATCAGTTGAATTGCTTCGAAAAAATCTGCTGGTGAATTATACGCAATATTCTTACATGCATCAGCCACTTTTAGATATTGCATTTTAGCATATTCATCCTGAGACTTCTGATATAACTTCAAAGCCTCATCTGAATAACGAATAATCTGTTTCTGTGCAGCAAGCAATACTATAAGCTCAGCTCGCAGAAACTCTTTTCTTTTATCATCTTTTTTATTCTGTAATAATTTATACGCTGTATTTATTCTGTTCTGAAACCCTTCTTTAAACAACAAATCAATTGATGCACTTGTATGTCCACCAGACCATCTCTGTATAATACCAATTTCTTTTGCTATACTTATATCATTAAATAATTGCTCTCTGCCCGGATATTCCTTATTCATATATTGAATTTCTCTATCTAACTGCTCCGCACACTGGGTATCCGACATAGTTATATGCAGTTTATTTGTCGCCAACTTGATTGATTCATCAAGAATAACTGGCTGAATTAATAATGCTAGTGCAAATTTGTATGCCTTTTTGATAATTACAGACTCTGACTTATACTCTTTGTCTATAATTCTGCTGATTAATCTGTTATTACTCTTTGTCTCAAAAAAATAATCTCTTACATCCATGTGTATTCTTTACTCCTGCCAGGTTACATTGCCACATATTTTTTTCATTATATCATAACACATCTTCATATATCCGGAATCTGGTACTTTTACATCATCAAGCTGATAGTCATAACCCCATAACTTGTACTTATTAATTCCCATCATATGATATGGTATAAGTTCAATAATCTCAGCATGCTTATCAGCAAGAAATTCTCCTATGTGCTGTATCTCTTCTATCGTTATATTAACCTCTGGTATCACTGGTACACGAATCCAGAATCTTATATCAGAAGATGACATCCTGCTGATATTATCTAATATCAATTTATTACTTACACCTGTACAATTAACATGTATGCTTTCCGTCACTGCCTTACAATCTGCTATTACTAAATCTGTATATGGCAATACCTGTTTTAAATCTGAATATCTATAATTCAGAGCCGTTTCTATAGCTGTACTGATTTCATGTTCTTTGCATAATCTCAATAATTTTCTTACTTCATTTAACTGACATAATGGTTCTCCGCCAGATATCGTCACACCACCGCCTGATCTAGCATAATATTTCTCATCTTTTATAATATCTTCTAAGATTTTTTCAACCGATATATCTCTGGAATTAAAGATTTCAATTACACTTCCATCTTTACCAGGTTCCATTCGTTTCTTGTGCATTTCAAAGTTTTCTGGATTATGACACCATTTGCACCTCATATTGCATCCAGCCAGAAATATCGTAGTTCTGATTCCCGGACCATCATCTAAGCTAAAGTGTTGTATATTAGTAATATACATACTATATCTCCATATCTGCTATCTTATCATCTAACTCTTTCAATAATATGTATGCATTATCTGTATATTCGAGAGTATTAATATCTGGAAATAAGTCCACTATCTGCTCATCCTTAACATACCTTCTGAGTGTATTTCTTATATTGTCATAATACAGATCATTATCGCTGCACACAAGATAACACATGTCATCATCTGTCATCTGCACGGCTTTATCAAAGTTAAACACATTCTTCTGGTCATACTTATAATTATCAACGATAAAAACCGGAGTAATATTATATACATTATCAAGCACCTGTTTAACTATATTTGTTATCTCTCCATTAGGATATAAAACAAACTTTATTTTATTCTGCTTTATACAATCATCAAGTGTGTCAGCAATATATTCTTTATATAAATCAATATCCTCTATCATATAGAACGTCCAATCTGTGTACTAATATTAAATCAACGCCTTCTGTAATGCTGGCTCAACTTCGTCACTATTTTCTGGTGTGAATCCACGACACTTTTTACAGAAATTAGTATATCCCTTCTCTGTATATCCAAGTCTGAATTCTACAAGTTCCTTTTTCTTCTCTAGTGTGAATTTTTCAAGATTATATGTTTCCTCTAAATCCTGCTCGCCAGCAATTCCTGCAACTGTTGCGTATGCCGCGTAATTACAGCTATATATCTTTCCATCACGCAATTCTTCCCATGACTGACTACAGCTATCTCTATGTTTTATCAATTCTTCTTCCGAAAATTTCGAATAATCTGTTGTATCTGGTGCCAGATCTATCCAAGACTCTGCTATTTGATATTATACTCCTCAAGCTTCTCTATTAACTGATTAAAACGGCTATTAAATCTTGGAACCGCCTCTCTGTAATCATCTACAGTTATTTCAATATTGCATTTACTTAACTTTTCAAGTACTTCCTCTTTTGGTACAACTGTTCCATTAGTTACAGTTCTCAATGTTCCGATTTTGTATCCATAATTCTTATCAATATATTCTATCAGATCTGCTGTGTGTTTATATAACATTGGTTCTCCACCACTGACATGAAACAACATAATATAATCCACACATGAAAAAAATAAATCCACATCTTTTGTAAGCTGCTCCCATTCTCTCACATAAAACTGCTTTGCATAGGGATTAAAATTAAGGCAATGCTTACAGTTAAGATTACATATTGTACTTGGTAAAAATGATATGCTTGAAAAATATACCTTATCATACTTATACACATTGTACACTGATATGAATTCTTCTATTAAAAAGTAATCCACATTATGTACTTTTCCTGACTTTAATAGCTGTTCTATAGGCTTTACTCTTGCAATCTGCGACATTGTCAGTATAATGGCCTCGTTATCATTTAAATCAATATCATTGAACGCATAACATTGTATTCCCTCTATTGTTGTTCCGATTTTTTCAGCACTGTTATCTATGAAACCTACAATATTTATCTCATCCTTAAACATCTCCAAAAATTGATGTCCATAATCTCCTGCTCCAAATAAATAATATCTGTTCTTTTTTTCTATATTTTTGTACATCTCATCATATTCATGACCTTTATTTGACCACTTCATTAAATATTTCTCCCTATTTCGTCTATCATTTTGCTTATGCCATCTTTCCAGTATATTGGTTTATAGTTAAGAATTCTAAACACTTTGCTCATATCTGCTACACAATCTGGCTCATTAGGCCTCATTGGTACAACTCCTTTATTTACAACAGACCTCTTTTCTGTTTTTTCCCATATAAAATCTATTAATTCACTTACACTTGGAGCTATTCCTGTACCTATATCAATTGGATTAAATCCTCTGAATTCTCTGTTTATGGTCATCATAATCAGATTAATAACATCCTCCACTGCAATAATATCCCTTAACTGTGTCCCATATGTTGTATCTACAACATCTCCGCGAATCATTTTTCTTATTGTAGATGGAATAAATCTATCTTGTGGTTCATCAGCTCCATAATACATCTGAACTTTTAAATCTACAAAATGTATGCCATATTTTTCAGCATAAAATTCTCCATACTCAGAGAATGAATTTTTAGAGAAACTATACAGGTTTAAATCCACTGGTAATGCAGTACCAACAGTAATAAATTTATTAACATTGTGCTTTGCTGCCAGTTCCAGCACTTCTAGCGGAAACATCAGATTGGAATGAATCATATCTATATTAGCACATCTTCCATAATCGCAAACCATGTTAACTATGCAATCAATCCTTACGTCTGACAGCATATTATCAATATCCTGATATTTTGCATTCACAAAATTAATATTATCTTTTATATCAATAAGTCTTGATAAATCTGATCGTTCTCTAATTGTACTGAATACATTTGCTTTTTTAAGCACTAGCTGCTTTACTATCTTACTGCCTAAATATCCATTTCCACCTAAAACAAGTATATTCATAGCATTCCTTTTCTTCAACTAATTAATATAGATACATCTGATAATTATAATTCTCATATATATCTTTGTTTTACATACTTTTTAATAATATTTTTTACCTGTGCGGCATTATTTTCATTTAACCCCAAAATAATGCCTGCACCATTCAAATTAACTTTAATATCATCATACGTAAACACTTTATATCCATCTATAAAATCCGAATTACTTTCCTTCTGTGATACAATAAATCCATCTATTTTATATCCATTGCGTTGAACAATCGCCTGATATTTCATACCAAAATAACCTGCACCATATATATATACTTTTTCATGAGAGCTCATAAATTCTATAAATTCACTTTTTATTTTGGTATATCTTTCAACTAATTTTTCTCTTGGTATATCGGCTACTTTTTTTGATATTTCATAAGGAACAGCATACTCCATATATTTTTTATATTTGTCTAATATATCATTATTAAAACAACCTTTAGCACGCATATATTCCAAAATATCTTCATCTAGCATAATATCTTCTCTATAGAAGCTATCTATAATATACTTTTTAAATTGAACATTGACTGGAAAACTATTTACTACATTAATAAAGCATTCATAAAATACTTCAAAGAAATCATTTCTCCATCCTATATCCAACTTATACTTTGACCTTTTAATGCCTGTCTGGTCAAATAATGATATACCTTTAAACATTGGCGATTTCATTGCTATTTCTGCATACAATCTTATATATGAAAATGATAGATACTTTATATCTTTATACCATGCCGAAATCTCATCCCATTTTATATATTCTAACGCTCTGGTATTTACCAACACACCGCCAAACAATGTATTAACACCTGTATTATATTTTATATACTCTTCAGCATTATCCCAAATAACATTTTGCTTTTTTTCATATACATATTCGTTAAGTTTATTTATGACAATAGAAACAAAATTGTAATCATTTGGTAATTGTTTAATTATTTTAAGGATATTATCAGAGTATCTGATACCATCTCCACTCACCCATACATAATCATATTTATAACTTCCCGAAAATTCTGAATATATATCATAAAGCTTTAATGCAGCCTGATCTGTTCCTTTATATACATTTCCATCTGCATCACGATACTCTTTTATCATTCTGTGATATACATTGTATGTTTTGTCATATGATTCAACATATGATTTGACAACATCGCTAGTACTTGAATCATATATATATACATCCATAGGACATATATTATTAATTCTTGGAAAATCTGAGAGAAGTTCTTTTATACATTCGAATCTGTCTTTTGTCGGAATACATAATGCAATTCTATTTTTAATCATACACTTTTCCTCTCTTCTGTTGGATAAAACTTGACTATTTTAACGCATCTATTATAACACTTGCCATATAATCAATCATTGCATCAGTCATTCCCGGATAAACACCTACCCAGAATGTATTATTCATAATATATTCTGTCGAATCAAGTTCACCTATCACTCTATATGCATCAGTACCTCTTATTTGATTAAAACATGGATGCTTTATAATATTCCCAGAGAAGAGTAATCTTGTTTGAATATTATGTTCTTCAATATATTTAATAACATCTTTTCTTTGGATTCCTGTTTCAGGCTTCACTGAAATCAAAAAGCCAAACCAGGAAGGTTCACTATTTTCTGCTGGTTCTGGTAAAATAATTTTATCCTGAACCAATTCTAATGCTTTGTGAAGTCTATTCCAGTTATGTATTCTTCTTTTTATAAAACTAGGAAATTTCTTAAGCTGCTCTACTCCTACTGACGCCTGCATATCTGTTGCTTTAAGATTATATCCAAAATGACTATATACATATTTATGGTCATATCCACAAGGAAGTTTCCCAAATTGCCCATCATAACGATGTCCACAGGAATCATCCTGACCTGACACACAAATACAGTCTCTACCCCAATCACGATAAGATAGTATCAATCTGTTAAGAATAGGATTATTTGTGTATACCGCTCCACCTTCCCCCATCGTCATGTGATGAGGTGGATAAAAAGATGAAGTTCCAATATCTCCCCATGTGCCAGTATACTTAGTTTCTTCTCCCATAGTATATCGCGAACCCAAAGCATCACAATTATCCTCTATAAGCCATAACTTATGTTTATCACAAAAATTCTTTACAGCCTTTATGTCAAAAGGATTTCCCAATGTATGAGCAATCATCACTGCCTTTGTCTTTTCTGTATATGCAGTTTCCAGCTGATTGACATCTATATTATATTGAGGAACTGTAACATCTAAGAATACTGGTATAGCACCATATTGTATAATAGGATTAATTGTTGTTGGAAAACCGCAGGCTACAGTAATAACCTCATCGCCTTTTTTGATTTGTCTTTCTCCAAGTTCAGCTGCAGTTAAAACCGAAAATGCAATTAAATTTGCAGATGAGCCACTATTTACAAGATGAACATATTTTACGCCAATCCATCTAGCAAAATTTTTTTCAAATTCTTTCGAAAATCTTCCTGTTGTAAGCCAAAAATCAAGCATTGCATCAGTTAATGACTGCATTTCTTTTTCGTCATATACACGTGATGCATAATTAATACGATCTCCCGGCTTGAAATTTTCTTTAGACTCCGCTGGTTTTTTAAATTCTTTATAAAATTCACCCACCAAAGATTTTATTTCTTCTCTAGCTTCAATTTCATTCTTCCATTTCGACATTTGCTTTTTCTCCCAAAAATTCACTAATCTCTTTATCCATTTCAGCAGAAATATTTCCACCCATCAGCCATACCTTGTAAAATTCACATACTTTTTCCATACACTCTTCTACATGCCATCTTGGTTTCCAGCCAAAAATGGACTTAACTTTACTGCAATCAAGTTTCAATAAATTTGCCTCATGAGGCGCATTTTCTTCATTCTCACATTTCCACTCTGCACCCTGTCCCCATTTTTGGCAAAATAAACTTACCAATTCACCTGTTGATATGCAATCACAATCATCTGGACCTACATTATAACATCCCTGATATTTTTTATCTTTGTATTGTTCTGAAGCAATAGTTATATATACCACAAGCGGTTCAAGAACATGCTGATATGGACGCATAGAATATTGATTTCTGACTTTTATCTTTTTTCCATCCGTAATAGCTCTCACACAATCAGGAATAATTCTATCATTTGCAAAATCTCCACCGCCAAGAACATTACCGGCTCTAGCAGTAGATATGCCTATATTTCTTTCTTTAAAAAAACTGTTTTTATAACTATTAGTAACCAACTCTGAACAAGACTTAGAATTTGAGTATGGATCATATCCATCCAAGGGTTCATTTTCTCTATATCCCCAACACCATTCATTATTATGATAAACTTTATCAGTAGTAACATTTAAAACAGATTTAACACATCCAAATTGTCTGACACACTCTAAAACATTTACTGTTCCCATCACATTTGTTTCATATGTATATCTGGGATTCTTATAAGCATCTCGGACAATCGGTTGTGCAGCAAGGTGAAAAACAATCTCTGGCTGTGTTTCTTCAAAAGCACTATATAAATGTTCATAATCTCTTATATCACCTATTATACTATTTATTCTGCAATCTAAATCAGCCATTGAATATAGGTTTGGATTCGTTGGAGCTTCTAAGCTATAACCAGTAACCAGTGCACCTGCATTAACTAATATTCTACATAACCAAGAGCCTTTAAATCCCGTGTGCCCCGTTACTAATACTTTTTTGCCTTTGTATAAACTCAAATCCATATTAATCCTCCCACAATTTCCATGGAGCTTTTCCTGAAGCCCACAATTCCTCCAATTTTTGTTTTTCCCTTATTGTGTCCATACACTGCCAAAATCCCCTATGTACATAACCTGATAATTGACCATCCTTTACAAGATTACTTAATGGTTCTTTCTCAAAAATAGTGTTGTCCCCCCCTATGTAATCAAATATATCAGGCTCGAATACCATATATCCAATGTTTATAAGATCTCCATCAAAATCTGATTTTTCCCTGAAAGCTTTAATACTTCCATCCGCATCTAAATCAATAACCCCTTTTGTCTGACCAAAATTATACATTGTTATTGTTCCGATTTTATTATGTGCTTTATGGTATTCTAATAAATTTTGTATATTAACATCTCCCACACCATCGCCATATGTGAGCATAAATGTTTCATTTCCAATATAGTTTTTAATTCGTTTAATTCTTCCTCCAGTCATTGTATTTAAACCTGTATCAACTACTGTAACCTTCCACGGTTCCGCATGCTTATTATGAACAATCACATCATTTCCTCTAGTAAAATCGAATGTAATATCTGATGTATGGATAAAATAATCCGCAAACCACTCTTTAATAACATGTTGTTTATATCCAGCACAAATAATAAACTCATTTACCCCATAGTACGAATACTCTTTCATAAGATGCCATAAAATAGGCTTTTCTCCTATTTCAATCATTGGTTTTGGCTTTAAATGTGACTCTTCTGATATTCTAGTACCAAATCCTCCCGCCAATATTACTAATTTCATATTTATATTTTCTCCTGCTTTTGCATTTATTCTTTCATCTGTATAATAAAGTATTCTTAAATTTTAATATCCTTTCCGGATAAAGCTGATTTAATGATACATAATAATCTTCATACTTTCTCATTATATCTTGACAATATAACAATGTCTTGCTGTCTTTCTGTCTAAATGCCAGCTCTGCTACATTGCTGCTGTGATATGCCAGAAATCTTTTTACGTATCCAAGCACATCATCCTGTACATTATTCTTTTCAAACATATCAGTAACAATAAGATATGATTTTATCCAGTCTAATCTCTTTTTTAAATTCTCAGTGTGACATCCTGATTTATTTCTTTGATAATAATGATACATTCCTCTTGGAATATAGATTGATTTTTCACAATTCAAGGCAGCTTTTGCAAGATATATCACATCTCCACCTAACTGTATATTCTCATCAAATAACAGCATCTCTCCATTAGTTTCTGTGAGAACTTTCCTACTATATAGCTTATCCCACATATAAGCAAAGCCCTGATATGTATCTCTTTCATATATGTATCTCAATAATTTATCTCTATTAAAGACGCCTTTATCTACTGGTTTTAAGTTTATAGCCTCTTTTTCTTCATCATCATATGACTTAAACCAGCTTGCAGCAGCCATATCAGCATCATTCGCCTCTATTGCCTCAACAAGCGTCTCGTACATATCTTTTTCAATCCAGTCATCACAATCCATGAAGCCTATGTAATCACCAGTACTCTTTAACAATCCTGTATTTCTTGCTGAACTCTCTCCACCATTTTTTTTATGGATTATCACAAATCTTTCATCATCCAGATATTCATCTACAATTTTCTCTGACCCGTCTGTAGAGCCATCATCAACACATATTATCTCAAGGTTTGTATATGTCTGATTCTTTGCACTATCTAGACATTTTCTCAGATATGATACTGTATTATATACAGGAATTATTATTGATACTTTTTTCATGTCACATACCACCGTGTTTTATTATTGCTTCTGCCAGTTTCTCGCTTGCATTCCCATTAAACACAAGTCCGACTTTCTCATGGAATATATCAAGCCTGCTGTCATATTCATCCTGTCGGAATTTCATAATATCTTCTTCAAGCTGTTCATTATCACTAGCTATTGGAAATGGAAATTTCACATCCATCTTAGGTGTGAACTTCTTATTATTTCCCACATCATGCCTTGGGTCTGTGGCTATATTCCACATTAAAGCTCCTCTGTCTTTTGCATATTTTTCTATATCATCCGCGTATATAAATACAGGTATATGTGCGAAACCTGCCTCAAAACATGCACTTGAATAATCTGATATGTATGCGTCCATAGCTGCAAGTATCTCATACATATCATCCGCCTGACTCTCGTCAATAAGCCTGCTCTGTACATCTGGATTCTTATATTCGCTAAATGTTGGTGCTAACTGTGGATGAACCCTTATACACACATACCATTCCCCACCAAATTTTTTCTCGAGATTATCTATAAGTCTCTTAAAATCTATTGACCATATTTCAGAATAAACACTGCGGACACCATTCTTAGCACCTTCCCTGAATGTTGGTGCAAACATTATTACCTTTGCATCTTCTGGAAGATTATATTTCTTGTGAAATCTTTCTTTAAATTCGCTTCTGTCGCCATATAAGACATCACATCTCGGTGCTCCCGTCTTTAAATATGTTCCCTCATACACCAACGCCTTGTCAAAACTCTGCTCGCACCAGTCTGAATCAATAACCAGATCGTCAATCATATCTGAATCATTCTTGCTTACCAGATATGCCATCTCTGAGAATCCTTTGCCTCGCAGTAATCCAGTGCATTTAATTCCTATTGTGTAATGGTTTACATTAAGATAATATTGTCCATTACGCTTGCATGTTCCAAATGGTTTTCTATAATTATCAATCCAAACCTTTGACCTTGTCAACCAATATGCCCTGCTCCACAATGTATTAGGAACTTTTTTTATATAATCGGGAAAATCTTTACTCATATCATTAACAAACCACACAAATTGACATTCTGGTTTCATTTCATGGAGTTTCTCCACAAGAGGTTTTGCATTACAACCAAATCCACCTTTTCCCTCAAATGTACATATGCTTATGAGATTCTTTTTAACAGGAAATACTCTGCATATATGAAAGCACATTTTTTCTCTAAATGCTTTTCTGCATCTTTTCTTTAAGTATTTAATTTCCTTCGGATCTGTTGCAACTGTATGTTCCACTGATATTACTCCTCATTATGTATTTGTATGTATTTCCTAGTATTTTAATTTAATTTAAAAAGCCCTGCATACAAATGCAGAGCTTAACTCAAATCATTAAACTATCTTTGATTAACTGATATCCAAGCGACTCCATTCGCATGTCAGAAAACCTCTAAATTAGGTCTCTTTATTTCATTTAATTATATAATATATATCGGTTATTTTTAATAATTCTTAACCTATAACCCTATTGCTTTCCCACAATTCTATATAATTTCATCAATTTCTTTATTATTCTCAAATATACATTCTATATATTGATGTATATTAGCATCTGCCCCATTTTTTCCTCTTTCTTTCATCTCTTTAACATAATAATTATTTGTAAATTCGTGACTTTGTTTTACAAAACCTATCTCATCTGTACTTTCACTCTTATTATAAGCCTTAGTAAACTGTATATAATCATTTATTACGCTAAGAGCGACATTTTCTAACTTGATGATTCTTTTGTTTTTCTTACTATATTGAATACAATGTACAATTTTTTTGCCAGTTTCAATCAAGGCTTTTAATGCATATACAAAAAAGAATATTATAAACTTAAATACTCCTACGCAAACTGACAATGCAACATTTCCAGTTGAAACAAAAAAACCCGGTATCGCAGCTATAAAATTTTTAATAAAAGTATTTATACTTCCTCCTATTGCTGCACATAGTATTCCATATACGAGAGACACCATTATTCCTTCATCTGCTCCCCATATAAATCCTATAGCAGCACCTATTATACAGCCGAGTATTAATTGTTTCCTAATATTTAAATTTTTTATGTTTATTTTTTTCAAATCATTTTCCACTATATTTCCAATACAATCATAGCAAATATAGTTTCCTTTATTTGTGCTTACCATATCACAACAATTTAAGCACAATTTTTTACCGCACTTTATGCATTCTCCAACTGCCTGTACATTTTTATGATAATAGCATTTATATTCGTTCATAAAACCTCCTAAAAACTGTTAATCTTATAAAAATCCAAATAAGTTTACTCAAACATTATTTTATCTTTTATATATAGCCTATCATTTTCAAATTTTATTACTTTGTAAATATTTTCCAATTCCGCAATTACATTATTAATATTTTTATCAGACCACCCAAGATTTAAATAATCATTTACATAATATTCAACCTCATTATATGTTTTCTCTATACTCAAGTCTTTTTTATCTATAAAATAAAGTTTTGAAAGATATGAATAAACTAATGCTGTATCAGAATTCATTATATTAATAAAGTTAATAAATATCATTTTTATAACAAACAGTATAACATCGACTTTTTTACTTGGATTTACATTATGTATTTCATTTAAACATATAACCATACTTTTAACATCTAATTTCCTCTTTTTTACAACTATTATTTTATCTCCTAACACTTTAAAACTTGCTCTTGTATTTAATCTTTGATCTACTAATTGTGTTTGTAATTCTAAAGATTGATTCATTATTCCCTTTATATTCTGAATAGTATCATCCGTCAATAAATATGATGTTTCTAAAAACAAATTTTTCCTTAAGTTTTCTATCATACTTTTTTCATCAATATCCAAAAGTATTAATTTATCTTGTAATTTAAGATTCATATAAATTACTCCTTTAGTTTAAATTTAACACATAAGTTCCCCAATCCCATTCGTTTTCAAAAGGAATCATATCATCATCGAAATCATATAAATATTCCTTCATACCAGCTTTAATATAAGTCTCATCCAATAATATTTCTTTCTTAGTTAATGTACGCATTATTCTTTGCGTCATAAAAAACGACAAACCAATTTTTTTATATTGTTTAAGACTTTTGTAAAAAGTAATCATAAAAAACAGCCCTGTTCCATCTTCAACAGGATACACTGTTGATATAGTATACAATGCACCTGTATTTCTTACCGCATGACTTAAACTATTTCTATTGAGATTTCTTGCATCATATATATTAGTTTCACATGCTGATAAAATAACCAATTGGACTCCATCCCACTTACAATTAGATATATCATTATATTCTGCATATACATATCCCCCCATATCATCTTTTCCAATTATAAGTCTTGTATTACCCTCTCTATTATCATCAATAGTATGTGTAGATATATGAATTATGCTTTCCGTTCTCCTTGTTAATAAATTTTCTGGGATATCTGAATTAACATATATTTTTCCACCTGTTATATCATTAAATGCCTCTGCCTCTTCAAGTACATATGGCAATTCATTTAAGCTATTGTTAATCTCATTTTTAACATTTCCCGTACCAAAATTTGACATTCCAAAGTAAATTCCGTTTGATATATCTCTTATCTCTATATCTTCCCTGACATCTTGAATAACATTGCAATAAATTATTTGATATTTTTCACCCCAAAACATTTTACCATTAATTTTCATCATGGTTAATAAAATCTGATTAGCAAATAAATCTCCGCATATGTATATTGTATTTTTTCCTTTAACATATTCTTTCAATTGAGACTGAGTTTTTAATTCCAATCTAGATTCACCATTAAAATCATAAAATTCACTACACATATTAAATA
>OCHB01001463.1_pt1 | contig 14998 bp, 10 predicted proteins | sample 1538731 | NCBI WGS metagenome assembly OCHB01 (sample SAMN04571721, study PRJEB22368) | human gut metagenome | biome: human gut; material: stool | host: Homo sapiens | place: Luxembourg | collected 2012-09-20 | reverse complement strand
TAGAATGTGGTTGGCAAACCCACACGCTATTCTACGGGGCGGTTTCTCTTTGTCGAGGGCTAAAGCCGTTTTTATTCCCCCAGCGGAGCTGGTGGTTGTCGCTCGCTCAAGCTGCCCAATGCCAAAAAGCCCCTGCGCAAGAGAAACTCCTGCGCAGGGGCTTTGGTTCTGTTTCGCTTTTAGTTGGTGCGCACGGCTACCAGCAGGCGGATCTTATTGCCTGCGGAATGGCCCTGGTTATCGTACCAGCCGATCAGTTTGTAATCCTGGGGATTGAGGTCGGCCAGAGAAACTTTGTAATAAGTTCCCTGGTTCCACAGATAGACCTGGATGTCGTCGGCGGTCTCATAGCGGGTATCACCTTTCATGACCCAGCCGGCGCCCAGCTTATCCACCACCACCGGGGAAAGCTGGACCATCGCGTTGACTTTTTTGCCGTCGGCGGATTTGCCAATGGCCACGCCGCCCGCAATGACCGGGTACTTGACCGCAGTGGTATAGGTGACCTGCTTGCCGTTGACATAGCAGACATAGTTGGCACCGGAGGCAAAGTAATCAATGATATTGCCTGCCACGCCGCCTACATTGTCGCCCACCTTTTTCAGCACATAGGAAGCCAGCTGGTCGGTGCTGCCGGTGAGCTGGTTCCAGGTGGTGCTGACGATGCTGCCATCCACCAGACCATACAGCACATCGCTGGTGCTGGGCAGCATGATGTTGCGCACATCCAGCGCGGTCTGCTTGGCTTTCTGGTCGTCATCCTCGGTGGTCGTGGTCATGCCTGCCAGAGACGAGCTTGTCGAAGAGGAAGAGGAAACTTTCTCCTTGATTTTCTCGTCGATCTTGCTGCCCGCATAATCGGTGGCTGCCTGGATGCCATCCAGTGCCGCGTACTCCCACAGATCGCCCGTCACGTCGCTGAGGATGAGGCGGTCGATCTCGCCTTTTTCATTGGTGGTATAATATTTGACGTCCGTGCCGCTCAGAGTGACCCCCGATAGGCGGCTGGGGCGAACTGCCCCAGCCACACCCTCCGACGTCGTATCAATGATCTGCACGTTGTCTGCAAACGGGGTGTCGCCCAGCGCGGTGCCGTCGGCGCTGACGGTGCCGCTGGTCGAGCGGGGCGAGATGGACTGGACGCTTTCGCCGTCACCGTCCACGCTGATCTCCACCAGCTTGCCGGCCGGGAAATTGAGCTTATTGTCCACATTGACGGTGCGGGCGGTGCCGTCGGTACACATGACCGAGACAGCCTGCTGCACCTCAGCGCTGTTCGTCTCCACGAGGGTGCGGGATGAGGACTGGACCACGCCGTAGAACACAGCGTCTGCCGCGTCGCCGGTGAGGACGGAGACAGCTGCATCGTTCATGCCCAGCAGCAGAGTGACCACCTGGCCCACGCCGCCGCCGGACAGGGAGGACAGCTGATAGGCCACAGAGGGCGAAGCGATGGCGTAGGTGACGCCGGCCACGGTCACAGAGGTCGGAGCGCTGGCCGAGGGCGAGACAGCCGTCACGCGGCCTGCGGCGCGCTTGTTGTAGAGCCAGACGGTGCGGGCGCTCTCGTTATAATAGTAGACATCATAGGGGGAGAGGGCCGCAGAGGTGGTGACTTCGTCGTTGCGGTAGATGGCCGCCGGGACGAAAGGCAGGACGGTGGAAGCATCTGCTACGAAGGGGCCCTTGACGTTGTCCAGCAGGACCGAAGAGATGTCCACCTGGCCGTTGCTCACGGCAAAGCCCAGGGTGGAAGCGTAGACCTGACCGCTGCCGTTCATGGCGGTGAGGGCGTTGTAGAAGAGCATGGTACCCTGCTCGAGGGTCAGAGTCTCGCCCTGACGGGCATTGATCTCATTGCGCAGGCCCAGTGCGCTGGCCTTGCTGAGCTGAGCTGTGGGGAAGGTACCGCCCAGCTTTGCCACATCATAGCCCAGCAGGCGCAGCGCCATGGTGCAGGCTTCTTCCAGCGTGACGGTGTTGTCCGGACGGAAGCTGCCGTCGGAGTAGCCGGTCATCCAGCCGTTCTGGACGGCAGTGCGGATGTAGACCGCATAGGGAGAGTCGCTGTCCACGTCGCTGTAGAGGCGGCCGGTGCGGCCCTGTGCCGTGGTGGTATCGCGGTAAGCAGAGAATGCGGTGAGGAGGCGGGCCGCCTGCCCACGAGTGAGGGGCGCACCCAGAGAACCGGCCTGCTCGGCGGTCAGACCGCCCAGTGCCGTCGCCGTCTGGACTGCCGCGTTGGAGCCGACCGCAGAAGCGGGCAGCACCAGCATGGAAACAGCCACGCAGACAGCCAGCAGGAATGCGAGGAATCGTTTTTTCATGGTAAACTCCTTAATCATATCTGAGTGCTTCGATGGGGTTCAGGCTGGCGGCACGGCGGGCCGGCAGGAAGCCGAACAGGACACCGATGCCGCAGGAGATGCCCACGGCGATGGCTGCTGCGTCCGCCGAGGGGGTGACATTCAGGGTAATATCCGTCAAGATATACGGAAGGATCTGGTTGATAATGGCCGACACGACGTAGCCCAGCACGATGCCGAGGCAGCCGCCCAGCGCCGATGTGACGCCGGCCTCCACGACGAACTGGGTCAGGATGGTGCTCTCCTGTGCGCCCAGTGCCTTGCGGATACCGATCTCACGGGTGCGTTCGGTGACGGACACCAGCATGATGTTCATGATGCCGATGCCGCCGACCAGCAGCGAGATGCCTGCAATGGCCGTCAGGACGCCCACCATAATATTGATCATAGAGGACATCTGCGACATTGCCGCACTCAGGCTCATGACGTAGACATAGTCGTCCTTGCTGACCAGCTTCTTGAGCCGCGACTGCAAAAACTCCTGTGCCTCATTCGAGTGGTCCGCGTCCTGCAGGACCACATAGTACTGGCTGACACTGCTGGTGTTGTTGACGCTCATCAGGGTGGTATAGGGGATAAGAACAATGTCGTCGTTGCCGCCCTCGTACTGAGAGGCGGGTTTGGAGCGGCCCTCCAGCACGCCCACGATGCGGTACTCGCTGGCGCCTACCTTGAGGGTGCTGCCGAGACCGTTGCCGCCGAAGATCTTGCGGTCCACATAGTCGCCGATGACACAGATATTCTTGTTGTCTATCAAATCGGTGTACTGGATGCCGCGGCCCTTGGCCACCTTGTAGTTGTTGATGGTCGTGTAATCTTCGTTGACGCCGCTGATGTAGGTGCGGCGGTACTTCTCGCCCGCCACCCGCAGCGTGTCGCCGCCGACACTGGCAATCGGCGAAAGACCCTTATAATACTCGGGCTTTTCATTGATGATCCTGTACACATCGTCCACTTCCACTGAGCGGGTGCTGGCGGTCATGATGTTGACGGACAGAATATCGCTGCCCATATCGGAGTAGAAGTCCTGCATCATGTTGGTCATGCCGTTGCCGAGGCCAACGATGACGATGACGGCCATGACGCCGATGATGATGCCCAGCATGGTGAGGAAGGTGCGGACTTTGTTGCTCAAGACGTTCTGGACGGCCTGTTTGAAGGTCTCCTTTATCATGCCTGCGTCCCCTCCTCTCCGGCTTTCGGCTCCGCCATCATGAAGTTCGGCTGAACGACTGCCTCGGGTGCGTGGGCATCGCCATCGTAGACGACGCGGCCATCTTCAAGGCGAATGATGCGCTCGGCCTGCACAGCAATGGAGTTGTCGTGGGTGATGAGGACGACCGTATTGCCCTGCTTGTGCAGATCCTGCAGCATTCCCAGAACTTCGCGGCTGGTGTGGGAGTCCAATGCACCGGTCGGCTCGTCGGCCAGGATGACCGCCGGGCCGCGAGCCAGCGCACGGGCAATGGACACACGCTGCTGCTGACCGCCGGAAAGCTGGTTGGGCAGGTTTTTGAGCTTATTGCCCAGACCCACCCGCTCAAGGGCAGCCTTTGCCGTCGCGTGGCGCTGTGCGGCGGGGATGCCCGCATACACAAGGGGAACTTCCACATTCTCCAGAAGCGTCAGCTTCGGCAGCAGGTTGTACTGCTGGAAGATGAAGCCCAGCTTCTCGTTCCGGATGTTTGCCAGCTCACGGCGGCTCATCTTGCCGACATCCTTGCCGTCCAGCAGATAAGTGCCTTCGGTAGGCACGTCCAGACAGCCGATGATGTTCATACAAGTGGATTTACCAGAACCGGACTGGCCGACGATGGCCACGAACTCGCCTTTGTTGATTTTGAAAGAGACGTGGTCGGCGGCCTTTACGAGGGTGTCGCCCATCTGGTAATACTTGCAGACCCCATCAAATTCTATCAGCGTGCTCATTCGTCATCTCCTTCGGCGGAGGCCATCATGTTGCTGTAGAAGTCGGTCGCACTGACGCTGGAGTTGTCGTAAGCGATGGTATCGCCCTCCTGCAGGCCGCTCTTCACTTCGATGTAATCGTCATCGCTGATGCCGGTGGTCACCTTGACGTAGACGTAGCCGTCGGGAGCGGTCATTGAAGTCTCAGCATTGGCAGCGCTGGGCGAATCCTTGGTCACCAGCACATAGCTGCCCCGGACGAGGGCGGCGTTGGGCAGGGCCAGAACATTCTTGACGCTGGCGGTGGTGATCTTCGCAGTGGCGTTCATTCCGGGCAGCAGCTCGCCCATGTCGTCGATGCGGACGGTGACGGGGTAGCTGGTGGAGCCGTTGGCGGTAGTGCCTGCCACGAGGATACTGCTGATGACACCCTTGTAAGTCTCACCCGGGACGGCGTCGGCGGTGATGTCCACCTCCTGGCCGACCTCGAGGGAGCGGATCTTCAGCTCGTCCACGTTGAGCTTCATTTCCAGATAACTCATATCGTAGATGGTGCAGAGGTTCTGCATGGCGGTGTCGTTGGCGCTGAGCTTGTCGCCGGCCTTGACCTTCTTATCCACGATGGTGCCGCTGATCGGGGCGTCGATGGTATAGTGGCTGATGGTCTTCTCGGCAGAAGACATCTGCAGCTCGGCAGCGCGCAGGCTGTCAGCGGCGTTCCTGGTCTGCTTGTCCAAATCTTTGCCGGTAATGCGGAGGATGACGTCATCCTGACGGACGGTGCTGCCCTCCTTGACGCAGAGTTCAGACACGGTACCAGAGGCAGTTGCCACGACAGTCTCCTCACGCTGGTAAGTAAAGTGTGCAGAGTTGAGGGAGCTGACGCCGTTCACCTGTGCCACAGCGGCCTGTGCGGTGGTCAGGCTGCCCGCGTTGGGAACAGCGATGGTGACGGTGCAGGTCATCAGGCTGGCGTCGCCGGCAGGGTCTGCACCGGAAACGGAGCGGATGGTGCCGTTCAGCGTCTCAAAAGTGGTGTCCGGCATGACCTGTGCGGCCTGACCGGCGACAAAGCTCTGGGCCTCTGCGGCAGGGAAATCCACGGCCAGCAGCATCACGGAGGTATCGCGGATGGTGGCCACAGCCTGACCAGCCTGCACGGCGTCGCCTGCGGCGACTGCAAAGGAGCTGACCTCGCCGCTGATCCTGGTGCGGACGTTCTGCATATCCGCAATGTCATCGTAATTGCGCTGTGCCTGCTCCACCGAGAGCTGTGCGCTCGCGAGGTTGTTTTCCACATCCGAAATGTCGATGGTGTAAAGAATATCGCCCTTCTCGATGCTGTCACCCAGCTCAAAATCGGCGGTGAGCACCGTGCCGGTGACGAGGGACTTGACGGTGTAGGAATCGGCGGCGTTGATGGTGCCGCTGCCGTCGTAGACGTTCACGATGTCGCGGCGTCCCAGCTTCTCCTGCGTGTAGGCAAGGTCTGCCGACACACTGCGGCTCTTGCGCGGCACGATGACCGCCACCAGCACCGCTGCGGCTGCGACCACCGCGATGCAGCGCTTTTTGTGGGTCTTGATAAAGTGGAACACCTTATTTTCTCCGCCGGTATTCTCCTGCGGAGAGGCGTCCTGTGTCTTCTTGTTGAAACCTAGCATGAAAAGCCTGACCTCCTGTGTTTCATGAAAAAGAAAAGTTCTTTCTGCCTGTTTTCATTCGTTCTGCGCTTTCCCCCACAGCGTCCGCCAAAAATGACCTGTCTGCGAGATACTGCCCCGGGTTAGCGGCGTAAACCGTTATAATGATACCACCTAACAAAACGGACTACAAGAAATTTTTCCTGCACAATCTGCAACTTTTTTGAAAATTTTTCCATCATCTCTGTGTCTGGAAGCTGGAACATCAGACAGAGCTTTCGGATGAAGAGTTCATCCACTCGCTCCGGCCTTTCGTGCAGCGGCTTTTGGGATACAGTCAGAAATAAGGCCCCGACTACGATTCATGGCAGGGATTTGGACATTTCAAAACACATCAGGGAGCAGCATAGGTCACAGCTGCTCCCTGATGTGTTTTTTGTGGTTCTTTTCAATGTGTCACTGTCACGGATCTGTTGCCTGCAATACGCAGGCACAATACCCCGGTTCCGGCTGGTAGCAATGGATCGTAAGGCATTTGTCCACCTCCGGGCTGTAGTCGTGAAGGATGTGCTTTGTTCCGTTCAACGCCACATCCGCATACGATACAAGCCACTTCTTATCACCATTGGGGAACACTTCGTAAAACGAACGGCCAAGCATTTCTTCCACCGGCACGCCTTCGATCGTTGCCATTTCGGCATTGCAGTAGCGGAAAATAAAATCCACCCCGCGTCCGTCCTCATTGAACACCAGCTCAATAATGCAGAATGCCAGCGGCATATCGTCCAGCAGACTGCATTTTTCCAGCAGGCTCATACTCATTGGGCGTAGCTGTGCGTCCACCCGCCTGATTTCTGCGCGCAAGCGGCGATGGTCGCTCAGACCACGTCTACGTCCCTGAAAACTGCGGCCATCTGACATTGTATAAATACCGTCATTGCTGATATCTACGATCTGGCTGCGGCACACTACGATTCCCTTACTGATGTTCAGAAACATATCTTCCGGCAAAGCAGACCAGACGCTGTGCAACGGAGCATACAGCGCAACTTCTTCCCCATCCATGCGGTGAATGACCGTTTTGCGGTCGTTACGGTAAAGATACAAGATGTTTTCTGGGCAAAGGTCATTTTTCTGAAACCACTCATGCAGATCATTCATCGCCATACTCCTTTGTCAGTTGGATATGTTTAGTATAGCATACCTCCGTGCAGCGCACAAGAACAGCTTGATTGAAATTCATTTCAACGGAGTTTTCGCCAATTTGCATCGAATATTTTTGTCAATATTCACGTTTTCAATGTCGAAAATGCAGAAGTCGTTGACTTTCAGGCATTTTCTGTGTATTCTGTAACATAGAAGGTCAAATGGTTTTTTCGCAAGATGAATGCCCTGAGCGGCTGGCAGCCGCCCACGGTCTGTGTAAAATAAACCCAGATATAAAGGAGGCAAACCACCATGAAGATGACCCGCAGAAACTTTCTTTCCACTTCAGCGGTTGCGGCGTTAGCCTGCGGCGCATCCCTGACCGCACACGCAGCAGGCAGTACCGATGAAAACAGTCTGAACTTTATCACAGACATTTTCAAGGACTCCACCCAACCGGGCGAGATCGAAGAGGCAACGGCTATCACGGCAGAAAAGAACGCCGAATGGTATGAAAAGCTGGATTTTTCCGATCGGCGGGAGTTTGCCAACGCAGAACGCGGCTGGCTGGACAATGCGGAAGGCAGGGTCATCGATGGTGAGGATAACAGATCCGCATGGGATCTGCAAAGCTACGGCGATTTGAACCGGGATGCTCCGGACACTGTAAACCCCAGTCTGTGGCGGAATATCCAACTCAACGCCAAAGCCGGTCTGTTTGAAGTATGTGACGGCATCTATCAGGTGCGCGGCTTTGATATGGCCAATACGACCTTTATCCGCACCGACCACGGTTGGATCGTGTTTGATGTGCTAATGTGCAAGGAAAACATGAAGGCTGCCAAGGAGCTGATGGAGGAGCGCTTCGGTCCGCTGGACATCAAGGCGGTGCTGTACAGCCACTCTCATGTGGACCACTTCGGCGGCGTGGAGGGCATTATCACCCGGGAGCAGGTAGCGGATGCAACGCTTTCGCTTAAAAAGCAGCTGGCTTCCGGCAAGACCCCTGTGCTTGCGCCGGCGGGCTTTCTGAAGCACGCCATCAGCGAGAATGTCTATGCGGGCATCGCCATGGCGCGGCGCGCACAGTTCCAGTACGGCACGGTGCTTGACAAGGGCGAAAAGGGTGCGCTGAGCGTGGGCATCGGCATGGGACAGTCCACCGGTACGGTGTCCCTCATCGCTCCCACCTACGAGATCGGGGAAGATGTTCCGAAGCTGACCATCGACGGGCTGGAGATCGAATTCCAGCTGACCCCCGGCACCGAAGCCCCTGCTGAGATGAACGCCTATTTCCCGAAATACCGCGCCCTCTGGATGGCGGAAAACTGCACCGGTACGCTGCATAATCTGTACACCCTGCGCGGCGCAGAGGTGCGCGATGCCAACGACTGGGCGAAGTATATCATCGAGGCAGATCAGCGCTTCTGCAGCAAGACTGATGTGGTGTTCCAGAGCCACAACTGGCCGCATTGGGGCGAGGAGATCCATGAGTATCTGTTGAACACGGCAGCGATCTACAAGTTCATCCACGACCAGACCCTGCATTACATGAATCAGGGATATACCTCAAATGAGATCTCGGCGATGCTGACCCTGCCCAAAAAACTGGAAAAGGTCTGGTATACCCGTCCGTACTACGGTACGCTGGCGCACAATTCCAAGGCCGTTTACCAGAAATATCTGGGCTGGTATGACGCAAACCCGGTCAACCTGAATCCGCTCCCGCCCAGCGATACCGCCAAGAAACTGGTAGAATATCTGGGCAGTGCCGATGCAGTCCTCCGCAAAGCGCAGAAGGATTTTGAAAAGGGCGAGTATCAATGGGTGGCGCAGATCACCAAAGAACTGGTCTACGCCGACCCGTCCAATCAGAAAGCACGCAATCTGTGTGCAGATGCACTGGAACAACTTGGCTATCAGGCAGAGTCCGGCGCGTGGCGCAACGCCTACCTGATGGGCGCTGCAGAACTCCGCAGAGGCAACCTGTCCAAACTGGCGCGCTCAGCCAATGGACTGACCGCGACAATGGGCGAGATGACCATCGCCATGCTGCTGGATTACATCGGTATCATGAGTGATGCCAATGCCGCCCAGAACGATGATCTGACTTTGAATCTGACGGTGACAGATGTGAATGAACAGTTCTATGTAACCCGTAAGAATGGCATCCTGCTGTCTTACCCCGGCGAGAACCATCCGGATGCACAGGCTTCCGTCACCTGCAAGCGTCTGCAGCTCTTTGCCCTGATGCAGGGTCAAAAGGCCGGGCAGATACAGATCAGCGGAGATCCCACTGTCCTGAAACGCCTGCTGGCATATGCGTCCAAGTTTGAAAAAACCTTCAATGTCATTGAACCGTAAAAACGATTCGGAATTTCAATTTTTTGAAAATATCTCTGAACCTTTGATATTAGGTTCTGTCAAGAGGGCTGGCACCGTCCAGCCCTCTCTCTTTTTTCTAAAGTTTCCGTGTGAACAAGTAGAGTTTCGACAAACCCCGGCTGGAGTTGACCGAGAAGATCGAAGCGAACTTCTATTCCCAAGACCTGACCCCGGCAGCACCGCAGCAGCCCCCGGAAAGCAAACAGCCGGCGGCAACAAAAATCACGGGCAAGGCGATTCTTGAAGCCATCCGGCTGATGGACGCAGACGAACGCAGAGAGTTGACGAGAGCCTTGTTCACTTAAACATCTCTTCTTTTTATGAAAAGGGAAGCAGGCTGTGCAAACGGTGTGCAGAAAGTGTGCAGCCGCTTTTCTACATAAAAAAGAACGTCAAATCTTACGATTTGACGTTCAATATCTGGTGCACCTCCAGGGACTCGAACCCTGGGCCCACTGATTAAGAGAGCAAGCCGCCGGTTCGTCTCAATTTATGGAAGTTTCGAGTTATCGTTATTTTTAATCAAAGCAATGTGATTTTTCACCTGGTAATTTCTGCACCCTTTGTCCGATTTTGCAACGATTTGCACCCTTTGCACGTTTTGAAACCGTGCAAAAACCGTGCAGAAACCGTGCACTTACTCCCAGACAAACTAAAATCCACTTCATCCGACAACGACTTGACGGCATTGGTTTGGGTGGCCATTCTCTTATTTTTAGTACTTGCTGCATCACAAGCCGATTGGAAAGCATCTGACCTCATTCTCAGTATAACCCGTCGTTTTGTGTTAGAAAAAAGCAACACAGCACGATATGGTCTGTATGGCCTTGTAGTGGTATCCTTTTGCCAACAAGAAAACAACATAAAACGAAAGGAAAAACAAATGATGAAACGTATCTTTACCCTGATTGCCTCTATTGTTCTGGCCACCAGTCTACTGGCTGTCCCCTGCTTTGCCGCTGAGCCTGAAGACTTGCCAGCACCGCAGCCTGGTGTGACCGAAACGGAACAACCTGACGGTTCTGATCAGCCTGAGAATCCGGACAGACCTTCTATCCAGCCATGTGATGCTATGCCGGGCGTTGGAGACATGGGTTAACTCATAAAATCGATGTTCAAGTATTCTTTCGCTTCTTTTTTGACAACCTCTAACCCGATTTGATATCCAATGACTTTGCAGAGATAATACGATTGGTAGTACAATTCTTTGCTGATTTCGTCATCGCCCATAAAATGTCGGCATTCCGCTTCAATTTCCAGACATCGGGGCAATACTTGGTAATGTCCATATTGAATACAGGCTTCTCGTCCTTCTTTAGCGAGTGCAGCTCCTTCCTCATAGCGACCGCACAAATCCAGTACCCGAGCATAATTATAAAGGACCAAAGGCAACACCCCTATAGATGTTATGGTTTCCTTAAAATGCTTACGCACATACTTAAGCAGCTGATAGTAGATTTCAGCTGCTTTTTTATTTTGGCCAGCATCAGAGTAAGCAAGCCCAATCTGATTGATAATTGTGATTTCATCTCTTGTATAAAGGAAACTTTCTATACTCTCTAGGTCAAAGCGGGGCACAGTCAGCTGAATTGCCTGCATTAGCAGATCGATTTGTTCCAGCGGCGTGTAGCGTCCATCTAAGCGTCCCAGAAGTACCCTTGAACGCAGGGCAAATTGCTGCGCAATTTGATCATCCGGATCTGCCAGCTTTTCAAATTGTGCAAGCTTCTCAAAGCCCTCCGGCACCTTTTCGGTCGCATTGCAGGCAACAATTTCTTTCTGAAGAGCTTCCATCTCCAGTTCATTTTTACTCAGCAGAGCAAAATAGCGGTCATCCGGCAGGCCCAGACGCTGCAAAAGGGCATTGATCCGGTTGCGGCTGGGGGTCTGTTTCCCATTTTCCAGTCGGGAAAGAGTCATAGGCTCACAGATTCCATAGCAGAGCTGCTCCTGGGTCAAACCCAGATCCAGCCGCCGCTGCTTGACGTACTCGCCAAGAAAGACATTCTTCATCCCTAAACCCTCCTATAGAAGTAATATCTCTATTATTATAAAGGATGGCACAGCGGATTTCCAGTGAACGGTTCAACTTTTACTGAAAACTTATCGTTTTGTGTTATTTTCAAGTAACTCGGCACGATATGTTGCCGGTCGGCAGGATGTGCTACAATACAGTCACAGCAAGGGATACGAACAAACGAAAGCTCCCAAGCTGAATAAAACCAAAAAGAAAGGAGAAACAAATCATGGAAGTCCTCGCTGAGAAGAAGCCCATTGAAGAACAGGTTGATTGCAATATCGACATTAATATCTTCTGCTAACAGGGTTAATTACCACTTTAATAAGGGGTTCGGATTGTTCCGGGCCCCTTATTTCGAACAATTATCCTGTAATCAGGATTTTTATATAGATAAAGAGGAGCTAATATGTATACAGTACCCAGCTATGTGACCTATCGCACGGAAGAAGATGCTATCTATATTACATCAGAATTGTATCGCAATACCGTCCGGCTGACCGATCACGGCCTGCAGAAGGAGTTCATCAATCTCACCCGTTGCGGCGGCTGTGCGGAACTGAATACGCCGTTGACACGCTATCTGCATGAGCAAGAGCTTCTGGTAACCGAGGAAGAACTGGACCATGCGCTGCACCAGGTGAGATCTTTGCTGGATAATATCTTCATGGTAACATTGATGCCGACGGAAGGCTGCAATTTCCGCTGCCCATATTGCTATGAAGATCACCATGCGGTCAGTATGACTCGTGACACACTGGACCGAATTGAGGAGTATATAACTGCACAAGCGCCGCGCTATAAACAGGTCATACTTGCATGGTTTGGAGGTGAACCTACTCTTTGCAAAGACACTGTGCTGGAAGTGTCCAACATTGTACAAAATCTGCAGAAACAGTATGGCTTTCACTATGCTGCCAATATGACCACCAATGGTTATCTGCTGAATGACAAGCTATTTCGGCAGTTCTATCAGGCAGGGATCACCAGCTATCAAATTACAATTGATGGTTGGAATCACGACAAGACTCGGCCCCATGTATCCGGCAAAGGAACCCTGCAGACCATCATTAACAATCTGGCCTCTCTTTCCAAGTTGCCGCCGGCAGAGTATTCCTTTCATATCACGCTGCGCCACAATATTCTGGCCGACGATGAGGACTACAGTTGGTATGATTATCTGTACCGTCTGTTTGGGCATGACAAACGCTTCGCCGTACTTGTTCGTGCTGTTGGTGACTGGGGTGGTGAAGGCGTCCACAGTCTATCCATCCTTCATCAGGATACAAAAGATGTGTTGGTAGCAAAACATGTTGCATATCTGGATAAGATCGGGATGTCGTGTCATAACCACAGAAACGGAGCCCTTGCACAGGTGTGCTACGCTTCCTATCCACATAGCATGGTATTCCGGGCCAATGGAAAAATTGGCAAATGCACTGTGGCGCTTGACCACCCGCAAAACCAGTTAGGTTGGGTTGATCCCGAAAAAGGTATTGTGATCGACCCGGAGGTTAACTGCCGGTGGAGCTTTTCTGATCTGAAGCCCGAGTGTCGTAGCTGCCGGAATGTTTTGCGCTGCATGAATATGCAGTGCAAAAAGTCTGAAATTATTGATGGAAAGACAGTTTGCCTCTATAGAAAATCAGAATGTGTGTAATCAGTTAACTAACGCAAAACGATATGTTTATTCCTCATCCTGTGTGCTACAATTTGAATCAGAAAGAGCAAAGCACACAATCCACTGTTCATAGAGACAGATGGAACGATCACAGAAGAGGTGGAAATCATGAAGTATTATCTCAAAAAGTGCTGGCCCACTGTTACAGCGGCCTCCATCTGTATGGTTGTTGCCTATGGTTTGCAGGTCTGCACCAGTCTGGTACAGATTCAGATCACCCAGGGACTGCTGGACGGTGATCTGCGGGCTTTCACCATTCGGATCATTCTTCTTCTGCTGACCTGGCTGGCCGTGGTCCTTTGCCTGATTGCAGAGACCTTCTTCCAGGGCCGGGCCGTGCGCCGGATGAACAACGCTCTGCGCCGGGATATGGCAGCGGGCCTGTTGCACAAGACCCATCAGGAGTATCATAAGCAGGAGAGCGGCGAGTACCTCTCCCAGTTTACCAACGACGTGAACCAGATTGAGCAGATGGCCTGGACTCCGTTTTTCACCATCATGGGTTCTGCGGCACAGGTGGTGTTCGGCATCGTTGCACTGGCATCCATTCATTGGCTGCTTCTGGTGATTTCTCTGGTCATCGCATTGGTTATGATCTTCGTTCCTCGTCTGTTCAGCAAACGGTTGGGAACCGTTGGCACAGCCTGTGCCGCCAGCCAGGCTGACAGCGTCAGTAAAATCAAGGATCTGCTGGCAGGTTACGATGTGCTTCGCTTCTTTGGCAAGGATGAACGGTTTACCAGCGGAGTCGATGCAGCCAGCGACAGCATGGAGCAGGCCAAGTACAAACTGACCATCAACAAGGACGGCATCGGCTGTGGTCTGGCCTATGTCAGCGCCGTCTGCCAAGTGGCCGTTGTCATCCTGCTGGGTGTCCTGATCCTCAATGATATGATTCCTCTGGCCACCTTTATGGGCACCGGTACCATCTGCGCCGGCGTGTATAATGGACTGAACCAGGTGTCCAAACTTGCAGTGTCCTTCTCGGCCAGCAAGCCCTATTTCGATAAGATTACCATCCATGCCGGCGAGGCGCAGCTTCCTGATTTCGGTCTGCCTACCCTGCAGGAAGGCATTACGGTCAAGGATGTCTCTTTCGGCTACGATGAAAAGAAGCCGATCCTGGTCCACATGAACGCGGAATTCAAGAAAGGCGGCAAATACGCCCTCACCGGTCCCTCCGGCTGCGGCAAGAGCACCCTGCTGAAGATTCTTCTGGGCTGGCTGCCCGGCTACCAGGGCAAGGTCCTTTATGACGAGAGAGACGTGCGGGATTACACGCCCGAGCAGCTCCAGCAGAAAATGAGCTACATCGAACAGAATGTGTTCCTGTTCAATACCACCATCCGTGAGAACATTACCCTGGGTGAGCACTTTACCGACGAGCAGATGGAAAAGGCACTGCGTGACAGCGCCCTGGCAGGCGACCTTGCCAATATGCCCAAGGGTCTGGATACGCCGGTGGGCGAGGAAGGCAACGCCCTCTCGGGCGGCCAGAAGCAGCGCGTGGCCATCGCCCGTGCTCTGATCCATAACCGCAGCATCCTGCTGGTGGATGAGGGCACCAGCGCCCTGGACCAGAAGAACGCCGACATCGTGGAGAAGAGCCTGCTGTCCAACCCTGACCTGACCCTGATCCTGATTAGCCATCACCTGAGCGACGAACGTAAAGCCCAGTTCGATCATGTGTACGAGTTGACGCCCGCATCTTCTATTGTCTGAAACCGGGAAGCAACGCAATAGCCGGAAGAATCCAAAGAAACCGTGCCGGGGTTTCGTGGCACACGACTTTGTTTGCAAAGTCTAGTGTGTTACACCTTGGTTCCGGCTGATGCGGAAAAGGGACTGCGAG
>OCHB01001442.1_pt1 | contig 15231 bp, 18 predicted proteins | sample 1538731 | NCBI WGS metagenome assembly OCHB01 (sample SAMN04571721, study PRJEB22368) | human gut metagenome | biome: human gut; material: stool | host: Homo sapiens | place: Luxembourg | collected 2012-09-20 | reverse complement strand
GAAGTTCCTGCCGCTATTTTTTCAGCTGGTTATGATTCCCGGAATAATTCGTCATAGGTGGTGTGCAGGGCGTCTCGGATGCCCCGGAGCTGGGTGGCTTCAATATGTCGGACACCACGTTCGATCTTCACCAGTGTCTCACGGGTCATGTTGATGCCCTCCAGCTGCAGCAGCTGCACCAGCTGGGTCTGCTTGATGTGTTGAGCCAGACGGATGCGGCGTATATTCTCCCCGATGCGGATGCTGTCCTGCTTGATTTTCTGTTCCACGGGCTTACCTCCCATAAAATTATGGTTCGGGGTACTCTGATATTTGCTGCTCAATTTGCCGGACGATATCGCTGGGCGGAATATCCAGCGCCTGTGCGATTTTGAAAAGGGTATCGAGGGTGGGACTCCGCAGTCCACGCTCGATTTTGCTGTAATGGGTGCGGTCCAGACCGGCCAGACCGCTGAGGACCTCCTGTGACATTCCCTTTCGGAGCCGATAGCTTTGAATCACCTGCCCCACCAGAGCGGCGCTGACCATGACCTCACCTTCTTTCCCTGTTATCATAACAGGAAGCAAAGAACGGAATGAGGTCACTTGACCCCGACGACAAAAAGGTGTAGAATGGACCTATCTAAATTGGGGGGTGGAATAGATGAAGCGGGTGGAGATACTGGTGGAGGAGAGCCTATGCGAATTCTACCGGAAGGTAGGGGCGCAGGCTGGGGGCCTGCCGGCGGAGCGGGTCATGGCGGATGCACTGCTGAAGCTGGCGGGGGAGCTGTCGCTGCAGGCGCTGGAGAAAAAGCGGCGGCCGTGAGAAAGGAAAAAACCGTGGAAGCTGTGCTTCCACGGTTTTTTGAACGTAAATTTTACTCGGCGGGGTAAACAGAAACCTGCTTACGATCCTTGCCCAGACGCTCGAAGCGAACCACACCGTTGGCCTTGGCGAACAGGGTGTCGTCGGAGCCACGGCCCACGTTGGCACCGGCGTGGATATGCGTGCCACGCTGGCGAACCAGAATGTTGCCGGCCAGAACGTGCTGACCATCCGCACGCTTGGGACCCAAGCGCTTGGACTCGGAATCACGGCCGTTCTTGGTGGAGCCCATACCTTTTTTGTGGGCGAAGAATTGCAGACCAATGTTCAGCATATTTCAGTACCATCCTTTCTGTAAGGGTAGAGAAGAGGAGGGCGGTCAGCCTTCCATAACTTCAATGTTATCGGGATATTCGTCGTGAAGCTGCGCCAGATAGACCATCAGCCCCGTCAGGAGATTCTGACAGGTGGACTCGGCCGTGTTGGCCAGTCCGCCGGGGAGCCGAAGGGAGATCGAGGCATCCGCTTCCCGCACCTTTACCGCAGCACACAGACCCATCACGTCGTTTACGGTGGCCTCCACCAGACGGACGGCGCTGGTAATGGCGGCGCAGACGATGTCTTCGCCGGATTCTCCCCAGCCGCTGTGGCCCTGCACGTCAAACCCGATGATGCGTGCATCCTCCGTGAGGAATGTAACGGTCGTCATGCCTTAGAAAGAGATCTTGCCGATCTCCACCTTGGTGTAGGGCTGACGATGACCCTGCCGTTTGCGGTAACCCTTCTTGGGGGTGTACTTGAAGATACGGATCTTCTTGCCCTTGCCGTTCTTCACCACGGTGGCATCCACCTTGGCACCCTCCACCACGGGAGTACCGAACTTGGAGTTCTCGCCGTCCACGATGGCCAGCACCTGATCAAAGACCACGGCGTCGCCGGCGTTGACGTCCAGCTTCTCGATGAAAAGCGTATCACCCTCGGAAACGTTGTACTGCTTACCACCGGTCACGATAATTGCCTGCATTACTTGTTGCACCTGCCTTTCCTTTATAACGGACTCGCTGTCGGGGGCGTCGGCTGCGGGAGCCGAAACTTCTACCCATTCAAAGCGGCTTATAAAGTATACCAGCCGGACGAGGCTTTGTCAACGCCTTTTGGGGGGATTTTGCGGCATTTTCTCCGGAATATTCAAAAAAATGTCATGACTTTTTCCGTACAATGGGGTACAATGAATGAAAATAAGTGTTTGGAGGAAATTTCCCTTGAGAAAGCTCTATGACGCCGCAGACCGGTTCTGCGCCCGGCATCCCCGCTTCGGCGTGCCGGATCTGATGCGCTATATCGTTATCGGCAATGTGGTGGTGTTTTTCCTGATCATGCTGACCAGAGGCACCAACGCCAATGCCCTGAACTTCCTGTATTTTGATCCGCAGATGGTGCTGCGGGGTGAGGTGTGGCGCATCGTCACCTACATTTTCGTACCCAGTACCACCAGTGTGTTCTGGCTGGTGGTGGAGCTGTATTTCTACTACTGGATCGGCTCCACGCTGGAGCGGGAGTGGGGAACGGCACGGTTTAACCTCTACTATTGGAGCGGCGTGCTGCTGACGGTCATCGGCGCTCTGCTGGCCAGCGCCATTACGGGCGGCAACTTTGCGGTGGCGGGGACGAGCTACGTGAACCTGTCCATGTTCCTGGCCTTTGCGCTGCTGTTCCCCAATACGCAGGTGCTGCTGATGTTCATCATCCCGGTGAAGATGAAGTGGCTGGCCTACATCGATGTGGGACTGTTTGCGGCGGGCATCATTCGGGCCATTTTGGTGCGGAACTGGGGCGGCGTGATTTTGCCGGTCATGGCGCTGCTGAACTTCCTGATCTTCGCATGGCCCACCCTGCAGGGCTGGGCGCAGCGGCAGCAGTATCAGCACTCCCGGCAGGCGGTGAACTTCAAGAAGGCCGTCCATCAGCAGCAGAAGCAGCAGGGGTATCACCACAAGTGTGCCGTGTGCGGCCGCACGGATACGGACTATCCGGATCTGCAGTTCCGGTATTGCAGCAAGTGCGTGGGCTATCACTGCTTCTGTCAGGATCATATCTTCTCCCACGTTCACTTTACGGAGTGAGAAAAACAGAAGAAACAGAGCGCCGATCCATGCGGATCGGCGCTCTGTTTTGACCTTTTTAAGCTCTTTATGTATCCAGCTCCAGCAGGTGGAGGCCGTAGTCATTGAGGTAGGGCTTCACCAGATCATAGGGGATGAAGAAGGTCTGCTCACCGGCGGAATAGGGGGCGATGTCGTAGGTGTTGAAGACGATGGTCACACCCTTGGCATTATAGAACACGCTGCGCTCGATCCAGTCCAGCACCGTTTTGTCGTAGTCGCTGAAATAGGAGGTGTCGCCGCTGTCCTGAATCTGACGGAGGATCAGCTGGTACACGGCCTCCTCCAGTTGGTTGATGTTGGTGGCCAGGTCCGTGACGGACACGGTCTTGCCGGTGGAGAGGTCGAAGGAGACGGCCTGCCGCCAGGTGCTGGGGTGGGCGCCGCCGGTATAGGAGACATAGGACAGGGTGACGCACAGCAGGCGCTCATTCTGCCACCAGGAGATCCCTGCCTCATCCCGATAGGCGAAGTCCTCGGTTTTCCAGCGCTCTCCGCCGGTGGTCTCGTACTCCTTACGAGCCATCTGCTCCATCTCGTCCAGCATATCCACCTGCTGATCCCGCCAGTCGGTGAACCAGTCGTTGATGCGCTGCACGGCGGCCTGCCGGTTCTTGGCGGCGGTGTCGCTGTTGTCGGGGCTGCCGGTGAGGGTCAGCACGGGGATCTGATATCGGGCGGTGAGCAGCACTGTCTCGTCCTGCTCGCTGACGGTATATTGCCGCTCGGTCCACTCCGTGGAGATGACAGGGACGTCCGGGGAGGCCACGGCCACCTTCGGGGTGTCGTCTACCATCATGGTGTTGGCGGCGGAGACCTTACAGCCGGTCAACAGGCCCGTCAGAACGGTACACAGAACCAGCAGCATGGCCAGAGCCAGTAGCTTTTTCATGGGGGATTCACCTCACAGAAGGATGGGGTTCGTGCGCCAGTCGCTGCCGCAGACGCTGCGGGAGGACTGGGGATAGGTCAGGACATAGAGATCTGTCCAGAGAGCCTCCCGGCGGAAGAGAGTCTCCGCCGCAGGCCCCAGACGGGACACGTCACCGGGGCGGGTCAGTACCGGTGCGCCCTGCCGCTGCATCTGCCGCAGCAGATCCCGGCCCCGCTCGTTGGCAGCCAGCACACGGAGATAGGGGATACCGTCCGTCGGGGGCGTGACATCCAGCCACGCTGACAGCAGCATCCGCCGCAGCCGGGAGGTGGGGTAGCGCTTGGTTTTGGCGGTCTCCAGCAGCGCCTCAGGGGAACAGGAGGTGCGTACCGCCTGATAGAACCGGTGGTACAGGCCCTCCTTGCCGCCGTCATAGGGGAGGAAGTCCTCCTCCCGCAGCTGCCGAAGCCGGGCCAGAATAGCCCGTTGGCAATAGGAGAGGTCCGCCGGGGCCTGTCCCAGCGCCAGTTCCCGCCGCAGCACCTGCGCCGCAGGAGCAGGGAGGTAGGAGAGAGCCTCGTCGGTACGGCCGGAGCGCAGCAGCGTCCGCAGATAGGAGGCGGAGGCCGTGTCGCCGGAGGGTGCGCCGTCGTGGCCGGCACCCTGACGCTGAACGGCCAGCGGCTCCATGGGAGCCTTCTGCCGCCGCAGAGCCTTCAGGTACTCGATGGCCAGAATGTCGTTGGGACGGGAGAGCATCCGGGGGGGAGCGCCCAACTCCTCCGCCGCCTGCTGCCGGGCCGGGGCATAGGCCATGCCTTGGGCCAGCAGCTGCCGGATGCGGGGCATCAGCTCCGGGCGGGAGAGGGCCGCCTCCGCCGCCTGTAAGGCAGTCAGGTCGCCGCACTCGCTGCCGAAGGCCAGATGGGACACCACGCCGGTGGAGGTCAGCAGCGCCACACCGCCGTCGGCAAACCGCTCCGCCGAGGCCATGGCCCACGGGGTGGGCAGCTCCAGCACCAGATCGGCGCCGCAGCGGACGGCCATCTCCCCACGGGCGTGCTTGTGCGCCACGGCGGCGTCGCCCCGCTGGACAAAGTTGCCGCTCATGGCGCATACAAGGGGGGCGTCGTACTGCCGCCGCAGGCCCTCCAGCATCCGGGCATGGCCCAGATGGAAGGGATTGTATTCACATATGATACCAATGGCGTTCACGATGTTCCCCCTTAAAATGTTACAAAAGGTTACAATTCAGTTGCGGGATGCACGGATTTGTGGAAATTTCTCTGGTTTCAACGGAGGAATAAACAATTTGTCGGGTATTTACGAGATCTTGCCAGAATCATACCATACATCCGCAGATTTTGCAACGGAACACTTGGGCGTTGCTTTTTTCCGGCGGTGTGATACAATAGGGCCAACTGATAAATGAAAGGCGGTAATCGCAATGAACAGCGCTGAAAAGCTCCGACTGCTGCGGCAGCGGATGCAGGAGCAGGGCATGGACGCCTATGTGGTGGTAACGGATGATTTCCACGGCTCGGAGTACGTGGGTGACTATTTTAAGGCCCGGGAGTATCTGTCGGGCTTTACCGGCTCTGCCGGTACGCTGGTGGTGCTGCCGGACAGCGCCGCCCTGTGGACGGACGGGCGGTACTTTTTGCAGGCGGCGGATCAGCTGGCCGGGAGCACCATCGACCTGATGCGGGCGGGGCAGCCCGGCGTTCCCACCATCGGGGCTTTTCTGGCACAGAGGGTGCCGCAGGGAGGCACCGTGGGCTTTGACGGACGCACCGTCAGCAGTCTTTTTGCCCGGACGATGGCCGCTGCGCTGGAGGGGAAGAACGTCCGCTTCGCCTATGAGCAGGATCTGGCCGGGGCCGTGTGGCCGGACCGGCCGGCGCTGTCGGCGCAGCCGGTGTGGGAGCTGCCGGCGGAGTGCGCCGGGCTGACCCGTGAGGAGAAGCTGCGTCTGCTGCGGGAGAAGATGCAGGAGACCGGGGCAGAGGTACTGGTGCTGACGGCGCTGGACGAGGTGGCGTGGACGCTGAACCTCCGGGGCGACGACGTGCGCTGCACGCCGGTGTTCCTGTCCTTCCTGCTGCTGCGGCAGGAGGAGGCCACCCTATGCGTGCAGGAGCAGATCCTGTCCGGGGAACTGAAGGAGAAGCTGGTGGCCTGCGGCGTGGCGCTGGCCCCCTATGAGAGTATTTATGACCGGCTGCGGGCCATCCCGGCAGGGACGACGGTGCAGACGGACAGCGCCACCGCCAACTACTGCGTATTGCAGAGTCTGTCCGGGGCCAAGGTGCTGGACAGACCCAGCCCGGTGCAGCTGATGAAGGCCATGAAGACCCCGGCAGAGCAGGAGAACTTCCGGGCCGCCCACATCAAGGACGGTGTGGCGGTGTGCCGGTTCATCTGCTGGCTACAGAGCCATGTGGGCAAGGAGCCCATCACCGAGTGCAGCGCTGCCGCCAAGCTGGAGAGCTTCCGGGCTCAGCAGCCGGACTATCTGGGGCCAAGCTTTGACTCCATCATGGCCTTCGGCCCCCACGGAGCCATCGTCCACTATGAACCCACGGCGGAGACGGATGTGCCGCTGGAGCCCCGCAGCTTCTGCCTGGCGGATACCGGCGGACACTATTTGCAGGGGACCACGGACATCACCCGTACCATCCCGCTGGGGCCGCTGACGGAGGAGGAACGCCGGGCCTATACGGTGGTGCTGAAGGGCCATCTGCGGCTGGGAGCGGCCCGGTTCCCGGAGGGCCTGTGCGGGCAGAATCTGGATATTCTGGCCCGGCTGCCTCTGTGGGAGCAGGGGATGGACTACAACCACGGCACCGGTCACGGCGTGGGGTATGTGCTCAGCGTCCATGAGGGGCCGCAGCGGCTCCACTGGCGGCTGCCGGAGAACCAGAAGGTCACGGCGCTGGCAGAGGGCATGGTGGTGTCCAATGAGCCCGGCTACTATGCCGCCGGACAGTTCGGCATCCGCCATGAGAATCTGGAGCTGGTGCAGCGGGACGGCGAGAACGAGTATGGCCGCTTCCTGCACTTCGAGCCGCTGACCATGGTTCCCTTTGACCGGACGGCGCTGGAGCTGAGCCTGCTGTCGGAGGAGGAGCTGGCGCTGCTGAACGCCTATCATGAGAAGGTGCGGGCTGCCATCGCACCCCATCTGGATGGGGAGGAGCTGGCGTGGCTCATGGCCGCTACGGCACCCATCCTGCGGTAAGAGAAGAATAGAAAAGCCGTCCCCGGCCAGTGGCCGGGGACGGCTTTTCTATGGGAAGATCATCGTTTCAGCAGGGTCTGCCGCTGCCGCCAGTCCGGCAGGTAACGCTCCACCTCGGCGTAGAAGGCGGGACTGTGGTTTTTATGGCGGATATGGGCCAGCTCATGCACCACCACATACTCGATGGCCTCCGGTGGATAGGCCATCAGGTACAGGGAGAAGCAGAGACTGTTTTTCCCGGAGCAGCTGCCGAACCGTGTCCGGGCGGAGGTGATCTTGATCCCGGTGGGGCGGACGCCCATGACCCCGGCCCAATAGGCCACCCGCTGCGGCAGAAGGATCTTGGCCTGCCGGCGAAGGGCCTCCTGCTCCTGAGGGGTGGGTTCCGGGTGTTCCGCCCGATACCGGGCCTGACGCTGCTGCTGGCGATGGATCCATGTCTCGTGCTTTTCCACGAAGGTGCGGATCTCCTCCTCCGGGAGAGTCATGGGCGCCCGCACTACCACGCTGCCGGTCTGGTCTACCTGCAGGGCCACGGTGCGGCGGCGGCTCCGCACCACCTGATAGTCCGTCATCGCTCTGCCACCCAAATGAATCGGGGGCCGTGATAGCCGTCCCGCTCCACGGTCTCCGTCCACATGGACGCAGGGCGCACCCACAGGCCGCCGTCGCCGTAGAGGGCCCGGTACACCACCAGCTCCTCCAGCGTCTCCGAGTGGCGGGCGATGCCCAGCACCTGATATTCATTGCCCTTGAAGTGGCGATACCGCCCCGGTTGGATGTCCGCCATATGCTCCACCTCCGTTTTTGGGATCAGTATACCACATCGGTTCCCAAAAGGCAAAAACTGTGTTATCATACAGGAAAGGACATATGCTGAAAGGGGAGACTGCACCATGAAGAATACCACCCTATGCTACATCGAAAATCCGGCCGGGGAGTATCTGATGCTCCACCGGGTGAAGAAGGAGAACGACTGCAACCACGACAAATGGATCGGTGTGGGCGGGAAATTCGAGGACGGAGAGAGTCCGGAGGAGTGCGTCCTGCGGGAGACGCTGGAGGAGACGGGACTGACCCTTACCGACTATCGGTATCGGGGGATCGTCACCTTTGTCTCCGACCGGTGGGAGACGGAATATATGCACCTGTTCACCGCCACCGGCTGGACGGGCCGCATCCGGGAGGACTGCGACGAGGGCGTGCTGGAGTGGATCCACCGGGATCGGCTGGCGGCCCTGCCCCAGTGGGAGGGGGACCGCATCTTTCTGGAGCTGCTGCGGCGGGAGGTGCCGTTCTTCTCCCTGAAGCTGCGCTATGAGGGGGAGCGGCTGGCCTATGCTGCCCTCAACGGAAGGGAGATGGAGCGATGAAGCTGCTGGTCAGTGCGTGTCTGCTGGGAGTGGCCTGCCGCTACGACGGGCGGAGCAAGCTCCACCCGCTGGCGCAGGAGCTGTGCCGCCGCCATGAGGTGATCCCCGTGTGCGGGGAGATCTTCGGGGGGCTGCCCACGCCCCGGCTCCCCTCCGAGCGCCGGGAGGGAGGCGTGTTTGCAAGAGATGGCGGTGATGTCACCGATGCCTTCCGCCGGGGGGCGGAGGAGGTGGTGCGTTTGGCCCGGCTCACCGGAGCACAGGCGGCCATTCTGAAGGAGCGCAGCCCCTCCTGCGGCTCCGGGGAGATCTATGACGGCACCTTCACCGGAACGGTGGTGGAGGGCTGGGGCGTAACGGCGGAGCTGCTGCGCCGGGAGGGCATCCCGGTGCTGGGGGAGTCCCGGATGGGAGAACTGCTGACAGAGGGCGAGGCGTGTTTGGTCAAAATCACAAGAGACCCGGCGAAAAAACTGTGAGATTCTGAAAAAATGGTCCGGCCCCATTGACAGCCTATGTATAAGTTGCTAAGATGGTAGCGTCAACAAACCGAAAACGTTACCGGGAAGGTTTCCAAGTTTTCGGTACTATCTCCGGAGGGATCACCGATGACCATCAAAGATATTGCCCGGCTCTGCGGCGTCAGCGTCAGCACGGTATCCCGTGTGCTCAATGACCGGCCTGACGTCAGCGAGGAGAACCGACGCCGGGTGCTGGAGGTCATTGAAAGCTCCAACTACATCCCCAACAACACCGCACGGGATCTGGTCAAGACCAAGTCCGACGCCATTGGATTGGTGGTGCGGGGCGTGTCCAACCCCTTCTATACCGACATCATCCGGGCCGTCGAGGACAGCATCACCGCCGAGGGCTTTACCATGGTGATGCAGCAGATCGGCACCTGCGATGACGAGATCAAGCGGGGGGCTATGATGGAGCGGGAGAAGCGGCTGCGGGGCATCGTGTTTCTGGGCGGACGATCCGACTACACGCCGGAGGAGCTGACCATGCTGAACGTACCCTTTGTCTGCTGCTCCTACGCCAATCAGTACGGCACACTGCCGGAGGGCTCCTACGCCTCGGTGTCCATCGCTGACGAGGAGGAGGCCTATCGGGCCGTGACGGAGCTGTACCGCTGCGGACACCGCCGCATTGCGGCGCTGGTGGCCCGCACCGATGACCGGGCCATCAGCCAGCTGCGCTATCAGGGGTATCTCCGGGCGCTGGCGGACTGCGGCCTGCCGACGGAGGAGGAGCTGGTGATCCGCGCCGGGTCCTTTGACATCGGAGACGCCTACCGGGCCACGGCGGAGAGGCTGCGGCAGGGAGCGGACTTCACGGCGGTGTTTTCCATTGCCGACAACATGGCGCTGGGCGCCATGCGGGCGCTGCGGGAGGCGGGACGCCGGGTGCCGGAGGACTGCTCCGTTATCGCCATCGACGGCCTGACCATGTCGGAGTATTTCTATCCCATGCTCACCACACTCTGTCAGCCTATGGAGGAGATGGGGCGGCGCAGCGTGGAGATTTTGATGGACATGATCCACGGCCGGGGACGGCCCCGCTGCGAGACGGTGCGGACCGTGCTGCGCCGGGGAGCGTCCGTGCGGCGGATCAACTGAGTTTTTCCCATCCCAAGGGATGTGAAAAATAATAAATAAATGAAGGAGAAATGAAAATGAAGAAGTTTCTTGCATTGGCTCTGGCTCTTGCTATGGCGCTGTCTCTGGCAGCCTGCGGCAAGAAGGCAGATGACAACAACAAGGGCAATGGAGACGAAGCGAAGGGTTCCGTGTACTACCTGAACTTCAAGCCCGAGGCCGACAAGGCCTGGCAGGATCTGGCCAAGACCTACACCGAGAAGACCGGCGTGGAGGTCAAGGTCGTCACCGCCGCCTCCGGCCAGTATGACACCATGCTGACCTCCGAGCTGGACAAGTCCGCTCCTCCCACCATGTTCCAGGTGGGCAATCAGGGCGCCGTCAACTCCTATGGCGATTTCTGCTATCCTCTGGATAACACCGACGTCATGAAGGAAATGACCACTCAGGACTTCAACCTGAAGAATGCCAACGGCGAGACCGTGTCCATCGGCTACTGCTATGAGGCCTATGGCATCATCGTCAACAAGGCTCTGCTGAAGCAGGCCGGTTATGAGATCACCGACATCACCAACTTCGAGTCTCTGAAGAAGGTCGCCGATGATATCCACGCCCGTGCCAACGAGCTGGGCTTTGACGCCTTCAGCTCCGCCGGCCTGGAGGGCTCCTCCAGCTGGCGCTTCTCCGGTCACCTGGCCAATATGCCCCTGTTCTATGAGTTCCGGGATGACAACGTCACCGCTCAGCCCGCCACCATCAAGGGCACCTATCTGGACAACTTCAAGAACGTCTGGGATCTGTACACCACTGACTCCGCCACCACCGGCGCTGCTCTGACCACCGCCACCGGCGACACCTCCGAGGCCGAATTCGGTCAGGGCAAGGCCGTGTTCTTCCAGAACGGTTCCTGGGAGTATGCCAACCTCACCGGCGAGGAGAAGGGCTTTAAGATGAACCCCGAGGATCTGGCCATGATCCCCATCTACTGCGGCGTTGAGGGCGAGGAGAAGTCCGGCCTGTGCTGCGGCACCGAGAACTGCTGGGCTGTTAACAAGAACGCCAAGGAAGAGGACATTCAGGCCACGCTGGACTTCATGAAGTGGGTCGTTACCTCCGACGAGGGCACCACCATGCTGGCTGAGCAGTTTGGCCCCTGCCCCTTCAAGAACGCCAAGACCCCCGAGAACGTGTTCTTTGCCGATGCCAACGCCTATACCACTGCCGGCAACTACATTGTGACCTGGGACTTCAACTGGACTCCCGCCGTGAATGACTGGCGTGCGGGCGTGGTGGACGCTCTGACCCAGTACACCGTCAACGGCGGCAGCTGGGACAACGTCAAGACCGCCTTCGTGGACGGCTGGGCCACCCAGTATGCCAAGGAGAACGGCTGAGCTATAAGCGCTCCGTTGTAACGCAATAGGACCGGGGGCGGGCTTATCGCCCGCCCCCGATTTTCTCACCTGCGGCGCACAGAGCTGTTGGCCGGTATGGACCGGGCAAGAGCTCCGGGCGCCGCCCGGAAAAAACATAGATAGGAGAGAGGCGTCATGAAACTTCCGAAACACCGCCGGGACGAGGCCGCGCTGAATTCCCGGCTGATCCGCCGCCCCATCAAGCGCATGGTGTGGCTGTTTTTGCTGCCCACCTTTGCCGCCTTCTGCATCGGCTTCCTGTACCCCTTCTTCAAGGGGCTGTTTCTGTCCTTCTGCAACTTCCGCATTACCAGCCAGTGGACATGGACGGGGCTGGAAAACTACCGGAAGGCCTTCCAGGACCCCGGCTATATGCATGCGTTCTGGTACACGGCGCTGTTTGCCCTGGTGAGCCTGATCGTTATCAATCTGTTTGCCTTTACCATTGCCTATGCACTGACCCAGAAGTTCAAGGGCACCAACGTGTTCCGCACGGTGTTTTTCCTGCCCAACCTCATCGGCGGCATCGTGCTGGGCTATATCTGGTCCATGATCTTCGACGGCATCCTCATCAAGTACAACACCTCCGTGATCCTGGAGACGAAATACGGCTTCTGGGGTCTGGTGATCCTGGTGTGCTGGCAGCAGATCGGCTATATGATGATCATCTATATTGCCGGCCTCCAGGCCGTGCCCGAGGATATGCTGGAGGCGGCCCGCATCGACGGCGCCAACCGCTGGCAGACCCTGTGGCGGGTCACTATCCCCAACGTGATGCCCTCTATCACCATCTGCATGTTCCTGAGCCTGACCAACGGCTTCAAGCTGTTTGACCAGAACCTGGCCCTGACCGCCGGGCGTCCCTTCCAGCAGCTGGGCAACGGAGAGACCATCAAAACAACGGAAATGCTGGCCCTGAACATCGTCAACGCCTTCGGCACCAGCGGCGGCGGCAACCGCGGCGTGGGTCAGGCCAAGGCCGTGATCTTCTTCATCGTGGTGGCGGCCATCAGCATCATCCAGCTTCAGGCCAGCCGCCGCAAGGAGGTGCAGCAATGATCAAAACCGAAGCTCTGCGCCGCAGAGAGCGCCGTCAGGCGCTGCTGACGGTGGTGTTCACCATCATCTCCGTGATCTATCTGATGCCGGTGCTCCTGGTGCTCATCAACTCCCTGAAGGCCAACGCCTTTGTCAACACCGAGACCTTCAAGCTGCCCACGGCGGAATCCTTTGTGGGGCTGAAGAACTATGTCAAGGGCATGACCTTCGGCAACTTCGCCTTCTATAAGGTGGTATTCTACAGCTTCTTCATCACCATTACCTCCACGGCGCTGATCCTGCTGTGCACGTCCATGGCGGCGTGGTACATCTCCCGGGTGGGGAGCCTGGTCAGCAAGATCGTGTACTACCTGTGCGTATTCTCCATGGTGGTGCCCTTCCAGATGGTCATGTACACCCTGGCCCGGACGGCGGACCGGGTGCATCTGAACACCCCCTGGACCATCCCCGTGGTATACCTGGGCTTCGGCGCGGGCCTTGCCGTGTTTATGTTCACGGGCTTTGTCAAGAGTCTGCCGCTGGAGATCGAGGAGGCCGCCGCCATCGACGGCTGCGGCCCGGTGGGCACCTTCTTCCGGGTGGTGCTGCCCATGCTGAAGCCCACCATGATCTCCGTGGGCGTGCTGGAGATCATGTGGGTATGGAACGACTATCTGCTGCCCAGCCTGGTGCTGGACATCAACCAGTACCGCACCATCCCCATCCACATTCAGTACCTCAAGGGCAGCTACGGCACCGTGGACATGGGCGCCACCATGGCCCTGATCATGCTGAGCATCCTGCCGGTGATCATCTTCTATCTGTGCTGCCAGAAGCACATCATCAAGGGCGTGGCCGCCGGTGCGGTGAAGGGCTAAGGGACATATGGGGCCTCCGTCCGGGGGCCGACAAGAAGAATTTCAAAGCATTTCTATAAGTAAGTGAGTGACTACCTATGAATCGAAGCAGCGGCATTCTGATGCCCATTTTCTCCCTGCCGTCCCCCTATGGCATCGGCACGCTGGGCAAAGCGGCGTATGACTTTGCGGACTTTTTGGCGGAGGCGGGCCAGCACTACTGGCAGATGCTGCCCCTTGGCCCCACCAGCTATGGGGACTCCCCCTATCAGAGCTTTTCCACCTTTGCCGGTAACCCCTATTTCATCGATCCGGACCTGCTGGTGGAGGACGGCCTCTTGACGAAGCGGGAGGTGAAGGCCTACCGCTGGGGGGATGATCCCCGCCATGTGGACTACGGCGCTGTGTATGACAGCCGGTTGAAGCTGCTGTCCAAGGCCAAAAAGCGGGGCTGGGAGCGTGACCGGGAGGAGGTCACGGCCTTTGTGACGGAGAATATCCGGTGGCTGCCGGACTATGCTCTGTTCATGGCCTGCAAGCGCCATTTCGGGATGCGATCCTGGACGGAGTGGGAGGATGAGGACATCCGCCTGCGCCGCTCTCCGGAAGTGCTGGAGCAGTACCGCACCCTGCTGCGGGAGGATGTGGAGCTGTTTACCTATATCCAGTATCTGTTCTTCCGGCAGTGGGAGGCCTTGCGGACCTATCTCCATGAGAGGGACATCCACGTTATCGGTGACCTGCCCATCTATGTGGCCATGGACTCCGCCGATGTGTGGGCCGAGCCGGAGAATTTCCAGCTGGATGACCGCTGTGTCCCCACGGAGGTGTCCGGTGTGCCGCCGGACTACTTCAGCGCCGATGGCCAACTGTGGGGCAATCCCCTTTATCGCTGGGATCGGATGCAGGCCGACGGCTTCGGTTGGTGGATCCGCCGCATTGACGGCGCCGGGAAACTGTATGACGTCATCCGCATCGACCACTTCCGGGGCTTCGAGAGCTACTGGGCAGTACCCTACGGCGAGATGACGGCCAAAAACGGCCGGTGGGTCAAGGGCCCCGGCATGGCGCTGGTGGGTGTGCTCACCGGTTGGTTCCCGCAGCTGGAGTTTATCGCTGAGGATCTGGGCTATCCCACCCCGGAGGTGGCACAGCTGCTGCGGGATTCCGGTCTGCCGGGCATGAAGGTGTTGGAATTCGCCTTCGATTCCCGTGACACCAGCAGCTATCTGCCCCATAGCTATGGGGAGAACTGCATCTGCTATACCGGCACCCATGACAACAGCCCGCTGGCCCTATGGAGGCAGGAGGCAGATCCGGCGGATATCGCTTTTGCCAAGGAGTATCTGGGGCTTAACGACGAGGAGGGCTTCAACCGGGGCATCATCCGGGGCGGCATGAGTTCTGTGGCCAAGCTGTTTGTGGCTCAGATGCAGGACTATCTGGAGCTGGGGGCGGGACACCGAACCAATGAGCCGGGAACCCAGTCCGGCAACTGGCAGTGGCGGATGCTGCCGGGCGAGCTGACACCGGAGCTGGCGCAGCGTATCCGGGAGCTGACCCGTATCTACGGCCGATTGGCCTGAGAGAATAGCGAGAGGGACTGAGCAAATGCCCAGTCCCTTTTTCTTTCCTGCGGAAGGAGAAGGCCATGATCCGTGTGCATGAGACGGGACTGCGGCGTGGAGGAGGTCACAGTGAACAAACCGAATCCTCAGGCTGTGGGCCTTTACCGGCATATGGGAGTTGAGGTTTATCGGAGGATCGATTGCGGCGAGGAGGGGACCCCCTATCCACTGCTTTATAGGGGGGCGCCGGAACTGAAAACAGCACATGACCCCGGCGGCCATTGGCCGCCGGGG
>OCHB01001441.1_pt1 | contig 15234 bp, 5 predicted proteins | sample 1538731 | NCBI WGS metagenome assembly OCHB01 (sample SAMN04571721, study PRJEB22368) | human gut metagenome | biome: human gut; material: stool | host: Homo sapiens | place: Luxembourg | collected 2012-09-20 | reverse complement strand
ATATTGGAATTGTTATAAAAGATAACGAATCACATGGTTAGTGTGGTTCGTTTTTTTGTCCATTAATCGCAAATGGAGCACTTTGAATAAAAAAACGTTAAAAATTTTTCATCCTTTGTGCATTATATTTTTAAGTTTAATAGCGTATAATATCACACTTGATGAGAAAGATTATCAGCGAAAAATATTGAAGATATCAAATTTTGATATTTTTTTTGATATAAACTAAGACCTCGCAGGGTTTAGATTAGAGGGATAACGATGCAACTGAAAAATTCGACAGATTACGCAATTAGAATTGTATGTTACTTAGCGGCACAGGAACGGATGGTATCTACATCAGAATTGTCACGGAAGCTAAATGTTTCTGCTAATTATGTTCCTAAAATAGCAAAAAAACTGAAAGATGCAAAAATAGTCAATGCCTGTGAAGGTATAAATGGTGGCTATATGCTGGCAAAACAACCGGAGAACATTTCTTTAATGGATATTATATCGTGTGTAGAGGAAACAATGGCAATTAATCGTTGTTTGGAAGAAGATCGTTTTTGTCCCAGAAATTTAGAAGATACCTGCAAGATACATAAAATATTGTTGAGTTTGCAGAATACATACAATAATAAATTAGAGAGCGTAAAGGTTTCAGACGTTATCCGTCCTGGAGAAGATGAATATTTTGGACGATTTTATGTTGTATTAAAACTGAACTTGAAAGAAAAAAGCTACGAGTGTGTATATTCACATATCCGTGAAGTGTATGAGAAAGTAAGGAAAACAAAAAGTTATGAAGAGTTCATAAATCAATATATAGAAAGATATGTGTATGCTTCTGATAAAAAAATGGTTCATGACTTCTTATCAAGTGAAGGATTAGAAGAAAGACTAGTTGATGGATGTATGGAAAAAGATCTTCCGTATCGCAGAATTACTGGAAAAGATAAGAATGCATATGTTTGGATGGAAGCAAAAAAATATATAGATGCAAATGAGAATACTGCAATTATTACCTTACATAATGAGAAGATTGTCCAGAACACAGTTATAAGGATGGAACAGGAACTCGTAAAGAAAGAACAGGATATGGCAAAGCAGTATTGGGATATGGTATCACTTTTAACTACTGTATTGAATCATAATCAGTTAGTTGAATCAGGGTATCAAGACGATATCAGCTTCTATACGAAACAGGTATATCTTCAATTGCAGAAGAATTATCCGGAATATGGAATTACGGATGAAGAAATTGCTTCAGTAGCCCATTTGGCACCGATTCATGATATTGGAAAGATAAAAGTACCAATTGAAATTTTGAATAAAAATGGAAAGTTGACAGATGAAGAAATGAATGTAGTAAAACAACATCCATTAGTAGGTGCAGCGATGACCCAGAGATTCCCAGAGGGGATAACAACGGAAAAGCTGAACAAATATAGCTATGAAATATGCAGACACCACCATGAAAGATATGATGGATCAGGATACCCGGATGGTTTAAAAGGAAATGCGATTCCAATGTGTGCGCAGGTCGTTGGGATTGTTGATGCTTATGATGCATTGATCAATGATCGTCCATACAAAAGAAAGTATGAACCTGAAGAGGCAATACAGATGATTTCAAATGGTGAATGCGGAGCGTTTTCTAAAAAACTGATCCAGTGCTTGACGGTGGCAGCAAAGCAGCCAGAGTGGCTAAAAGTAACAAAAAGTCAAGCATGACAGAAGATTTGAGGCGATTTTATGAGCAAGAAATTGAGTGTTTTAAGACGAATTACAGCAGTTGTTCTGTGTGTTACATTATTATCTTCGCAAGTCGTAGTTGCGAATGCTGAAGATTCAGAAAGAATGAATGTGCAGACCAATAGTGAAATTACAGATATATCGGAACAGGATGGTTTCAGCAGTGATACATCTGAAATATCTGATATCACGGAAAGTGATATTCCTGATTCTTTTGAAGGAGAATCAGAGCCAAATACAGATATTAGTTCTGAAGTAACAGAGGAATTTGGTAATTCTGAAGATCAAGGATTTACAGATGGAGAAGAAACAATTATCGAGGATGAAAACACCTCAGATACTTTGGAAGAAGCAAATCCAGATTATGAAGATGGAAAAATATGTATCTACAATTACCAGCAACTTCTGCAAATCGGTACAGGAACACAGATGTTTTCCGAAGACAAAGATGGAAATGTTGGTGAAGGGGACAAGGTTCTTGCAGATGGTGCAGAACTTACCTATGCATCAGACGCTTCCTATTGTTTGATGAATGATATTCCAATAGATAATGAAAATGTCTGGAATTTCCCATCAGATTTTACAGGTAGCATCACTTCATCATCAGAGCGCACGGGCAACACAGTATATGATTCAGTGACTGATACGATTTATGTGTATAACCGATACCAGCTTGAGTTGATGAAAGGGGAATCTTCAGACAGCGAACCTGTAATGAGCGAGGATTATATTGCTGAAAAAGTTGGAATGGGACAGGTTTTTACACTGGAAGATGGTTCCTATCTTACTTACAGCAAAACACATAATTATGTGCTTGCTTCTTCATTTACAACAGAAACACCGGAGCTTCTTGCTAATAAGGCTGGGACAGAGGAGACAACTCAGGATATTACTAGCGCATATCCGTCCGACTATGAAGGAAGAAATTATTTCGGTCAAGTGGTAAAAAAGATTGGTGATAAAAATTATATTCTGATTGGAAATGAAACACAGCTTCGGGCAATCGGAACAGATACGGATGTGACAGAACCAATCTGGCGAGTATATGAAACAAGAGAGAAAAATGAGGGAATACTGGGGGGAGCACTGAGCGGATATACAGACTGGAAACCGGCAGCGGATACATCAGAATACAAAACGGAACTGTATTATCCGGGTGATGCGGATATTGTAAAGTTTAATGATACATATAATTGGTCCGGAAAGGAATTGTATGCTAATAAAAACGGTGCTCATAAGCTGAATGATACAGAATATTTGGATAATCCATCTTGGGATATAGCTGGTACAAAAGCTACACAGTGTTATGTGTATGTAAGTAGTACGATTCAGGAGTCAGCCGATATGACAGTAACTGCAGCAGAAAGTACTGCCAGTGATTCCGAAGCGGCATCCGTTGAAGCAGATGAAACTGTAAATGACAGTGATTTGATTGATATGATTCCGTCAGATAGCGAGGAAGCAGCTGAGACAGGAAGTGATGATGCAGAAGCTTTTACAAGTGATGGTGACGAAAGTGATTTTACTGATGATACAACTCCGGAAAGTATAACGGTTGACGAGAATAAAACTTACATCCTTACCTATGATACATCCAAAAGTAGCAATACCAATATTGCAGGATCTGGATATAAATACAGTAAGGATGCGAATTATATTATCTTTCGTGATATTGATCTTTCCAAAGAAGGGACTAATTCTAATGGGAAAGATGATAACTGGACTCCTATAAAGAACTTCCAGGGAAATATGGAAGGCCGCAAGGGAATGACAGAAGGTGCTAATGTCAAAATCAGTAATGTAAAGATGGTACAGGACACAGCAATTAATCAGAGTGCTTATTCAAATGGAAGTAGCTCGGACACGGAATATGGTGTTGGATTTTTCAGAAGTTTATCGACCCCATATGACAGTTCATTACAGATTTCATCAAAACAGGTTGTCGTAAAAAATCTTACCTTATCAGGAGTTTCTGTATCAACGACAACGAATTCTATTAAAAAAGATTTTAGTTTGCTTGGTGTAGTGTTGACCGGAGTTTTAAAAATCCTGGGATTATCAAGTGGGTTGGAAAAGGATCCAAAATCTTTTTCAACAGGAGCTTTTGCCGGTGTTGTAAAAGGAAACGTACAAATATCAGACTGTCATGTAGAAGGATTATCAGGAGTGTCTAATGCAAACAGCTGGACAGGTGGTTTTGTCGGGTACATTTCAGGTATTACAAAATATGAAGCCCTTTCAGGAGTGCTTAAAGGAGTAACGGACGCACTTAGTACTTTATTAAACTTGATTCCAGTATTAGGTCTTGGGGATCTGATTACAACGCTTTTGAATGGAGGCGTTCTAAGTGTTGGAAACCTGATTCCAATTGGCTATGTGAATCCGGTGTTCAGCAATTGTTCAGTATCTGGCAATGATACGATATCTGGGCAGAATTATACAGGTGGATTTGCTGGTGAAACAATAGGTGCTGTAATGACTGGATGTTCAGTTAATGGTACTGAGAGTGTTAATGGTACAGATTACTCAGGAGGATTTATTGGTCGTGCTTCCAATGCAGTTGTTGCAGGTGCACTGGATCATCTGGGAATCCAAATAGCTGATTTCCCGGTCAATACAGTAATGCTTGGATGTAGCATTAATGGCAGTGCAAATGTATCTGCGACAGGAAGCTCTGGTAAGGAAAGTGGTTATGCAGGTGGATTTATAGGAGAAATGCGTAACAGTTATGCCGTGAACTGCAGTATTTCTTCTCTTGGTACAGTGTCCGGAAAAGATTATACCGGAGGATTTGCCGGCTTAGCAACCCTTGGTGCTGTTACATCTATTGATGAAAATAAAGGTCTTCTTGATCTTGTGAAAAAACTTCTTACAGGTTTGTTGAACGGTAATATTACGGATATGGATATTTTGAACCTGGTGGGACTTCGCCCTTCTGTTATAAGCGGATGTACCATTGACGGAAGTACGATATCCTTAGATGCCAGTGGCAAATATGCCGGCGGACTTGTAGGATATGCCGGAGCTGTTCAGGTTTCTAATACTTCAGAACTTGCAGATGGTTCAAAATCAACTACAAAAGCTTTGAATCGTATGCTTGCAAAAAACAGTATTTCTTACAGTTTTAATGAGCATTCTAATAGTATTACTGCATCAGAAAGCATGTCTGTTTCAGCAACAGAGAATGCTGGAGGAATCTTAGGTTACGCTAAAATGACCAGTGTCAGTGATGTCCTTGGCGGAACAGTTACAGCAGCAGACTACATGCGTTTTGAATGTAAAGATTGTTCCGTAAACGGAGGCTCTTTGGGACTTACAGTTACTGCGTCAAATCAGGAGAATGGTCGTGCCGGAGGTGCTATCGGTTATGGAACAGGTGGAGAAGTAAGGAAAACATCCGTCACAAATCTGAATTCTGTAACGGCTGGAAAGTGTGCAGGAGGATTTGCCGGATATTTCGGAAGTGGTACTCTTGCTAATGTTGGTGGTATTAAACTTCTTGGATTACCGCTTTTGAAAATTGACAGCCTTCTTTCTGTAGGGCAGATGATTGAGACGTTTACAGTTGACAGCACTGTTTCAGGTGTTTCGTCAGGATATAGTGTGTCTACTGGCAATGAGAAAGGTTATAGTGGTGGCTTTATTGGAGAATGCATTAGTGGACGAGCAAGGGACACTAAGATCAGCAACCTGAAAACTGTTACTGCATCTGCAACATCAGGAAAAGCCGGAGGCTTTGCAGGTTTTGCTAAAGCCGGAGATGCATTAAGTGCTGGAGATTCCACTACATCAAAACTGACAGGAATTGAATTAGAGAATCTGCTTGGAGTTGTCAGTGCCCTGAGACCGGAGTTCAATAATACTTCTATTGCCTATGTTTCGAATGGTTCTGACCCTCAGGTATCCGCTGATATGGCGGGCGGCTTTGTGGGAGACGGACAGGCAGTAGATATCAACTATGGAAACAACAATTCCGGATTCAAAGCAGACACGAATAGTGAGGATGGAACAACCGAAGGTGAGGCTGGTGCGATTGCAACAACAAATATTACCGGACTCTCTTATATAAAGGGAACCAGCTATGCCGGTGGTTTTGCAGGAAGGCTGATGCCTGGTGATGTGGCACAGACAGGTTCTATTAAGTTACTGGGCCTCTTAAATGTAAATCAGCTTCTCAGTGTTATGGATGTGGCTTATCCGAGAATTTCCGACTCTTCTATTGAGGGAGACAGCTTAGTTGTAACAGCATCCGGAAAAAATGATGATGTGGCTCTTGGAGATGCCGGGGGTTATATCGGTAATGGAAAAGCAGTCATGGTTAAGAATTCTGATGTGACCAATGTAAAAGAAGTCACAGCACCATATCATGCCGGTGGCTATATCGGAATTATGCGCTCCGGAAGTGCAGCGGAGGCAGGAGATGCCACAGGAGATTTTTTGAATAGTGTCCTTGGTAAGATCCTGAGTCTGAAAGAGCTGGCAAGTGTCCTTCAGGCGGCATCCAGCAAAATTACGAATTGCAAAGTTGCTGGTACCGCAGATGGTTTGACAGTTACGGCTGACAGCGGATTTGAAAACGCAGAAGGCTATGCAGGTGGCTTCGTTGGAGAGATGCAGAGCGGTCATGTAGATAATTCAGCAAATGCTGTTGATTCCGGAAAAGGAACGGCAGTAGAAAATCTTCTGAAAGTAGAAGGCCTTCGTTATGCCGGAGGGTTCGGAGGTCTTGTAAAAGCTGGAGCAGTTGCAGAGATTGGAGCTAAATCATCAATTCTTACAAAACTGGTTGATCTGACAGGATTACTATCCCTGGTCAATGCTTTTGTTCCGGTGATCAGTAATGCCAGTGTTAATTCTGTAGAAAAAGGGTTTACTGTTACCGTTACAGGTACTCTTGAAAAAGACAGCACCAACGATGCGGATGCCGGAAGTGCCGGAGGCTTTATCGGATGCGGAACTGGTGTACAGATCAGCAATTCCGATGTAAATAAATTGCAGCATACAGGTGTCAGTGAGCCAAAGAATCTGCAGCAGGAAGATGGTAGCAGTTATTACGGAAGCGACAGTGCATATGCGGTAAATGGTTATCGTTATGCCGGCGGCTATATTGGGAAAGCTGCTATGGGAAGTACGGCGGCTATCGGAGGTGCAAGCGTTCTGGATAAGGTACTTTCTGCCTCAAATCTGTTATCAGCGTTGACCGTAGTTGCATCTATCATAGACAGCTCAGATGTTTACGGAGCAACAGGCGGATTTAATGTTCTTGCAACAGATGGAGATGGTGATACCGGAAAAGCCGGTGGATATGCAGGAGAACTTCTTGGAGTTCAGATTCAGAATAGTAATTCTTATAATTTTGCACATATCATAGGGCGTGAAAGTGCCGGTGGATATGTTGGAACCATGGAGCCGGGGAGTGCGGCAGATGTGGTAGATGGATTAAGTGCTCTTGGAGGACTGATCAAGGCAGATAATCTTTTTGGCGTTTTACAGGCATTTGTTCCTGTGATCAAAAACAGTGAAACAACCTGTGTACCTTGTGGAGGTGCTGTGAGGGCTCAGGCTGAAAGTGATGACAGCATTTACCGTGGACTTGCAGGAGGATATGCAGGTTACAACTATGGCGGTCAGATCTGGGGAAACAATACGGATAACTGGAAAGGCTCTACATATGCAGGAACCGTAAGAGAATGTGCGGCCTATCGTATCCGTTCCGTATATGGAACGGAATATGCCGGAGGTTATACAGGACTGATGCGGTGTGCGAATGTTGCAGATACAGGAAGTCTGAAGGTTTTATTTGGTCTTATCAAACTAGATAATCCGCTGACGCTTCTTCAGGCGGTGTATCCGACAGAAAAGAATACAGCTGTTTATGGACCGCTTCGTGGACTGGATACGGATACCTGGAACAAATGGGTTGGTGCTGTCGGTTCTTATGGAAGTTACGGTAATAAATTACAGGCACTTGGTGAAGTCAATGATCAAGAACAGTTAAATGAGATCATTTCTCAGTATGCATATGGATACGCAGTCACAGCAGGAAGGAGCATTCTGGCAAGTAAAGCAACACAGGGCGGTTCTGCCGGAGGCTATGTAGGCCGTATGGAAGGCGGTACCGTGACAAATGGAACTGCAACAGATCTTCAGTCAGTGGAAGCCTTCAGAAGCAGCGGTGGATTTGCGGGTGAGATGCTTACCGGTTCTGTGGCAAACACAGGTGACGTTTCACTGGCAGGTCTTAAGATTATCGGTGCAGACGGTCTGGCGGCATTAAAAACCTTTGTGCCGGTTGTAAAACAGTCCCATGTGGACGGATATCGTTCCGGAGCAAGGATCAAAGCAACCGGTATTGCAGACAAAGACCTGGCAGGATTTGCCGGAGGCTATGTGGGAAGAATGATCGGCGGTCAGATCTGGGGAGATGAAAATACCTCTTGCAGTATCACAAATTTAAGGCGTGTAGATGGAACTTCCTATGTAGGCGGTTTTGCTGGAAAAGTAGATCCAGGTAGTGTGGCAGCTATTGATACAGCTACAAAGCAGGGACTTTTGAATAAGCTTCTGGATGTTCTTATGGTAAATGCTCCGGCAGAACTGATTAAGGTTCTGAATGCTACTGTTTCTACCATCCGCTGTGCATCTGTGTCAGCCTGGGATGACTGGGGCGTGATCGTAAACGGAACCTATCAAAATGGAAGCAATACCGGGTACGCAAAAGCAGCAGGAGGATTTGCAGGAAGTCTCTGCGGAGCGGTCCTCGGCGAGAAGGATACGCCGGGAAGCGGAATCCGTGCAGACAAGATTCGTTCCGTAGTAGCCGGTGAATATGCCGGAGGATGCTTCGGTATTGCGGATGTTTCCGGTGCCGCAAACATTAGTGCAGGTAATGAGACCTCGGTATTACAGTATCTTTTAAAACTTGGAAAAACCGATGTGTTGGATGCGTTCCGAAGCTATGTATATTACGGAAATGTCACAGGAAGTCCAGATGCAGGGCTTGGCGTCAGTGCTAACACAGCGACAGATGCAGGACAGAATAATCAGGTTACATACAGCGGAACAGCGGGCGGATTTGGTGGTTCACTGTTAAATGGATCTGTCAAAAACAGCAGCGTAACAGGATTAAATTATGTAACTGGACTAAACAGCGTCGGCGGTTTTGTAGGATACTCCGGAAAAAGCGGAGTTGTAAAAATGGAGAAGCTGGATGTGCTGGGAGATAAATCTGGACAGCTCCTGGGCGGTGCCCTCGGCGTTCTGGATATTTTCGGTTCCCACATTGATGACAGCAGTGTGGCAGGCATACCTGGTGGTTATACAGTTCAGAGTAAAGGTGGAGCAGAGCAGATCGCTGGAGGATTTATCGGCTACGCAAATCTTGCCAGAATGTCAGGCTGTAATGCAGGAGATGCTCAAAATCAGGAAAACAGCCTGAAACTGGTAGAATCCGGTGGAACAGCCGGAGGCTTCGCAGGAAGAACAAGCTTTGCCTATCTTGCGGATGTAAAATTGGATTCTACAGTGGTGGATGCGTTGCTCGTAGTTCTGGATAATCTAGTAAAAGCGTTGTATCTGGATAAGATTCAGGATTCCAACCTTTTGCATATCAATCTTGGAATTGTAAAGGTTGATGCGCTGTACGATGGAAATCTTATCCACGTGAATCTGCTGGGACTTGATATTTCCGTTGGTCTGTCCAAAAATTCGACAGAAAACGGGCAGCAGACTGATTTTGCAATCATTAAGATCGGAGATTCTTCTATCAAGCTTCCATGTGATAAGAATGGAATCATAACGAAAGATAATGATGTAAAGTCCAATATCAGTGTCAACTTGATTAAGGCAAACAGGACAAAAATTACAGACAGCAATGTATATGGAATCAGTACGGGATACGATGTCTATGCCGGCGGTGCCGGAAATGATGCAGACGGTACTGCAACAGATGGACGAAGCGGAGGCTTTGTAGGATATAACGACGAAGGACTGCTGAAAAATAACAACATGTATTACTGCGATGTGGTCCGTGGAACATCTAAACTGGTGGGACCATTCAGCGGAAAAAGTGATCTGGAATCTGTATATGACTTTAATACAAAAGCAGGTGTAGAAGGTGAGAATAACAATTATCGTATTTACCGAAAACCGGCGATTAGTTTTGATGAGATCAAAAAGAATTCGAAACTTCTGACAGATACGTTCAGTCAGGAAAATGGATGGAGCATCTTCTCAGTAAAACATGTAGTGCAGGTAGATGAGTATAACACATTGCAGAATGCAGTTATGGCAACAAAAGATTCTTCTGAAACAGCAGATCTGAATGTTTATGTATCAGATGCAAAAGCTGTTCTGATGTCAGATACCAAAACTACTGTAAATACAGGGGATAGCACGTCACCGGAACCATCTGATACACAGGATCCATGTGATGAATTTGTAAATCTGACCATTAATAAGGTATGGAAAGATTTCCGGAATATGGACAACATCAGACCAGACACTATTAAGATTACAATTTCCAGAAGCTGGACGGATGCGGAAGGAACAAAACATACAGAAGTTGTGCCGGGATATGAAAACTATGAAATAAAAGGTGATATCTCAAAATCTACATGGCAGAAAGTGGTTGAAACTCTTCCAGCCTACATAAAAGATGATGCTGAAAAACCGCATTATTATGAATATTCTGTTACGGAAACGGAAATAAAAGGATATACAACTACAATAAAAAGCTCTGATGATGGATTTACCTTCACGATTATCAACCGGCATTTTGCACTGCTTCCGGATACCGGCGGCGAGGGCATTATGATGTTTATCATAGCAGGTGGCCTGTTGTTAGCGTTCCTGCTTTATACCGGACGCAGAAGGAAACGGAAACAGACGATGTAGGAAAGGGGGAGTAGAGTCATGAGAGAGATATGGCTGCGTGGGGAACTTCCACCGTAAAAGCTGAAGGAATCCCAAGCGAACCAATAAAAAATCAAAAGAAAGTGAGAAGAGGAACATGAAGAAATTAGTATCAAGATTTATGGCAGTTCTGATGGCAATGACCATGATACTGTCCATGAGCATGACTGCATTTGCAGCAGATGCAGCAGATGCTCCAAAAGGAACCCTGACAGTCAACAATACAGTGGAAGGAAAGACTCTGGATCTGTATCAGATTTTTACAGCAACAAAAAGTGGCGAGAATGTAGCATATACACTGAACAGTGCATATGAAGGATTTTTTAAGAATAATACTAGAATTCCAGGATCTGAAAGTTTAACAGGCGAAGCTTTAAGTGAAGCGGCATATAACTATGTTAAAGAACAGGTCGGAGCAAATGGAGAGGCTGCTACAGCGAAAACATTTGCTAAAGATGTGCTTGGATGGATTTTAGATTCAAAGAACCATATTACAGCAACAAAAACAGTTAATACGACAGCAACTTCTACAGTAGTTTCTGATTTAGCATATGGATACTATTTAGTTTATCCAAAAGGAGCAACAGATACCTCCACAGCACCAGGAAATCAGACTTATACATCTGCAGCATCTTTAGTTAGCATTACAGCTGATACAGCTACAATTAACATGAAGAGCAATTACCCGACAGTAGACAAGAAAATCATTCCGGCACAGAGTGGAAGCGGAATTACAGTTGGTGCTATTGTAGATGCTTCATGGGATGGCAGCCATCAGATGGAATTGGACGATGAGAATAATCCTGAAGATACCATCGCACCACACAGCGAATCAGATGAAAAGAAAGCTGGAGATTTTGGAATTGGCGATACTGTCACTTATCAGCTGACTTCTAAAGTGCCGGACATGACAGGATATAATTCTTATACTTTTAAATTTAGCGATACTTTGTCCAAAGGACTGGACTTAAAAGAAGTACTATCTGTAAAAGTTGGAAATACAACACTTACTGCTAAGAAATCAGGAACTAATACATACGCACTTGCATATGACCAGGCTAAACGTACTTTAACAGTTACCTTAAATGATTTCTATAATTCCTATAAGAATCATACAGGCGAGACAATCACAGTTGTTTACACTGCAACCTTAAACAAAGATGCTGTAATCGGTATGAATCCAAATACCAACAAGGCGGTCGTTGAATACAGTAATGACCCGACAACAGGTGGAACAGGTACATCTGAGCCAAGCATCGTAGATGTACATACTTTTGATTTTACAATTTATAAATATTATTTAAAAGACCAGAATAATAAAGAAGATAAGACTGCACTTGCAAAGGCAGAATTTGAGCTTTACAAGGGAAACACAGAAGGTACTGCAGCAGATGAACAGGCGAAGGTTAATATTGTAGACGAAGGAGAAGGTGTATACCGTCAGGCAACAGCCGATGAAGCTAAAGCAACAGGCTTTACTTCTGCAAAAATTGTATCCGATGCTGACGGAAAAGTACTTGTAAAAGGTCTTGATGCTGGAACTTATTACTTAAGAGAGACAAAAGCACCAGAAGGATACAATAAGCTTCTCAGCGATATCAAGGTTGAGATTAAAGCAAACTATGATCCAAAAACCGGAAAACTGACAAGCTATTCAGTTGATTACACATACAATGGACCTACAACAACAGGTACAGAAATTAAAGATACAAAAACTTCTCCAGAAGTAGCTGTAGAAAACAAAACAGGTGCACAGCTTCCATCTACTGGTAGCAAGGGTGCCCTTATGGTAACACTGGCTGGTATCGTTCTTTTCGGTGCATTAACAGCAAGCAAAGCTTTTGGCAAAAAGAAAACAAAAAACTAAGCATTCTGAAGTTTAAGAATGGATAAAAAGACAGTTCATCTTCCCGGTATTGTACCGGGAGGATGTCTGCTTTTTCTGAAATGTCCAGTGTGGACTGGATATTTCAGAAGAAACAGACGAAAAGGTGAAAGGTATTATGAAGAAAGTAGTAAAAATACTAAGAGGAATCGGATATCTGATGGCATTTTCTTTAATCCTGTATCCGGTAGTGAGTAATTACATTAATCAGATGAACAGCACAACCATTGCTACAGATTATGAACAGGAAGTTTCGCATTTGTCGGAAGAACAGGAAAATGCAATGATCAAGCAGGCACAGGACTACAACGAAAGCCTGATCGGAATTGGTTCCATAGCAGATCCATTTTCAGAAAGCAATGAAAACCAGACAGAAGATGATGAGTATAACAAACTTTTGAAAATTGATGATACTGGAATGATGGGATATATTGATATCCCAAAGCTTGATGTTGTTCTTCCGGTTTATCATGGAACATCCGAAAAAGTACTGCAGTCAGGTGTAGGACATCTGAAAAACACCTCGCTTCCGGTAGGCGGTGAGAGCTGTCATGCGGTATTATCCGGACACCGTGGACTTGCAAATGCCAAGATATTCACCGACCTGAACAAGATGGAGGTTGGAGATGTATTTTATATTAAAGTTCTTCATCATACCTTTGCCTATCAGGTGGATCAGATTCTGACAGTATTGCCATCAGATACAGATGCTTTACAAATTGAAAAAGGCAAGGATTATGTAACGCTGGTCACATGCACTCCTTATGCAGTTAATACACACAGACTGCTTGTACGTGGCACCAGAATTCCGTATGAAGAGGCACAGAAGATAGATGAGGAAGTTGGTCTTCATCATACAATTCCATTCAATTTGATTCTATTGATTGGGGGAATTGTTGCTTTGATCATCATATGGGTGAGCATTAAATCTCATAAACGCAGGAAGGAGAAAAAACATGAGCAGAATAATTAAACATAAGCGAATATATATGTGTATGGCCAGTGTGATGTGTATGCTTTTACTCCTCATTCCGTTACCTGTGTCTGCGAATGATCAGGGAAGTATATTATTAAAAGCAACTGTTGAAGATGAGACCACGGTATATAAGCTAAGTAATATTGAATTTACGATGTATCAGGTTGGAACATATAAAAATAATTCATGGGCATTAGTGAGTGAGTTTGCAAAGTCTGGAGTCATATTTGATTTTGAGGATTCTTCTGCTCAGGCAGAAGCTGCAAAAAAACTGGGAAAATATGTACAGGATAACGGCATCCAAGGAATATCAGGGAAGACCAATTCCGATGGAGAAGTTATGTACAGAGATCTGGAAAAAGGTGTGTATCTTTTTGTGCAGACACAAAAAACACAAATTGGAAATCAAGTATATCAAAGCGAACCTTTTATCATAACAGTTCCAGGTAATTATGATGGTCAGATAATTTGGAATGTAACGGCAGAGCCTAAATTTAAAAATGAATCGATACCACCAATTACCACGAATACGCCACCAGTTTCAGAAGAACCATCAGGTGATAATAGCAGTCATACTCCAAATGTAAAAACGGGAGACGATACGAATGTAATTATGTGGCTTTCCTTAATGGGAATATCCTTAATCATATTTAGTATATGCAAAAGAAAATCCCATAAATAATATGAGAAGATCGGGAAATCCCGGTCTTTTCGTTTCGTTATATAACTGTCATAATCCAAAAACAAATACCTCCGGAGGTGCACCGTATGGCGTCACCTGGGAGAAAATGGGTTTTAAACCATGGGAAGATTTGAAAGAAAATGAGTGAGTTGCCAGTGCAATCTTATTTATCTCTTGTGACAGAAATAGGTTCCCGTTTTGCTGGAAGTAAGTCTGAACTGATCTCAGGAGAATTAAGCAGTGCTGTGAAATTCTGTCTGATGATATCCAGTGTCTTCTGCTTTTTCTGTAATTCCTGCTTTTCACGGACAGTAGCAGCCTGTTCAGATTCAAGATTTTCTATCCGCTTCTGGATTTTATTAGAGCTTGGGATTTTGGTAACACCGAGATCCTGAAGCTCTTTTTTTAGTGAATCGTGGAGTTGGTATTCTGCTTGATGTTTGGTCCGGTATGCGTTTGGATTTTTAGCAGATTTGCAATCTTCAATCACTTTACGGCAGGGCCGGTAAGAATCACAATGTTTTTGAATGACTTTCTGCGTGTTCAGTTCATTGTTGATTTGTGTTATTCTCTGTTCAGCCGCTTTAACAGAAGCATCAACATCAGAAACATGCTGTTGAAAATCTTCATAATTCAGCAGATTATTTTCAGAAAGATAGTTGAAGGTGCGGGTTGCCTCTTTTAGATTATTTAGTTTTGCCCAACGTTCAAATCCTTCTCGATTGCCGGTTGTAACATAAGTGGAAATATTGATATACAGGCGAGCATCTCTGGACAGATGCTTTGGAGTTTTCACTTTGCTACGATTTTTTGCCAGACGGATGCGGACATTTTCTTCGCTATAATAACTTCCGAGAGATTTCATGTAAGTGAAGTCCTTCTGCTCCGGTGCACGGAAGGACAGGTGTTTTCCTTGGCGGACTTCATATCCGGCTAACTGCATTTTTTGTAGAAATTCCTCATAGTTGATGGAAGTCCAGATTGCCTTATCAACTGCAACACGTAGCTTGGCTTTCCAACTGGTGCCACGATGATATTCCA
>OCHB01001397.1_pt1 | contig 15684 bp, 15 predicted proteins | sample 1538731 | NCBI WGS metagenome assembly OCHB01 (sample SAMN04571721, study PRJEB22368) | human gut metagenome | biome: human gut; material: stool | host: Homo sapiens | place: Luxembourg | collected 2012-09-20 | reverse complement strand
GGAAACCGCTGAAAAGCGGCTTTCCCTATACTACACGTCAAAATTGGACGCTAACTTATTTGTACACAGACATTGAATTTTATTTTTGATGTACCGAAAGCAATAGAAGGCAGTTATAAAGTATTGAAACAAGGTGGGACTCTGTTGTGTACAGTTTCCGGGATATCTCAAATTTCTCGATACGATATGGATCGTTGGGGGGATTATTGGCGTTTTACGGATTTATCTATAAGAAAGTTGATGGAATCTGTTTTTGGTGAAGGAAATGTGGAAATTGTTACTTTTGGAAATGCATTGGCCGCCACTGCCTTTTTGCAAGGTTTGGCCATAGATGATTTGCCTGATACGTCTTTACTGGATAAAAAGGATCTGGATTATCAAATAACGATTGGAATTAAAGCTACTAAATGCTGAGAAAATTATTACAATATATATTAGATCGTTTAATCTATTTATTATATCAAGATTCTGTTATATTGGGGAATCGACCTTTTTTTTGGTGTGATCTTCCCGTTCCGGTAAACTATCCCCAGCAAAGCCAGACACATCCTTCGATCCTTTATTTGAAACAAGGATGGAACGGAGCTACCCATTGGTTGGGGACAACGCCTTATCCTAAAGCGCAGGTGAAATATGAAAATCCGTGTATTTATTATGCTGATGTTCGAAATGATAGTATTCCTACACAATTTGTGCCAATAAAAAATAATCCTATTTTGGAATGGCCGGGAGGGGATTGCTTCAATTCGGATATTGAACTGTATTTTGAGGATAATGTGCTGTATTCTATTATTAGAGAATATGATAATAAAGCTCTTTCAAAGAAGCTGAAGGTCCAGTATTCGGCAGATGGACAGTCCTGGAGTACTCCGCGTTTATTCTTTGAGACAAGAGATCCTAAGCAGGAATTATTATCTCCCTCTATCATCCGTTATAATGGCAAACTTCGCCTTTATTGTCTGAATGGGGATGCCGGTATTTCTAAAAGGGGACATTGTACGGGTATTCATATTTTGGAAGGAGATGATTTAAAGCAATCCGTTTTTAAGGAGGTCGCAATCGGTTCTTTTCTGAATAAAGATGAAGTACGGATAGAACCTTGGCATTGTTGCTTGTTTGAATACCGGCAGAAGTTGTATATGCTTTTCTGTGGGCGGGATCATAAGCAAAAAACATTTCGTTCACCGATGGAAACGTATTTGGCTGTATCGGAAGATTATCAAAACTTTTCTATTTATAAAAAGCCGATAGTAGCACATATCAAAACATACCGTCCTTCAGCTTACATTGATGGAGATAGATTGCACTTGTATTTTTCTGTAGTCGGATATGTCGATAATTCTCATGAAGATAGACGAATTGGGTATACTTGCTTGAACATGAGAGAGCTGCTTCAAACGTTACAATGAAAGGAGGCTGATTTTTGGTATAATGAATATTAGAAAGGAAAGTGTGAAAATCGTCATCTTAAACACATCCGACCGTACCGGAGGCGCAGCCGTGGCTGCCGGGCGTTTAGGTAAGGCTTTAGAACAAGCCGGGATACAGGTTGACAAACTTGTCAGGAAAGATACTTGGTTGAACCGTTTCCGATTTTATTGGGAGCGGTTGATTATTTTTTTATGCAATCATTTAAACCGTAAGAATCTGTTTGCGGTTTCCATCGCCAATACCGGAACAGATTTGTTGGGGCATCCTTTGGTGGAAGAGGCCGATATTATTCATCTTCATTGGATTAATCAGGGGTTTCTGTCATTGAGGGATATAGAAAGATTGGTGAAACAGAACAAGCCTATTGTGTGGACTATGCATGATATGTGGCCTTGTACAGGTATTTGTCATCATGCGAGAGATTGTGAAAAGTTTCAGACAGAATGTGAGTCTTGTTTCTTTTTGAAGTCGAAAGGTAAGGATCTCTCGACTTCTGTTTTTGATAAAAAAATGTCATTGTATAAGGACGCCAATATAACCTTTGTCGGCTGTAGCCGATGGCTGTCCGGCAGGGCAAAGAAAAGTTATCTGTTACGGGGCAAGGCGGTTCTGTCTATTCCTAATCCGATCGATACGAAGGTCTACCATCCGATGGATCAGGGTATGGCTCGTGAATTATTGGGGCTACCTTCGGGAAAGAGGCTGTTGTTATTTGGGGCGTTGAACGTTACAGACAAGCGTAAAGGGATTGATTATTTGATCGAGGCGTTAAGGAGAATGGAAAAACAAGATGTGGAGCTTGTCGTTTTCGGACAGGTGAAAGATGATATCCGAGGCCTTTTCCCTGTACCGATCCATTCGATGGGATATTTGTCGGACGAGTCTAAAATCGTAGCCTTGTATAATGCTGTCGATATGTTTATCACTTCATCCTTGGAGGAAAACCTCCCCAACACAATCATGGAGTCGATGGCGTGTGGAACTCCTTGTGTCGGGTTTGAAATTGGTGGTATTCCGGAGATGATCGACCATCGTGTGAATGGGTATGTCGCCAACTATAAGGATGCCGGTGACCTTGCTAATGGTATTCAATGGGTTTTGGAGCATGAAGATCGGCTGGCTCTTTCGGATGCCTGTGTGAAGAAAGTACAGGAGAATTATACGGAGGAAGTGGTTGCAAAGCAATATACGGCACTATACGAAAAGCTGCTGAAAGGGGAATAAGGTTGTATAAGGTAGGCATGATGTGATCACTATTTTTGATTTTTAAACAGGAGGGATAAGATGTTTTCTGTCTGGAGAAAGCATTTTTGATAATGATTCTTTACTTGAATTTATAAAAAGTAATTAGCATGAAGAATTTCAAGAATAAGACAGCTTGTATCCGTTCGGATATGAACAGGATAAAGGATGTGAGTACCGTTGCTAACGGTATCCATAACACATAAGAAATCAACGAAAACAATCAAGAGCCGTGGCCTTTAGGACATGGCTCTTGATCATTTTACCTCACCCCATCAGCCACCTGCAGACGCATCCCACTCCCCCGCAGGCGATCAGTGTGTAGCCTGAGATTCCCAGCCAGTCGGCTGAGGGTGGCTTGTGGTCGGGGGAAGAGGGGCGTCGGGATTCTTGGGAATGTGGGGAGGGGGTTGGTTGTTCTTCAGGAGGGAGAGAATCCCGCCGATGCAGGCCAGGGTCACTTCCGTTTCCCCCTTCCAGAGGGAGAGGAGGGACAGGAGGACGAGGCTGGGGAGGAGGACAAGGACGGTCGCTGGGAGACGGTTTACGCTTGCGGGGAAAGATGACTTGGGCGAGCGTGAGGAAGAAGCTGAGTACTGTTTCAAGGACTTTCATAAATTAGAAGGATTTTTCAATTTTTAATTCTCAATCTTTAATTTTCTCGATCTGTCGGCAGAGCTTTATCAGCAAGATGCGGTAGGCTTCGCGGTTGTCGCCGTTGACTTCGCTGATGTAACGGCTGTATGAGATGGAACGGGCGAAAGCCTGCGGGTTGTTGCTGACGTCGGCCGCCGGGGTGTAGGCATGGCGGATCAGGCGGGCGTAGTCCATGAAGGAATCCTGCGGAGTGTCGTAGACACGGAAACGGAGGGAGTGGACGCCCAATTCGATACCTTCGCCTTTCCACCAGACGTTTTTCTTGCCGTAGGCGGTGATACCGAAAAAGTTATGGTGCTCGCGTGCGAGGTCGCTCTGTCCCCAACCCGATTCGATGACCGCCTGTGCCAGGATCACTACCGGATTGATCCGGAAACTTTCTCCCGCCTTGCGGGCAAGAGGGAGATATGACGATATAAAATCAACCTGTTCTGCTTTCATTTTCTTGTTGTTTTTGGACACTGTTTTGATTTTTTACAAACAGCCCCTTTTAATTATATTCTTGTTGTTTTCGTCTGATGATTTGAGCGTCTTTTCGGTCATATCCGCCCCCTCTTGTCTTCGTCAGATAGTTCGCTTATCCTCCTCGTCAGAGTGACGGATCTGCCTCAAAAAGACTTCTCAAATCATCAGGCGGAAAAATCAAAACAGTTTCTTAGTCTGTTTGAATTTAGCTTCCGGCCTACAGTTCACCCGGTTTCTCCTCCCCGCCTCCGGAAGACGGTTTGTCACCGGCCGGGACCAGGTCGAGATGTTCGAATGTGACATTCTTTTTCACCTGCGTCAGCATGGTCCCCGGCGAGAAGACGATACGCGCCTTGTTGAAGAAAGACGTGTTGAAGTCTGCTTCGTTCTCCACCCCTTTGCTGCCTGCGACCATCCGGAAGTTACCCAGGCGGCCCAGCTGGATCACATCCCCTTTTTCCAACCGTTCCTCCATGACGGACAGGATGCCGTCGATGACCAGTTTCACATCCCCCACGAAGGCGGAGCTGCGCACTGCCACCATGTTGCAGAACTTTTCGAATTTCAATTTCTTCAAGGAACGGACCTGTGCATAGTACAGCTTCGAGCCCTCGGCTGCGTCTTTGCGCATATCCGGTCTTCTTACCAAGCGATAGTTTAATGACATAAGCGTGATTAGTTTTTAAATGAATACTTTTACGGAATCTTTTTTTCATTATCGATAACAAGACAAAGGTAAGGTCCCGGTACAGGCAGAAATACAGATAGGGGAACATCGGCGAAGATCGATGCGGAAACAGGTAGAAAGAAGTAGGATATAAATGTGATTATCTATTGAATATTGATTTTTATTCCGTATCTTTATAGGACAATGAAACGATGGGAATTATGATCGTAAACGAATTCGAAATCAGAAGTTACGGGTGGCAGGAATTGGCGGTCCTTTACGGGCCGGATTTGATGCCGGAATCGGCCGGGAAACGGTTGTCCAAATGGGTGGGGGCAGACCCGGTGTTAGAGACGGAGCTGCAGGGCTACGGTTGGCGGAAAGGGAAGAAGACGTTGACACCCCGACAGGTGAAGACAATCGTGCAGTTTTTGGGTGAGCCTTGAAACAAGGGACTTCGGTGTACGAAACAAGGGACTTTGACGTGTAAGACCAGGGAACTTGGGAGACAAAAGACCGGACTTCCGGATGCGGAAGAGGGTACTTTTTCCCATCGATAGGGAGAGGATAAAGGCCGGCCGGCATTGCAGGCAATAAATAGATAAGCATATGAGCAAGTTAAAAAAAAGCGGAAAGGTGACTATTGCCGCTCGTACAAGAAAATCAGAAAAGAGGTACGGGACGCGTCCGATCCGTTGTACGAAATGATCGTTTATGCACTCTTCCTTACGGAGGAGGCCAAGGGGAAGCAGGAGAGGATGTGCGCCGTGGCGCAGAATTTCTTCCAGGAATTCGGGGATGACCTGCATCGTCTGATTTTCGGGATAGAAGAGAAAGCGTATAAGGACCGCATCCCGGTGTCGAAGCCGGAATTTCTGATCGGGATTTTTAAGACGCTGTGGTTGATGGAGGTATTCGGGGACGTACGGCCCCGGTATCTGATCGGTTTTATGTCGGAGACGTTCGATCTGGGTCTGGCGGAGTCTTCCATACGGACCATCTGGTATGACAAATGTGGGATGTATGACCAATTGAGGCCTGTTTTGCAGGATTTTTTTCGGAATTTGTATAGGAAATAACGTGTAAACCCGCTTGCAATGCGCCGCGCCGGCTTTTTTATCCGGCATTTTTGGGTATTACAAAATGCCCCTTTCCTGTCGTACCTTTGCCCATGCCGATTGAAAAGGGCGCAAATTAATGAGCTTATATATATATATTAATATATTTATTCTAAGATGTAGGATTGAACCGAAACTGACGGAAAACCTCTACAAGTAGCTGAAAATAAATTGTTTATATTGTGCTATTGACTGCACCGTTTTTATTTGGGGTAAAAATGTTTAATTTTAAATCCGTTCATTATGAAAAAGGATATGACGTTTTCGGCCGATTTTGCAAGATGCGGCTATACGAAAGTTTCCCGGCAGGCCATGCAGATTGCTTTTACGCCGGGAGACAAGTGTGAAAAAGAGGCAAAGGTGCTCCTGTGCATATTGGGTTTTGCCTATTTCAAAAAAGGAGAAGTCTCCTTTCATTTCAAAGACTATGCTTGTGAACGAGGCGAGTGGATCACCTCTTATTCGGAACTGGCACGGCGTACGGGGTTGATACGCAGGACGGCAGTCACGGCTGTCGGACATCTTGTCGAGGCAGGATGGCTGACGGTCACGGCGGTGGGCAGGATGACGAAGTTCACCTTGACCTTCTATGACGCGCCTCCCCAGCCCGACGGCCACGGCTCTCCGCAGGGGGGCGGCGACGACGGTTTGTCGCTTGCGGCAGCCCTCTACATGTACCAGAACGGGACGGTCTATAACACCGGGGAGACTGTCTGATGGGGTTGAATGCCGTACAATCGTATCCGGCGGAGCGGGTCTTGGTGGCAGCTCTGCTGGGACGTCCCGCCTCTTTCCACGAATTGGGCGGACGTGTGACGGAAGAGATGTTTACCGAACCGGGGCTGCGCCTGGTGTTCCGTGCCTTTGCCGAGCTGGCCTCGCGCGGCGAACGGATCGACATGGCGACGGTCGAGGCGGAGATGTTCCGGCTCGATCACCGGCTTTATGGCGAGCTGAACGGAGTCTCTTTCCTAAGCGCCATGTTGCAGGCGGTGCGCAACGACAGCCACATCCACGAATATGTCCGTCTGGTACAGCGCGAATGGATGTTGCGCGGCTGTGTGGCGAGCCTGAACAAACGCGGTCTGGAGGCGCAGCAGCCGGATGTCGACGTGATGAAGCTCCTCGCCGGTGTCACGGACGACATGGACGGCTTGCGTGAACATGCCTCCGGAGGCGTGGATGTCCGGATGGCGGCCGAGGTGGCACGCGAAGTCCTGGCGCGTTCGTTCCGTAACCAGGAGGCACGCGAAAAAGGGGAACATATACAGGTGCGTACCGGGTTCGACGAACTGGACGACTTGACGGGCGGCCTTTACCGGGGCGAACTGGCGGTGCTCTCCGGGCGGCCTTCGATGGGAAAGACGGCGGTGGCTTTGCACATGGCGCTTCAGGCGGCGCGTGCGGGGCGGAATACGCTTTATTTCAGCATCGAGATGAGCGAGGAGGAGGTGACGGAACGTATCCTTTCGATGCTGAGCGGCGTGGAGGCCGGCAAGATCCGTTTCAAGGGGACGAACCGCGAGGAGCGTGCGTTGTTGGAGAAAGCGGCGGCTGAGCTGGCGGGGTTGCCGTTGAGGATCGTCTATTGCGGTTCGCTCGCCATCGACGAGATCCGTGCCGTGCTGATGACGCGCAAGGCTCGCCGGGAGCTGGACATCTTCTTCATCGACTATCTGAACCTGATTCATATCCCTTACACACGGGGCAGCCGCAACGAGACGACCGATCTGGCCCTGGGCGATGTGGTGCGGAAGGTGAAGCTGATGGCGGTCGAGCTGGATGTGCCTGCCGTTCTGTTGGCGCAGATGAACCGCGACAGCGACCGGCGCCTGGCTCCTTATCTGCCGATCTTGAGCGACCTGCGTAACTCCGGCGCGATCGAGCAGGTGGCGGATCAGGTGATCTTCGTCTACCGGGCCGAGAAATACGGCATCTTGTACGACAAGGATACGAAAGAGGACCTGCGGGGCGTGGGCTATCTTCTGGTCGCCAAGAACCGTAACGGGGCGACCGGACGGGCGCGTTTCCGCTACAACGTTTCGATGACACGGTTCCTGTCTTATGAAAACCGGTTGTTATGAGAGGCGATTCGTTGAAAGAGAGAATCCTTCGGGTGGCCACGATCGAGGAAGTGGTGGCTGCCTATGTGCCGTTGCAGCGCAGCGGTGCGGGATATGTCGGCTTGTGTCCTTTCCATGCAGACAAACATCCTTCGTTGCACGTCCATCCGGGAAAACAGTTTTTCAAATGTTTCGCTTGCGGCGAAGGCGGAGACTTGTTCGCTTTCGTGCAGAAGATCGAGGGATGTTCGTTTACGGAAGCGATGGGAAAACTGGCGAAACGGTATTCGATTGACAGTAGGGAGTGGACAGTAGACAATTATGTAGGGAAGAAGAAAAAGACGGACGGAAAGAGGACAGCCGGTTCCTCGGACAAAACGGCAAATGAAAACAGTGACGACCAATTGTCTGTTGTCAATTCTCAATTGTCCATTCGGACGATTGGCGCCGCCAATCGTCTGTTCGCCTCCCTGTTGCAGCCTTACGTGCCGGAAGACGAGGCTTTGAGGGAGACGTACCGCCTTTTCGGGGTGGGGATCGCTCCTCCGGAAGTGCCGGCGGATTACCGGAAGATGCGGTCGCGGCTGATCTTCCCGATCCGGGACGAGAAGGGAGGGCTGGTGGCGTTTGCGGCCCGCAGGCGGACGGATGGGGAGGAGGGAGCCAAGTATGTCAACTCGCCGGCCAGTCCGGTCTATAGCAAGAGCCGGGTGCTTTATGCGCTGGACTTGGCGGGGGAGGCGATACGGGAGAGGCGGTTCGTCTTCGTCACCGAAGGCTACAAGGACGCCCTGGCGATGCATGCCGCCGGATTTACGAATACGGTGGCGCTCTGCGGGGTGGCTTTCACTGCCGGGCATCTCCGGTTGCTGGCGGGATATACGCAGCGGATCGTCCTGCTGCTGGATGCCGACAGGGCCGGGGAGGCGTCGATGGAAAAGATCGTGGCGATGCTCTCGTGCGGGACAGACTCGGAAGGGGAGCGGTTGGAGCCGGCCTGTTTGTTCGAAGTGAGCCGGATGCAGCTTCCTTACGGAGAGGACCCGGACAGCCTGCTGCATGGATCGGGCTTCGTCTCTTTCCGCCGTCAGATTACCGCTTCCCTCCATCTGGCCTTGCTGGAAACCTACGAACACCACCTGCTTCGGCAGATTGCAAAGACCGTGAGCGATTTATCTCTCTGTCTTTCATGTGAAGACCGAATATCTTTGTTATCTTTGCTCGCAAAACAGAAATCCCGCCTCTCACGTGTGACGATGCGGCTGGGGAGGAATGTGGTGGTGTAAACAACCGGTCACCGATGAATTTGCCGGAGTCATTCGCGGGAGACGGATTGTTAAGTTAAATGGAACATAGTCATAATTATATGCAGTTACAACCTACATTTTCAATCATAACGATTACCTATAATGCCGTGCGCCTGGTGGAGCAGACGTTGTTGAACGTGTTGAGCCAGTCCTATCCGAACATCGAATATATCGTGATAGACGGCGGTTCGACAGACGGAACGGTGGATATCATCAGACGGTATGAATCGGGGCTGGCCTATTGGGTGAGCGAGCCGGACAAGGGGATATACGATGCCATGAACAAGGGGCTTCAAAAGGCGACGGGAGATTATGTCTGGTTCATCAACGCCGGCGATACTCTCTGTTCGTCCGATACGGTCCAGTCGGTCGTTTCCAGGTTGCAGAAGAGGAAGGCTTTGCCGGATATCATCTATGGGGAAACGAATATCGTGGACGAGGAAAGGCGGTCGCTGGGACTGCGCCGCCTCAGGGCGCCGCGGAAGCTCTCGTGGAAGAGTTTCCGGATGGGGATGTTGGTTTGCCACCAGTCGTTCATACCAAAACGTGCGATTGCCCCGTCATATGATTTGCAATATCGCTATTCGGCCGATTTCGACTGGTGTATCCGTTGCATGAAGCAGGCCCGTTCATTCTGTAACACGCACCTTACCCTGTCCGACTTCCTGGACGGCGGGACGAGCACGACGCAAAGAAAAGCATCCTTGCGGGAGAGATATGCGATTATGTGCAAATATTATGGTACTTTTGTTACGGTTTTGCTCCACGGCTGGTTCGCCATCCGTTTTTATACGGCGAAGTGCCTGAAGGGGCGGGTGTAAAGAATATGAATTTTAATGAGACATATATGAAGGATTTGCTGAAGCAATGGGGGAAACATGTTGTTGCCCTGATTTTGTTTTTGGGACTGGTGATGACCTATTTTTCACCGGCGGTGTTTGATGGGAAAGTAATCATGCAGGGCGATAATATCAAGGCGACCGGAATGGGATCAAGCCAGATGGATCAATACGCCGAGACGGCACAGCCGGGTGAGTTCAGTGTCTGGTCGGATGCGATGTTCGGAGGGATGCCGTATGTGACAGGATATGGGCAGGCCGCACCGAGTATGCCTTCTTATTCGATTGTGGATGGTTGGTTGAAAAAGGTGGGGTATGGTGATGCTGCGATGGTTTTTACCGGGTTAGTGTGTTTCTACCTGCTGATGTGCGTCATGGGAGTAAACTGGTGGCTCGCGATTGCCGGGGCATTCGCTTTTGCATTCGCATCCTATAATATCATTATTATCGAGGCGGGGCATATCGTGAAAGCCTATGTGATCGGTTATATGCCGGTGACGTTGGCCGGTATGGCTTTGCTTTTCAGGCGCTCCTATCTGTGGGGAGCCGTCTTGTTCCTGTTGGGGGTAGCCTTATCCTTGGCGAACGGGCATATCCAGATCACCTATTATCTGGTCCTGCTTTGTCTGCTGATCTATATAGGATATGCAGTCAGAAAGATCAAGGAGAAAGCCTATGGCGAATGGTTGAAGACCTCCCTGATTATGGCCGCTTGCGTCGTATTGGCCGTATTGCCTAACGCGCAGGGGATGTATTCCAATTGGGATCTGGGACAGCACTCCATCCGTGGCGCTTCGGAGCTGACGCCGAAACCGGATGCTTCGGGAAAAGTGGAGAAGGCTTCCACCGGTTTGGATAAGGATTATGCTTTTCAATGGAGTTACGGCTGGAAAGAGTTGATGACCGTTCTTGTGCCGAATGTATATGGCGGTGGTTCGGGAGGAACGTTGGACAGCTCTTCCGAGTTATACAAGGAGTTGAAGAAAAACGGGGCCCAGGTGGGGAAAGAAGTACAGACCTATACCTATTGGGGAGATAAGATATTCACTTCCGGGCCGGTCTATTTCGGGGCGTTGGTCTGCTTCCTGTTCGTCCTGGGGATGTTCGTGATCCGGAACCCTATGAAATGGTGGCTGTTGGCTGGATCGGTGTTCCTGACATTCCTTGCGTTGGGACGTAATTTCGATTCTTTCAACGACCTGATGTTCCATTATCTGCCTTTGTACAATAAGTTCCGTACAGTCGAGATGGCGTTGGTGATACCGGGATTGGTATTTCCGATCGTCGCTATTTGGGGGTTGCGGGAAATCTTGACCGAAAAAGTGGAGGAGGCTCGTTTGAAAAAAGGATTCCTTTGGGCTTTGGGGCTGACTGGAGGACTTTGTGTGATCCTTTGGCTGATGCCTTCCTTGTTGTTGGATTTCCGGTCTGCATACGATGCGCAGTTCCAGAACCAGGTTCCGGAGTGGTATTACACGGCCTTGTTGATGGACCGTGCTTCGCTGGCTTCGGCCGATGCGTTGCGTTCTTTGGTCTTCATCCTGTTGGGAGCCGGGTTGCTTGTCTGGTTCTGGAAGGCGAAGAACAAGAAGACTGCGGCGACTTTCGTAAGTGCAGGGGTGGCAGTCCTTATTTTGATTGATCTTTGGACGGTGGATCGTCGTTATCTGAATGACAGTAATTTCGTCAGGCAGCAGCCGGCGGAGATGTATAAGGAAACGGTTGCCGACAAGGCGATTCTGCAGGATACGGGTTCGATTTTCCGTGTGTTGAACATCAATAACCCGTGGCAGGAAACGAATACTTCCTATTTCCATCATTCTATCGGAGGGTATCATGCCGTCAAGCTACGCCGTTACCAGGAGCTGATCGACCATCGGCTGGACGGTGAGTTGCGTGGGATTATCAGTGCTTTGCAGAAGGCACAGACGGCTGAAGACGTGATGTCTGCGTTGGCTGCTTGTCCTTCCTTGAATATGTTGAATACCCGCTATGTCATCTATAACCCTGAACAGCAACCGTTGAAGAATCCGTATGCATTTGGGAATGCCTGGTTTGTGGACAAGCTGGATATGGTGGACAATGCGGATGCCGAGATAGAAGCCTTGAATACGATCGATCCGCTGAGAACCGCTGTGGTTGATAAGCGTTTCCAAGAAGATTTGGAAGGATTTGTGCCGCAGAAAGATTCAACCGCAACGATCGTGTTGGAAGAATACCGTCCGAACCGTCTGACCTATAAGAGTAAAGCGGATAAGGAACAATTGGCAGTCTTCTCCGAAGTATATTACCAGCCGGGTTGGAAGGCTACGGTCGATGGCAAGGAAGTGCCTCATTTCCGTGCGGACTGGATATTGCGTGGCATGCGTGTTCCGGCAGGCGAACATACGATCGTATTCGAGTTCCGTCCGTCCGGTTATGTGACGGCTGCATACGTTTCTTCCTACAGTTCGTTCCTGATCTTGTTATTGCTGATCGCTGCGATCGGTTGGTCGGGATGGAAATATTGGAAAAAGAGTAAAAATTGATATTGTTCAAAAGCATCACTTTTGACGACCGTCTTTATCCCGATGAAGTCAATGTTCGTATGGGATGAAGACGGTTGTCATGACAATGGCCTTGGGAGTCTTTTTATTTGTAGAACGTTTTCTGGAATGCTGAAAACTCCTCTTTCTTCAGAACCAATCTGTTCCAGGCAGCATCTAAAAATCCACAACCGTATCCTGACAGTTGGATAAAGGAGGCGATAATCGACAGGAAGCCGATTTTGATGCTTTTATTCTGAATCGAAGAATCCGCAAAGATAAGCAAACAGAAAAGTCCGAGCGGCAATAAACTCCAAGTGCAGAAGAGGCTTCCGACCAGGAAAAAGAGTACTCCTAATGTAAAGGCCGCCGGCAATAGATGTACCAGTTTAAGCGAGTCCGGATATTTCTTGTACAAATTGATACGGGCGATGCCGGAATTATAAACCTGGCGGAAGAACTTGTGCCAATCCGTACGTCTCTTGTGATATACCCAGGCCGAGGGAAACAGGCATACTTTGTTGCCGTTCTTGAATAGGCGGATACTGAAATCGATATCTTCCCCGAAGCGCATGGGGGAGAAGCCGCCTAACGCTTCGTAGGTGCTTTTCCGGATTCCCATGTTGAAGCTACGGGGGTAGAACTTATCCATCTTCTTTTTGCCGCCACGAATGCCGCCTGTCGTAAAGAAGGAGGTCATGGAGTAGTTGATGGCTTTCTGCACGTCCGTAAAGCTGTCAGAGGCCTTGTCCGGCCCTCCGAAAGCGTCCGCCCCGGTTTCCTTCAGTTCCTTGTTTACCGATTTGATGTAGTCGGGAGGCAGGATGCAATCTGAATCGAGAACGATCAGGTAATCGCCTTTGCTCTGCTTCGCCCCGTAGTTACGGGCATTGCCCGGACCGCCATTAGGAATATAGGAATAGGAAACATCCAACTTATCTTTGAAAGCTTCGACTACATGCTGGCAAGTCTCCTTCGAGCCGTCTTCGACGATGACGACTTCGAAGTTTGTTTCACTCTGCCGTGTAAGGCTGTCCAATAACTCCTCTACCTCGTTGGGACGGTTGTAGACAGGGATGATAAGGGATAAATGGGATGTTGCCATATTTATGAATTCTTTAAGATGTAATATCCGCAGGTTGTATAGAAGTTACGGATATACGGGATATTCAGGAATCTCCATAGTTTTCGAGGATGGAGATTGAATTTCGTTTCGTAATTAGGGTTGATGAAATAGAGGACTTCTTCGGCTATCCGGTATTTTTCTTTGTGCACGATCGAGAGAAAACGTTCCAATGAAATGCCGGTATCCTTGATTTCCAAAAGTCCTCCGGGATTGACATTCCCCCATTCCAGCACTTTTTTATATGCGGGGCGAGGCAATAGGTGGAACCAGGGCAAATGGCTTAGGAGCTTGTTGTTGCAAATCTGCTGGTGACCTCCGAACGGATTCTGCCAGGGAGGGAAAGCCACAAAAATAACGCCGTGGGGACTTAAGAACCTCTTTATAAAAGGCAAGAATAATTCTTGGTTGGGGATGTGTTCTATCACATCCCGGATGATGATAATGTCGAACTTGTTGTGCAGTTCGGTTACTTTGTAGATATCCTCGCAGATCAATGTCAAGTTTCTGTTGTTGGGATGTACGCTGTAGATTTCTTTTGCGATTGCAATCTGGCCTCCGTTGATGTCTATGCCGGTCACTTTGCAACCGAGATCCAGAAAGGGTTTTATGTTTCCCCCTTCTCCACAACCTATTTCAAGAATGTGGGAATCTGCCGTAATCGGTTTATGCTTTTCAATGAAAGGTATTACATATTTTTGTGTCGTAATACTTTGTTCGTTGAAATATAGTTGTCTGTCAGCGTGTCTTTTTTGCATATCTACAAAATAAAAATGAGGGTGTGCCGAAAGCCATCATACTTTTGGGCACACCCTCAGATATATTAATATCTGTAATGTTCGGCCTTATAAGGTCCTTCGACCGGTACGCCGATGTAATCGGCTTGCTTCTGAGTCAGTTTGGACAGTTTGACGCCGATGCGCTCCAGGTGGAGGCGGGCAACTTCTTCGTCCAGGCGTTTCGGCAGGCGGTAGACACCTACCTCGTAAGGCATTGTCCATAAATCCATCTGGGCCAAGACCTGGTTGGTGAAGGAGTTGCTCATTACGAAAGAGGGGTGGCCGGTCGCGCAACCCAAGTTCACCAAGCGGCCTTCTGCCAGCAGGAAGATAGAGTTGCCTGTCGGGAATGTGTACTTGTCAACCTGCGGTTTGATGTTGGTGTGCTGGATGTTCGGATAGTTCACCAGCTTGTCGACCTGGATTTCGTTGTCGAAATGGCCGATGTTGCAAACGATGGCCTGGTCTTTCATCTGGGCCATGTGTTCGATGGTGATGATGTCGCAGTTACCGGTGGTCGTGACAAAAACGTTGCCTTCCTTGACGGCTTCTTCCATCGTTGTCACTTCGAAGCCTTCCATGGCGGCTTGCAGGGCGCAGATCGGGTCGATCTCCGTGATCAGGACACGGGCTCCGTAAGAGCGCATGGAGTGGGCACAGCCTTTCCCTACGTCGCCATATCCGGCAACCACCACGACTTTACCGGCGATCATCACGTCGGTAGCGCGCTTGATGCCGTCGGCCAGTGATTCGCGGCAACCGTACAGGTTGTCGAATTTCGATTTCGTAACGGAGTCGTTGACGTTGATGGCCGGAACCAGCAGTTCGCCTTTTTCCATCATTTGGTACAGGCGGTGTACGCCGGTAGTCGTTTCTTCGGAGACACCTTTCATTTCGGCGATCGTGCGGTGCCAACGGGTATTGTCTTCAGCCAGGATACGGTTTAAGGTATCCAGTATGACCTGTTCTTCGTGATTGCCACCTTTGCGGTTGATCGTTTCGGCATCGTTCTCTGCACGGTAACCCATATGAACCAGCAGGGATGCGTCGCCACCATCATCCACAATCATGTGCGGACCTTTGCCGTCGGGGAAACGGAGCGCCATGTCGGTACACCACCAGTATTCTTCCAGTGTTTCACCCTTCCAGGCGAAAACGGGAACACCATCGGCAGCGATGGCTGCGGCAGCGTGGTCCTGTGTAGAGAAGATGTTGCAGCTTGCCCAGCGAACATCTGCTCCCAACGCAACTAATGTTTCGATTAACACTGCGGTCTGAATCGTCATGTGCAGTGAGCCGGTGATACGAGCTCCTTTCAGAGGTTTCTGATCGGCGTACTTCTTGCGAAGTGCCATAAGTCCCGGCATTTCGTGTTCGGCGATCTCGATTTCTTTACGACCGAATTCAGCCAAACTCATATCTGCCACTTTATAAGGCAGATTAGTTGGAAATAATTGTGACATAAATT
>OCHB01001395.1_pt1 | contig 15721 bp, 10 predicted proteins | sample 1538731 | NCBI WGS metagenome assembly OCHB01 (sample SAMN04571721, study PRJEB22368) | human gut metagenome | biome: human gut; material: stool | host: Homo sapiens | place: Luxembourg | collected 2012-09-20 | reverse complement strand
TACCGGTCGGGCGTTCAGAAAAAGCAAGACGACACTTGCCAGAGCTCCAATGGTTCCCCAACACGAACACCGGAGACGAACAAGTACCAGAATAATTCTACATTTTAGGATAAACATGTATATAAACACTTTATTTTTTAGGATACACAGGAAGCTACCGATCATTTATCTGTTGATTTTCTTTCGGAAACATTTTTAACTTCTTGTATTTTCCCTTATATTTGTCACTTGTGGAAATGAACAGATATTTGATCGCTGCATTGTATGTTATGGCCGGTTGTGCCGTAACGATTCCTTTAAAGGCTCAGGGTTGTGGAGAGTCTTTGAGAGGGGAAAGGTGTAGATTGATCATAACCAATACGGTAAAGGTCGTATCTGTTTATTTGGAAGAAGAAGAAGAGGAACAGGTTTTTTGTTCCGGTTTGCCTCCGGATTATTTTCAAATCCCCGTCGTCGAGGCGCTTGCCGATGATTTTACTTTCGATAAAACGGTCCGTGTCAATATCGGATCCTTATGTCGTATTGCCCATAAGATCAGGGCTCCTGAGGTTTAATCTGCAAATTATAATTAAGATTTACGAGGGTAGTCTATCTCGGATAAACGAGAGGAAATTCAATTTTCTGAAAGATTGACGAAGTGTCGTCGATTAAAATTTTACTGTTTACAATTTACAATTTATAATTAAATGGGTTTTAATGATATTTTAAAAAGCCTGTTCGGAAATAAATCCGACCGGGATATGAAAGAACTGATGCCGATTGTGGCCAAAGTGAATGCAGAGTGGGAGAAGCTGAAAAGTATCAGTGCCGATGAATTACGTGCAGTTGCTGAAGATATGAAAAAGGAAGTACGTGAATATATCGGAGAAGAAGAGAATGAGATTGCAGCACTCAAACGGAAAGTGGAAGAGGAAAGGCCTGCGATCGAAGAACGGGAGGAAATTTACGATCGTATAGATAAGCTGGAAGAACAGATCGACAAAAAGGTAGAAGAAGTTTTGACCGGATTGATGCCTAAAGCCTTTGCTGTGATGAAGGAAACCGCCCGTCGTTTTAAAGAGAATACTGAAATTGAAGTGACGGCGACCCAGTTCGACCGGGATTTGGCGGTTACTCACGATTTTGTCGAGATAGAAGGTGACAAAGCCATTTATTTCAATTCCTGGCTTGCCGGAGGAAATGAGGTGACCTGGGATATGGTGCATTATGACGTGCAGCTGATCGGTGGTGCTGTTTTGCATCAGGGAAAAATTGCAGAGATGGCTACCGGTGAAGGGAAAACCTTGGTGGCTACTCTTCCGGTGTTCCTGAATGCTTTGAGCGGACGTGGTGTGCATATGGTGACGGTAAACGATTACCTGGCCAAACGTGACTCGGAGTGGATGGGACCGCTTTATATGTTCCATGGGCTTTCTGTCGATTGTATCGATAAGCATCAACCCAATTCTCCCCAGCGTCGGCAGGCTTATATGGCCGATATTACTTTCGGTACGAACAACGAATTCGGTTTCGATTATCTGCGTGATAATATGGCTATCAATCCGGAGGATTTGGTACAACGTAAGCACAATTTTGCGATTGTCGACGAGGTCGATTCCGTATTGATCGACGATGCCCGTACGCCGTTGATTATTTCCGGCCCCGTACCCAAAGGAGACGATCAGATGTTCGATGAATACAAGCCCCGGGTGGAGCGCCTCGTGAAAATGCAACAGGAATTTGTGATGCAGACTTTTAAGGAAGCGAAAGAGCTGTTGGCCAGCGATGATTCTAAAAAGAGAAAAGAAGGGGGGATATTGTTACTGAGGGCACATAAAGGATTGCCCAAATACAAACCTTTGATCAAGTTTTTGAGTGAAGAAGGCAATAAAGCGATCCTGATCAAGACGGAAAACGAATACATGCAGGAAAATAACCGGAGAATGCCGGAGATTACCGATCCTTTGTATTTTGTGATCGATGAAAAACTGAATTCGATCGACCTGACCGATAAGGGACATGATACCATTACTGCTGCAGGTGAAGATCCGAAATTCTTTATCCTCCCGGATATCGGCTCGGAGATTGCAGAGATCGAACGGGACACGAAGGATGATAAAGAAAAATTGGCGAAGAAGGATGAACTGATCCAGAATTATGCGATGAAATCCGAACGGGTACATACTGTCAATCAGTTGTTGAAAGCCTATACCTTGTTCGAGAAGGATGTAGAATATGTAGTACTCGATAATAAAGTGAAGATCGTGGATGAGCAGACCGGGCGTATCATGGAAGGACGCCGCTATTCGGACGGTTTGCATCAGGCTATCGAAGCGAAAGAAAATGTAAAAGTCGAAGCTGCCACTCAGACTTTTGCAACGATTACTTTACAGAACTACTTCCGTATGTATCACAAGTTAGCCGGTATGACAGGTACGGCAGAGACGGAAGCCGGTGAGTTCTGGGATATTTATAAACTGGATGTGGTGGTCATTCCGACTAACCGTCCGGTGATCCGTATCGATGCCAATGATTTTGTGTTTAAAACGAAACGCGAGAAATACAATGCGGTTATCGATGAAATTGTCCGTTTGGTAGATTTAGGCCGGCCGGTTTTGGTGGGAACGACTTCTGTCGAGGTGTCCGAATTGCTGAGCCGTATGTTGAAACTGCGTGGTATCAAACACAATGTATTGAATGCGAAATTACATCAACGGGAAGCCGAGATCGTTGCCGAAGCCGGTAAATCGAAGACGGTGACTATCGCTACCAATATGGCAGGACGTGGTACGGACATCAAATTGAGCCCTGAGGTACGTGAGGCCGGAGGTTTGGCTATTATCGGTACCGAACGGCATGATTCCCGTCGTGTCGACCGTCAGTTACGTGGACGTGCCGGACGTCAGGGAGACCCGGGGTCTTCCCAGTTCTTCGTATCGCTCGAGGACGACCTGATGCGTTTGTTCAGCTCGGAACGTATAATCCGGGTGATGGACCGTTTGGGACATCAGGAAGGGGATGTGATTCAGCATTCTATGATTACCAAGTCTATCGAACGTGCACAGAAGAAGGTGGAAGAAAATAACTTCGGTATTCGTAAGCGTTTGCTGGAATATGACGATGTGATGAATTCCCAGCGTACGGTGATTTACAAACAACGTCGTCAGGCTTTGTTAGGAGAACGTATCGGTGTGGCTGTAGCAAATAATACTTACGATGTTTGTGAGGCAATCGTTATGGAATACCAGCCGGTGAACGATCCGGAAGGTTTCCGGATGGAAGTATTGAGGGTATTGTCCGTCGATTATGAAGTGGATCCGGAGGAATTCCAGAAAGCCCGTCCCAATGAATTGGCCGAATCGTTGTATCGATATGTACGGGAGGCTTATCAGCGTAAAGTCGAACATATCGCTCAGCAAGCTTATCCGGTGATCAAGAATGTATTCGAAACACGGGGAGATGTCTTTAAGAATATTGTCGTTCCTTTTACCGACGGTCAACGGATGTACAGCGTGGTGACCAACCTGGAGAAGGCCTATCGTACGAATGGTGAAGATTTGATGCGTTCTTTCGAGAAATCGGTCATTCTGGCTCATATCGATGATGCCTGGAAAGAACATCTCCGCGAAATGGACGATCTGAAACAATCGGTTCAGAATGCTGCTTATGAACAGAAAGATCCTTTGTTGATTTATAAATTCGAGTCTTATAATTTGTTTAAGACTATGGTGGAAAAGATCAATAAAGGGATGGTGTCTACACTGATGAAAGGGCAGATTCCGATGCAAGAACCCGAGCATGTACGCGAAGCTGAAGAAAAGCGGACCGATTTGAGTAAACTGCGGGAAAGTCGTTCGGAGGCTCAGGCTGCTGCCGCCAACCGTGAACAGGTGCGGCACGAACCGGTGAAAGTAGGACCGAAAGTGGGGAGGAATGATCCTTGTCCATGTGGTAGCGGACTGAAGTATAAGAACTGCCACGGGAAAAATGAATAAACTGATTTTTGATTTAGGATTTACGATTTCAGATTTCAATGGTAAGTCTGAATCGTAAATCAAAAATCATAAATCGAAAATCATAATGTATGTTGTCTTTATTTATTAATTGGGATATTAGTCCCGAGATCTTCAATTTGGGGGGTATTTCCATTCGTTATTACGGGTTGCTGTTCGCTGTGGCCTTTATTTTAGGTTATAAGGTTGAAGAGAAAATGTTCAAGTCCGAAGGATTGCCTATGGCCTGGTTGGATAAATTGTGGTTGTATGTAGCGATCGCGACGATAGTCGGTGCCCGTTTGGGACATTGTATCTTTTACGACTGGGCTTATTATAGCCAGCATCCGCTGGAGATGATCCTGCCTGTACGGTTTTCGCCCGAATTTAAGTTTACCGGTTATCAGGGATTGGCCAGTCATGGCGCTGCAATAGGTATTATAGCCGGATTGTGGTATTATTCACGGAAAGTCAGCAAAAAATCTATATTCTGGATTTTAGACCGGGCTGTGATTCCGATTGCTTTAGCCGGCTTTTTTATCCGGACAGGAAATTTGATGAACTCTGAAATTGTGGGATTACCGACCAATATGCCTTGGGGATTCCGCTTCATGAATAGTGATTTACCGAATCCGGAATTGCCGCGCCATCCGGCTCAATTGTATGAAGCAATTTGTTACCTGTTTAGTTTTTTTGTTTTGATGTATCTTTATTGGCGAACGAACGTTAAGAAGAAAATGGGATTTATCTTCGGCGCTTTTTTGATCCTGATCTTCTCTGCCCGCTTTATTATCGAGTTCGTCAAGGAAGTACAGGAACCCTGGGAAGCTGGAATGGCCTTGAATATGGGACAGATTTTGAGTATTCCTTTTATTCTGGCGGGGATTTTTATGCTTTGGTATAGTAAGAAGTTGCCGGATGAAGGGGAGAAGAAAGGAAAAAAAAGGAAAGGCTAAAGGCTGTAAGCTATAAACTAGAGGTAAAAAGAATAGAGGTTAGAGGTGGAAGAGAGAGGGGACGGGAAATATGAAATTTTAGTTGAGAGGTTATGTACGAAGAGAAGTTTATGAGAGAAGCTATTCGTTTGGCTGTAGAGAATGTGAAACAGGGGACCGGGGGGCCGTTCGGCGCTGTTGTTGTCAAGGAGGGAAAAATTATCGCAGCTTGTGCCAATACGGTTACTCCGGATTGTGACCCGACAGCACATGCCGAAGTGAATGCGATTCGCGAGGCTTGTCGTAAGTTAGATACTTTTCAACTCGGGGGATGTGAGATATATGCCAGTTGTGAGCCTTGTCCTATGTGCCTTGGTGCTATTTATTGGGCAAGACCTTCCCGGGTATATTATGCCTCTACAAAAGAAGATGCAGCACTTGCCGGATTCGATGATTCCCTGATCTATAAAGAGATTGCCCTCCCCGAGGCCGATCGGAGTATTCCCTTTTTGAATGAGAAAGAGGATACGGCTGGAGAAGAATTCAGCTTGTGGAAAGAAAACAAAGACAAGACTGTTTATTAAGTTCGTTTCTTCAAAATAGAATGCAAAATGTCGGAAAAATCAACCTTTTAGGGGGATTTTTCCGACATTTTGATTTTTCCAATAATTCCTGTCCTCTTTTCTAAGACTTTTTCTATTTTTATTCTTTTATTTAATCTATTTGAAAATCTTCGATAGCCCATTCGCTCCCCGGACTTTCCATTAATAATCCTGTCAATTTCCGTTTTTTTTACAGACGAGGTAAATTTTTTTCAAAAAAAATGAAATTTCTGTCATACCAAATCCTGCTTCATGCATTTTATCATTGAATGAACCGAAAAAACGTTCGATTAAATTAGTTGAAAGTTCATAAAGTTTAAAAAGCTATTGGATCCTGCGGGCACTTAGTTAATTGACAATTGTCGCGTGACAATTGACCACATATTTTCCAATCTGTGGTTTCTTCTTTATTTGTTTGATAATCAATGATTTTTTTCTTCATCCTATTTCTCATTTTTCTTTTCTTAATATTTTCTAATGGAAGCGAAGCTTCCAGGTAATTGTCAATTGTCATTGGTCAGCTGGCAATTATTCTTTTTGCGGATTCCCGCAAAAAGAATCGAACGTTTTTTAAGATGCAAAAAGATAAATTTGACCGACAGGTTACTCTTTTGAGAAAATATTATTCCGGGACATTGGAGAAAAGGGAAAAGCAGGAATTTCGGGAAATGTTGAACGATCGGAATTTGGAAAATGTGTTTCGGCAGTTGAGTCAGGGAGATATTTTGGCTGAAAAGCTGGAGGAATATAAACAATACGATGCCCGGAAAGCTTTCGGCAAATTCAGCAGGCAACAAAAATCGCTTCGTCATAAAAAGAGGATTATCCGGATTCTTACTGCAGCAGCAGTGGTGGTTTTACTTTTAGGAATGAGTTGGTTACTGAATCTTGGATTACCGGAGGTAGAAGTTGTTCCACCGGCACAGCAGGAGACGATTCGCCCCGGGAGTTACAAAGCTATATTACGACTGACAAATGGCGAGACGGTGAATCTCGAGCGGGATTCCATGCAGGTACTGGAAAAAAATGGGACTCAGATTAGTTATGCAGAGGGAAAGATTACTTACCGATCTACGCCTCAAATACAGGAATTGGCTTATAATGAATTGATTGTGCCCACAGCCGGAGAGTGTTACATCACGTTGGAAGATCATACGAAAGTATGGATAAATGCAGAATCGAAAATAAAGTATCCGGTGCAGTTCACTGCTGGGGAACGTAAAGTGTATTTGGAAGGAGAAGCCTATTTCGACGTGGCCGAAGACGGACGTCCTTTTCAGGTAATTACTTCTCAGGGAGAGGTGACCGTATTGGGGACGGCTTTCGGAATAAGTTCATACATGGATAAAGCAGAATATACCACCTTAGTGAGAGGCTGTGTACGTTATACTTCCCATACAAAGAAAAGCGTAATCTTATCGCCAGGTGAACAGGCTATCCTGGAAAGGTCCGGTGAATTAATCAGTCGTAAAGTCGAAGTTGAAGAATATGTAGGCTGGAAAGACGGGGTTTTTGTTTTCAGGGATAAGCCCCTGGAGGAAATTATGGAAACACTGTCCCGTTGGTACGGATCTGAAGTGGTTTTCCGGAATGAGGAAATGAAACAGCTGAAATATACCGGTAGTCTCGAACGGTATGATTCGATCAATACTTTCCTGCAAGTGTTGGAAAGACTCCAGGATATTCATTATGAAATAGATAATAATAAAATCCTGTTATCTCGAAAGTCTTCTTAATTACTTAACTAAATTACAATGGTATGAAAAAAAATCGTCTGATCCGATTTCCGGGCCTTTTAAAGAGGTTTAGGAAAAATTTGATGTTTATCAAATGTTGTATTGTTTTCATTTTTGTTTTTAGCCTGAATTTATCGGCTCATGTTTTTTCTCAAAGCAAGCTGGTGACTTTAGACTTGAAAGAGGTTTCTGTGGAGAAATTTGTCGATGCCGTGAAACAACAAACCGGTATGAAAATGATGTATAATTCCGGTGTGGTGCGGGAAGCTGGTCAGGTTTCCGTTCAGGTTAAAGACAAAGAATTGAGCGAAGTGTTGGATATGGTATTGAAAAAAGTGAATTTGGAGTATGAGCTGTACAATGATATCATTCTGATTCGTGCAAAAGGAGAAGTACCGGCCGGGCCGAAAGTACTGAAAGGGGTGGTGAAAGATAAAAGCGGGGCGGTCTTACCGGGAGTGACCGTCGTAATTAAAGGGACGACCTTAGGCGTATCGACCGACATCGATGGAAAATATTCGATCACCATTCCGGAGGATGGGAAAGAAACGGTATTGATGTTTACATTTGTCGGCATGAAGCCACAGGAGGTCAGATATGCCGGGCAAGAAACGTTGAATGTGATATTGACCGAGGAAGTGGCGGAAATGGAAGAGGTGGTGGTCAATGGTTACTTTACCCGGAAGAAGGAGAGCTTTACCGGTGTATCCAAGACCTTCTCCGGAGATGAACTGAAGACTATTTCTACGGGAAATATCCTGAATACCTTGTCTGTGCTCGATCCTTCTTTTACTAAAGTGGTGAATAATGAAATGGGTAGTGACCCGAATACGATTCCTGATTTTGAAATCCGGGGGTCCAGTAGTTTGAAGGCCGAGTATGAAAACAATCCGAATATGCCGACTTTTATTATGGATGGTTTCGAAGTAACCGCTCAGAAGGTGTTCGACCTCGACCCCAACCGGGTACGTTATATCACTATTCTGAAAGATGCATCGGCTACAGCGATTTACGGCTCACGTGCTGCCAATGGTGTTGTGGTGATCGAGACAGTACTTCCCAAAGCCGGAAAATTGCAGTTGTCTTATAACGGTAGTGCCAACTTCGAAATAGCCGATCTTTCGGATTATAATCTGATGAATGCAGAAGAAAAACTGGAATACGAAGTGCGTTCCGGATTGTATGAAAAATCTTCCAAACCCGGATGGACGGATGATAAGTTGGATGCATATAACCGGATTCTGAAATTGGTGAAGGAAGGAAATGATGTGGATTGGTTGTCCATTCCGGTACGGGAATTGGGGGTCGGCCATAAACATACCGTAATGGCAGAAGGTGGAAACGAATCGTTCCGTTATGCTTTCGATCTTTTCTATTCGAATAAAGTCGGAGTGATGAAAGGCTCGAAACGGGATAATTACGGTGGAGGGATCCGGCTTCAATATAACCTGAAAAACCTGAAATTCTCCAATTATGCTTCCTTCGATCATTTGAAGTCGGTCAATTCCCCTTACGGAAGTTTTAGTTCTTACCTCTATTATAATCCCTATTATAATCCTTATGATGAAAACGGGAATGTGAAAAAGGTCCTCTATTCTTATGAATATTATGACCGGGGAATTACCTCGAAGACCATGTATAATGAATTGTACAATGCGGTATTGCCTTCTAAAAATCAGCAGACTTCTAATAATTTTCTGAATAATTTCTCGATAGAATACGATATTATTCAGGGATTGAAATTGAAGGCCAATCTTTCGTTAAGCGTGGATAATGGAAAGACCGATGTTTATAAATCCTATGAAAATACCGAATTTTTGGACAAAGAGAAAAAAGGGAGTTATGCCCAGTCGACTTCCAATGATTTCAGTTATGATATTAACGTCATCTTATCATATTTTAAGAGCCTGAAAAAACATTTTATCAACCTGGGGTTTGTGTATAACCTTCAGGAAAAACAGTATGACAATACCAGTATCTACGTTGTCGGTTTTCCCAATGCGAACATGGATCATGTGTCGATCGGTTCGGGGTATCAGGAAGGGGCGAAACCCGGAGGTAGTTTCGATGTGACCCGCCTGGTCGGTTTTGTGGGTAACCTGGGATATACGTATGACAATCGTTTCTTGTTGGATGCTTCTGTTCGAAGCGACGGTTCGTCTATTTACGGTTCGAACAACCGCTGGGGTACTTTCTGGTCGGTCGGTGTCGGATATAATATCCATAACGAAAAATTCATGAAAGACTGGGGCGTGATCAACCTGTTGAAGATCAGGGGATCTATCGGGACAACCGGTGGGCAAAACTTTAGTCCTTACCAGGCCATGGCCATGTATTCCTATAACGATAGCCGGATCAATACCATTTCTTACAGCGGCTATCTGGGAGCCATTATGAAGGCTTTCGGAAATAAAAACCTGAAATGGCAGAAGGTAGAAAAACAAAACGTAGGGTTGGATTTCGAAATCTTCCATAGTCGTCTGACCGGATCTTTCAATGTATACCGGGATTTATCGAAAGATGTGCTGATCGACGTATCTATTGCTCCGTCTTTGGGTTTTTCTTCTTATAAAGAAAATTTGGGAGAAGTAGAAAACAGTGGGGTCGAACTATCCTTAAAAGGTACGGTACTCCGGGATGTCAAACGGGAATTGAACTGGGATATTTTCTTCAATCTGGCACACAATAAAAATAAAGTGAAGAAAATCAACAAAGCTTTGACAGCCTTTAATGCCGACCAGGATTCCAAAGTGGAAAACAAACCGATGATCCGTTACAAAGAAGGGTTGTCGCAGAATACCATCTGGGTGAATGAATCTTTGGGAATCGATCCGGCTACCGGTGATGAAATATTCCTGGATATGAACGGGAATAAAGTGAATAAATGGGATAGTAAAAATTACAAACCCTGGGGATCTTCCGATCCTAAAATTTATGGAACGGTCGGAACGATGTTTATGTATAAAGGCTGGGAGTTGAATGCGCATTTATATTATAAATACGGTGGTTATATTTACAATCAGACCTTAGTCGACAAAGTGGAGAATGTAAATCCCAACGAGAACGGAGACCGGCGCATTCTGTACGACCGTTGGAATGAACCGGGAGACGTGGCAAAATTCAAAAAGGTAAGCGATGTTTCGGTCACTAATCCGACTTCCCGCTTTGTGGAAAAAGAAAATTATATTCAGCTTCAGGCTTTATCTGTGAGTTATGATTTCCGGAGTGCGAAATTGAAAGAGTGGGGGATTCAGCGCTTGAAAATCTCCGCTATCGGAAACGATGTTTTCACTTCTTCCACGGTGCGGATGGAAAGAGGTACTTCCTATCCTTTTGCAAGGACTTTTTCACTGGCTGCTCAAATCACTTTTTAATCGGACAATACTATGAAAAAATTAATAAATAAAACGATCATTCTTTCGCTCTTTGTGGCATTGACCGGCTGTAACGACTGGCTGGACGTTTCTCCGAAAGCGGATATGAAAGCAGAGGATCTGTTCGGTACTGAAGCCGGATTCAGAGATGCTTTGGTAGGTGTTTATGCATTGATGTGCGGTACGAATAGTTACGGCAGAGATCTGACGTACGGCTACCTGGATGTATTGGCTCAATATTACAACAGTCCGTTGAAAACAACTTCTTCCGGTTATGAGCATAATTTCAAAAATGCAGCAGAATATAAGTATACCGAGAAAACAGAGGAAAGTCGCATTAGCTCTATTTGGAGTAATCATTTTTCTGCTGTAGCCAATATCAATCAGGCCATGTTGTTCATCGACGAAAATAAAGGGGTTTTTACTTCACCCGAGGTACATGATGTGTATAAAGGAGAATTTCTGGCTTTGCGGGCTTTTCTGCATTTCGATATACTCCGTTTATTCGCTCCTTCGGCTGCGATGAATAATAATAAAGGATTGGACGCATTGGCTATTCCTTATATAGATGTTTTTACGAATATCGCCCAGTCCCAGTTGACGGTGAAAGAGGTTTTGAAAAAAATAGAAACGGATTTGTTGGCTGCAAAACAGTTGATGAAAGGGAAAGAAGAATTTAAATTTTCCGATACTTCCGATCCGTTGTATAACCGGAAACAAAGAATGAATTATTATGCGGTGACAGCACTTTTAGCCCGGGTATATCTTTGGGGAAACGATAAAGAGGCGGCTTTGAAAGAAGCAAAGGAAATTATCGGTGAAGCCGGCGGAGAAAGTCCTGCTTCTTATGAATTGGCCAATAGTGCTGCTACTACTTCCGATCCGATGTTCAATAAAGAGTTGATTTTCACATTGGATGTGCAGAAATTGAAAGACAATAGCGATATTTATTTTACCGAGAGTTTTTCTTCTACTTCTAATATATTGACGATGTCTTCAAAAGGAAAAACGAATATTTTCAATGGTTCCGGACTGGATAATGAGTTCAGAAATTATTGGATTACCCCGTATTCCGACGGTAGTTCGTTCGTATTGAAGAAATATACCGGAGTAAACTATATTCCGATGTTTAAAATTTCCGAATTGTATCTGATAGCTGCCGAATGTGCTCAAGGGAAGGCTGCCTATGATTATCTCAATAAATTGAGAAATCACCGGGGATTAAGCAGTATTGCGCCGACCGATGATTTAGCCGGTTATATCTTTCAGGAATATCGCCGGGAATTTATAGGTGAGGGACAAATGTTCTTCTATTATAAACGGAAAGCAATGGAAACTATCGGGGCTGAAAATAATATCGCTCATCAAGATGTGAATGCGGTGTATAATTTGCCTATTCCGACAGTAGAAATCGATTTTGGGAATATTAAAAATTAAGCGTTATGAAAAAGATATTTTTTCTTCTTGCTTCAGTGATCCTGTTAGCATGTAGTGAGAATGAACGGATGGTATACGATGAGCATATGCACGATATCTATTATTCCATTGTGACAGATACCCGGGATAGTCTGTATGTTTCCTTGCTGATGGCCGATCAGATTCTGGAGACGACCGTAGATGTGAAGATGTTGGGAAATGTATTGACCAAGCCGCAGAAATTTAAAGTCGAGGTGGTCGGGGAGAGAACGGATGCCAAAGAAGGTATACATTATGAAAAACTTCCTGAATTCTATGAGTTCCCGGCCGGAGAATTTATTTATAAAATGCCTGTGCGGTTGATTAAGGGGGATGCGGCTATTAAACAGAAACCGGTGACTCTTACGTTGAGGCTGGTTGCTACCGGTGATCTGGGTGTGGCCTATGCCGATAAGTCCGAGATTCGTCTGCTCATTGCCGATATGTTGAAAAAGCCTGAGGGAGAAGGCTATTATGGAGATATGACTGCGTTTAAGAAATTATTCGGCGAATATTCCCAAAAAAAGCATATGATGATCATCGAAATGACCGGACATGATTTTTGGGAAGATACCTATGGTAGTGGAAACGGTAATTATGGCATTTATTACGAGGAAGATTATTACACTCCCTATGCCAGAAAACTGTATAAGATCATTACCGGGAGTGAAATCAGGGATGAAACCGGTAAAGTGATGCAAGGATGGAATGTACCTTAGTCTATGGGTTGTTAATTAAAAAAGAAGATAGCTATGAAAAAATTGAAATATATAGGAATATTATTTTTGTTGATCCTGTTCTCTTGTGTGGATGATGAATCCAGATACGGAGATATCGATATCGATGAGATTAAAATTGAGGGGATCAAAGATTATCAGGAGATCGAAGTGGGAGGGAAATTGACCATCGCTCCGGTAGTGACGACAAAGTTCGGCGAAAAATCGGATCTTTCCTATGTGTGGTATAAATACAATGAAGAACAGTCGGTCGCCGATACCTTGTCTTTTGAAAAAAATCTGGATGTGGTGATCTCGGATGTTTTACCGGGGGTGAAAACTACTTTAAAATTTAAAGTGACCGACAATAAAACCGGTCTTTATGTGATCGAAGAATCCAGTTTTACCACTATCGGTAAATATTCAGGAGGCACCCTGATGTTATGTAAAACCGGTGGAGAGTACGACCTGACGATGTTAAAGAAAGACGGTACCACCCTATACGAAAAGATCTATACTCAAATCAATGAGGGAGAGAAACTCAGTGAGCAGTCCCGAAAAATCATCCTGATCAAACCTTATGCCCGTAACCCGAGACCTTATAAGGCAGTCGTCGTTACTGCAAAAAATAATACGGGAGGCGTATATCTCGATCCCGATTTATTTGTGCGGAAGGCTTATATGAAAGAGAAATTCTTTTCGGGTGAAGACCTGACCGGAGACATCGGGATCGACGGTTATTGTACGGACCAGGGGAGTGATTATCTGGTGGTGAATGGGAAAGTACACGGGCGGGCCTATGGTTTTGAGGAAACAGCCGTATGGAATCCGGAAATTGTATTTTTGTCGGCTCCTCAGGATTATTCGGCAGCACTTTATGTTGCACAGCCGACAGGCTATCCGTTTTATGCCGCTCCCTTATTTTATGATAACCTGCACGGACGTTTTATGATCAACCAAAGCGGTGGGTATTTTAGTTTTATCGGTGGGGCGAATTCCGATTTTTCGAAATTTGATCCCAAAGCAATGGGAGAAGGGGTAGAATTAGTACTTTCAGGAAGTATGAATTCGACTCTGAATGAAGTATGGGCGTTGATGAGAGATAAAAATAAGAATGAATATTTTTTGATTACCTATAAATTTATTTTTAATGACGACTGGACGTATGATTTTATCTCTCTGTCAAAGCAGGTATTAACCGGAGCAGCCTATCCCGGATTATACAACGCTACGGCGATGATACCCGGAAACAAGGCCGAGGTAGACAATTACATGCCTTGGCATATGGATTCGAAAGGAATTTCGGATATCTTTTTCTATGTCAGCGATGATAAAGTTTATGCTTTTAATGTGAAAACGGCTTCTGAGGGAGTGATTATCGACGGTACGAAAGAGCATTATGCGATCGATGGGGTAGATTGTACAGAAGTAGCTGCTCCGACGACAGAGAATCCGAATGCTACCATGATACAGTTGACTATAGCCATTAAAGACGGGAATATTCCGGCTCCGAATGGGGGAATTGCTGTTTATAAATTGAATAATATCGGTGGACTTGCAGCACAAAAACTTTATACCAAAGCAGGATTTTGTGATGAGGTGGTAGCGACGGTGGAAAAACAAGATTAATATATGAAAGTGATGAAAATAATAAACTTAATCATTGGAATAGCATGCCTGTTAGGGGCATGCCATTCCAATCGCATGCGGATTGAAGGAGAAATCGGAGATATAAAGGAAAATAAGATCTATCTCGGGGAAATAACGAATACCTATTATGGGTTGTTCGATCCGATCGATTCGGCTGAAATTGAAGAGGGTAAATTTACTTTTACGGTAGATTGTGCGAAAAAACAAATGCTCTTTCTGGGATTCAGGCCCAGACAAGGAGGAATGGTATTTGCCGAGGCCGGTAATCTGAAGGTAAAACCTGCAACTGTTAAGAAGGGAGGAGTGGTATGGGAAGTTTCCGGGTCTGTCTTAAATAATAAGTATCGGGATTTTCTGAAAGCCTGTGCCGTTGTCAGAAACGATCGGTTGCTGGATTCGTTGGATGCCTTGTTTTTTACTGCCCGCGACCGGGAGGACCGGGAGGAAATGGCCCGGATCAAAGAGGAGTCTATGCCTTATTATGAGCAGGCACAGATGGCCGAAGATCAGTTGGTAAGACAAACGGTTGACGGAAATATGGAGAATCCGTTCGGAATTTATTTGTACTACAGTAAATTATTCGGACGGAAAGATTTCTCTACTAAAGAAAATATCGGTGCGGAAAGGGAATACCAGAAAAATTTTGGACCGGAAGCTCAGCAGACTCCTTATATCGCTTTGATGAACGCTCAGCTCGACCGTTATGCGGGATGTGCTATCGGTGCTGTCGCCCCGGAGATTACCGGCCGGGATACGCTGGGTAATCCGATCAAATTAAGTGATTTCAGAGGTAAATATGTTATTGTGGATTTTTGGGATTCTTATTGTCATTGGTGTCGCGAAGAAACACCGTGGCTGAGAAAAGCATTGGAAGCTTTTAAGGGAAAAAATTTTACCATTTTAGGCGTATCGGATGACCGGAAGAAAGAGTTGTGGCTGGCAGCTATCAAAGAAGATCATAGTAACTGGGATCATTTGTTATTGCCTCCAAAAACGGATATTTTTACGACTTATTGCATCAAGGGAATCCCTCACATTATTTTAGTGGGGCCGGACGGGAAAATACTGGCAAAGGAAATGCGGCATGAAGAATTGACCGACGTGCCGGCTAATTTTATAAAGTGAACAGATAGGAGTTTATAATTCCCCCTTTTTCCAATGCTCCGTTTTTTCATATTTATAGTAGGTTTATTTTTTCTTTCTATTCCGATTCCAGGTTTTGTGCCATCGGACCGGTTCGCCTGGACCGGTCCGTTAAGGCTTTCCTTCACTGACCGGCGGA
>OCHB01001386.1_pt1 | contig 15784 bp, 14 predicted proteins | sample 1538731 | NCBI WGS metagenome assembly OCHB01 (sample SAMN04571721, study PRJEB22368) | human gut metagenome | biome: human gut; material: stool | host: Homo sapiens | place: Luxembourg | collected 2012-09-20 | reverse complement strand
ACAGATAGCAATCCCTCGCCCCGATCTCGAGCACGCGGTCGCCGCCCGGCGCAAGCGACATCAGGTCGGCGATGCGCAACTGCTCGCGCGCGCCGGCGCGCTGTTCGGCCAAATCGAACTCCATGACGTCAAATTTCAAAGATACTCACCCGCATCGTCCGCCCGTCGAGCACGAGCAAGCGCCCCGCCAGCGTCTCTCCGAAGCCGGATAAGAGCTTGACCGTCTCGAGGGCCTGCAAGGACCCGATCACGCCCACCACGGGCGAAAGCACTCCGACAATCTCCTCCTGAGGTGGCTCCTCGGGATAGAGCGACCGGTAGCCGCCCGCCCCGCGAGCGTGGAACACCGATACCTGTCCCCCTGCCTGCTCGGCCGTTCCGTATACCATCGGCACGCCGGCCGAGGCGCAATAGTCGTCGATCACATAGCGCGCGGCATAGTTATCGGTACAGTCGACCACGACATCCGAACCGTGCAACCGCTCGGAAGCATCGGCAGCCGTCAGTCGCCCGGCGACGATTTCCAAGCGACAGCCGGGATTCAGCCGCGAAAGACGCGCGGCCGCAGCCTCGGCTTTCAGCGCCCCGATCTCGGCAGTCGTGTACAACACTTGGCGCTGCAGATTGCTCGGCGACACCGTATCGCTCTCGACGATCCGGATATGCCCCACCCCGGCCGCCACGAGATAGTTCAGTACGGCCGAGCCGAGCCCGCCGGCCCCGACGACCGTCACCCGGCTTTCGAGCAGCCTCGACTGTCCCTGCTCGCCGAAGCCGTCCACCAACAAATTGCGCTGGTAGCGCTCCCGCTCTCTTTCGGATATTTCGCGCATCGGTAAACGTTTACCGCAAAGATAGCAATTCCGCAGCGAATCGCGCACTTCCGCAGGCTCGAAGCATCGACCCGACGCACGAAGCGGATACAAACCGTTCCTCCCGACCGGGACTATGCTACGGCAAGTCCGTCGATCCTTGCGGCAGGGCGGACACCTTTCTGGCTCCGATCAGGGAAGAGACGCCGGACGGACCGTCTCGGGACGCATACCCGCACTCCCGGCCCTATTTTTTCAGATTGGGAAGGAACCACGCCGCCAGCCCGATCAGCGGCATAAAGCCGGACAGGTTGTAAATGAAATCGATTCCGCGACTGTCGGCCAGATCGCCGAGAACCGCCGCCCCGATTCCGGCCACGCCGAAAGCGAAACCGAAGAACAGGCCGGAAACCAGTCCCAGCCGGTAGGGCAGCAATTCCTGAGCGTAGACCAGAATGGCGGGAAACGCCGACGAAAGCATCAGCCCGGCGCAGAAGCTCAGCACGACCGTTGCGACCAGACTGTCGACATGGGGCATGGCGAGCGAAAAAGGAGCCGTTCCCAGAATCGACGCCCAGATCACGTACTTGCGGCCGAACCGGTCGCCGGCCGGGCCGCCGAGCATCGTTCCGAAAGCCGTTGCGGCCAAAAAGACGAACAACAGGATCTGCGACTGGCCGATCGTAACGCCGAACTTGTGGATCAGGTAAAACGTATAATAGTTGGTCAGCGCCGCCATGTACATGTACTTGGAGAAGATCAGTACGAGCAGCACGGCGATCGCCCATACGGTCCTGCGCAACGACAGAGGCATACCGGCCCGGACGGTTTTCGCTTCGTCCGTCGCCGGCGCATCGAGAAACGAACGCTTGTACCAACGGCTGATCGGCACCATGATCGCCACGGCAACCAGCGCGAAGACGGCGAACCAGGCAAAATGCGCACGTCCGTACGGCGCGACCAGAACGGCCACCAGAAGCGGCCCCAACGCATAGCCCAGATTGCCGCCCACCTGAAACAGCGACTGAGCCAGCCCCCGATGTCCGCCCGAGGCGAGCGAAGTGAGGCGCGAGGCTTCGGGATGGAATACCGACGAGCCGATACCCGTCAGCGCCGTCATGGCCAGTACGCCCGCGAAAGAGGAGGCATAGGCCAGCCCCAACAGCCCGAACATCGTGACGGCCATGCCCGCAGGCAGAGCCCACGCCGACGGGCACTTGTCGAAATAGAGTCCGGCCAACGGCTGAAAGACCGAACCGGCCAGTTGATAAATCAGCGTGATGAGCCCGATCTGGGCGAAACTGAGCGTCAGGTCGTGCTTCAGCATCGGATAGATGGCCGCAATGACCGACTGCAGCGTATCGTTGAAAAGGTGCGCCACGCTCAGAGCCCACAGAATGCCGAATGTGATGCCGGTCGCAGCCCGGCTTCTGTCCCGATCCATCGAAAAATCGTTCTTAACGGTTCGTCCGTCGCCGTACGCTCGTCCCCGTTCCGGAAGCGGCAGAATCCAGCCTCCGGCGGGAGCCCGGCGAAAAACAAAGGTACGCATTTCTTCCGTGCATCCAACCGAATCCCGGAGCGAATCTTCGCGCTCCATGTCGGGGCGTTCGCCGTTTGCCACAAGCGGCCTTTTCCTGCGGTCATTACGGAGGAATACTGTTCCGCACGGTCCGGTCTACCGGACGCTTCCGAAACGAAAGCTTCGCGCATGGTAGCGCGAAGCTTTCGTATGCAACAGTCTCAACGGATGCCCGACCCACCGCAAAGGTTCCTTACCGGTCATTTCCCGCTTTCATGCTTCTTGCCGTACAGGAAACGCTTGATCTTGTGCGTGGGCGTTTTTTCGAAGCCCTCCTGGTTCTCGACGACCACCGAAATGCGCGAGAAACGGTTTACCTTGGAATTGACATAGTGCAACAGCTCCTTCTTGATTTCCTCCATCCGAGCGCCGAGCTTCTCCTTGACCGTCTGATACTTGCGCTCGAGCTCCTCTCGATTGAAATAGACGATCGCCACGAGCTTGCCCATATCGTCCTCCTGAACCAGCGAGTCGTTGACCAACGCATGGCCGTTGAGCACGTTCTCGATCTCCTCGGGATAGATGTTCTCGCCGCTCGGACCGAGGATCATGTTAGAAAGCCGCCCTTTGATGTACAGATATCCGTCGGCGTCGAATACGCCGAGGTCCTTGGTACGGAACCAGCCGTCCTCGGTGAACGAGTCGGCCGTCGCTTCGGGATTCTTGTAATAGCCCATCATCACGTTCGGTCCCTTGACGACGATCTCGCCCTCGCCCGAAAGAGGATTCACGTTGTCGAGCCGGGCCTCGATGCCTTGCAGCATCGGTCCGGTCGACTGGTGGCGCACCATGGTCGGATTGACGCCGGCCAGCACGGGCGCCGTCTCGGTCAGTCCGTAGCCGATCGCATAAGGGAACTTGCCCTCGAAAAGAAATTGTTCGACGCGGGGATCGAGTTTCGCACCGCCGATACCGAAAAATCGTATCCGGCCGCCGAACAGCCTCATCAGCTTCTTGCCGGCGATCCGGTGCAGCCATTTGCGTCCCCACTCGCGATCGTAAAGCCAGCGCATCAGGCGGTTCGCCGAAAGTTGCGGAAGAACTTTGTTCTTATAGATTTTCTCGATGATGAGCGGAACGCTAAGCATGATCGTCGGACGGACGACCCGGAGGACCGGAAGCAGGACCGACGCCGTGGGAGCCTTGTCGAGGTAAACGACCTGCGCACCCCACATGAACGGCAACAACATGCCCAGCGAGCACTCGAACGTATGCGAAAGCGGAAGGATCGACAGGAAAATATCGGTCGGATAGACCGGCTGAAGCACGCTGACCATAGCCAGTTCGCTGCACAGATTGCCGTGCGAGAGCATCACGCCCTTAGGCTCGGACGTCGTGCCCGAAGTATAGATGATAGCGGCCAAATCTTCGCTCCGAGGAACGGAAACGACGCCCCGCGCGGCAGCTTTCCGATGCGAGATCACGCCCAGGTTCTTCGAACGCACGACCAGCAGGTCCTGCTCGGCGATCACCTCCTTGGACACTTTCGTATAGAGCTTGTCGGACGCGACGAGCGCCTTGGCTTCGCTGTGCAGGATGATCCGGTCGATCTCCGGTCCCGAGAAGTCGGGCAAAATAGGAACGATCACCAGGCCATGGATCGCGGCCGTGAAATAGACTACGCCCCAGTTGGGCATATTGTTGCTCAGCAGAGCCACCTTATCGCCCGCGCCGAGCCCGGCAGCAACGAACGTCTCGGTCAGGGCATCCACCCGACGGGCGAAATCGTCATACGTCAGCCTTTCTCCGCCGTACAGTGAAGAACATCGATTGGAACCGTACGTTTCGATACTGTGCAGATACAGTTCCCGAAGTGTATTGAACGTCATGTCTGATCTTTTGGAATCGCTGTAACGCCTGTTCTACGAACGCAAAGTTAATTCTTTTTATTTTTATATCCGATTTTTCCGACCTTTGTCTCATGAACGCAACCGAACGGATACTGCGGCACGCCTCGCAACTCGGATTCGACGATTGCGCCGTAGCCCGATGCCATCCGCTGAACAGCCAGCGGGAGACTTTCGAGGAGTGGCTCGAGCACGGCTACGACGGTTCGTTGAGTTACTTGCGGCGCCACGTCGCCAAGCGGTTCGATCCGTCGCTGCTGGTCGAAGGCGCGCGGTCGGTCATCGTCTGCGCGGTCAGCTACCATCGTCCGCTCTCCGAAGGCGATATACCGTCTCGCATAGCCTCATACGCTCACTCGCGCGACTATCACCTGACGCTCCGCGAGAAGCTCGCCGAACTGCTCGTCCTCGTGCGCGAACTGTACCCGGATTCCGAAGGACGCGCTTTCACCGATACGGCCCCGATCGTCGAGAAGGCATGGGCCGCCGAGGCCGGACTCGGCTGGATCGGACGGAACTCGCTCCTGATCCATCCCCGTTTGGGATCGTTCGTGCTGCTGGGCGAAATCGTCACGACGCCGGCCGGCCGACCGTGCCCGACGGCTGCGGAAACTGCCACCGCTGCATCGACGCGTGTCCTGCCGGAGCCATTCTGCCCGGACGGAGAATCGACGCTTCCCGCTGCATCTCGCGCCGGACCATCGAACGCGGCGAAGGAGACGAAGGCGAGCTGCACGGATGGATTTTCGGCTGCGACCTGTGCCAACGGGCCTGTCCGCACAACCGCCGGGCCCCGATCGCCTCGAACAAGGCTTTTCGTCCCGTGCCCGAACTGGAGCGAATGAATGCCGAGCAATGGCTCGCTCTGAATCGGGCCCAGTTCGACCGGCTGTTCTCCCAAACCCCGCTCGCCCGCTGCGGACTGCAAAAACTGCAGGACAGAATCCGGAAACTCGGAAAAGAATAGGCTCGTCCGACCGCATCTACGACAGTCCCGACAACCTTCCTCTTCGTGCCGTAACGATGCACATACCGTTCCACAACGGCCAGCCGAAAGCCCGGACGGTCGTCATGCAGAGCGCCCAACGTCGTCGAGCCGGCAAGCCGAACGGCCCCCGCCGCCCGGAACGATCGCCGGTCGCACTTCCGCCGCGCGTTTCTCCGAACGAAAAACGCAACGGATCGGACGATCCGTTGCGCCTGTCTATAAACGGTCCTCGCTTCCGCCGACGTCAGTCCGAGCCGCCCTCCATATACTCCAACTGCCATTGCAGCTCTCCGGCGACTTCGCGAAGCGTTCCGTCCGACGAAGCCGCACACAGCTGCTCCCAAAGCTTCACCCGCTCGCACAAAGAGGGCGAGACGGTCGCCAGCGAACGCATCAGCATCACCAGCCCCCGGCCGACAAAACTCTCCAGATCGCCTCGCCGGGCGATCCGGTCTGCCTGTTCGAAAAAACGGTCGGCCCATGCGCGGTTCTTTTCCGCGCGGATAGCCGACGCGGCCGTCAGCAAGCCGGCATACCGCTTCATCGGCTCCGGCGAGCCCATCCATTCCAAAGCCATATCCGGAGCATCAGGCGCATGGCGGAACAGGGCGCTAACGACCTGTTCGACCAACTCGGTATTGGTCAGACCGTCCGCCCACTCCCGCATCTGAGCGGCAGTCACTTCCGAAGGGTCGTCGATAAAGGCGGCCGCGAGCTTCAGCTCCCGAACCTGCTGTCTGAAAAGAAACAAGGCGAAAGCATGCGCCGGAGCGTACGCTTTCGCGATCTCCCTGATCGTCGGCACGGAAACGCCGTAGCTGAGCGGATAGTCGAGACCCCGGCTGCGCATGGCATCGACGACAGCCCCGTTCATTTCCACCTTCAGCCGACGCAACAGACCGATCATTCGCTGGGTATCGTCCATGTCCCGGCTATTTGACCGACGTCACGGGCAACTCGATCACCTGCCCGAACTGATACAAAGGCAGACGGCTCTGCGCGATTTCGCGATTGCCGTCCATCAGCCGGCAATTCACCATGTCGGCCACGCGGTAAAGAATCGTGCCGCGCGAATCCTTCGAAGCGCGACGCTCCGGAGCCAAGCTCTGTGCCTTGTTCTCGGGAGCAAGCTCCAGCAGGACGGGCCGCCCCGACAGATCGTCCGCGGACAGCAAGCCGTCGCCGGCTCGTCCTTCGACGGCACGACGCTGAATTCCCGGACGATTCTTTGACGGAACTGCTTGCCCAGAAACAACGACAGATACTCCTGTTCCAGCCGGTCGATCTCTTCAAGCGCAGCCTTCAGGCCCGCGCCGAACACGTTCTCGCCCGCCTCGCCCGTCACCAGATCGATCCGATGGCGCCGCAACGAGAAGATCGCATTGGCGGCATCCTGCGCCATCGACTCGGGACTTTTCTCGACGAGGCTCAGCCGATCGACCGACACCTTGACGAATGAGGTATCGCTGTCCAGATAAGACACCGCCTCGCAACGGTCGGGAACAGGCCCGCGAAGCGGACCCGCGCAGTCCCATGCAGGAGGCAGAGGCTTCTGGCCGGCAGCGGACGCCGCTACGAACCCTTCCGGAGTCACGTCGTAAATTCTCAGCGGGCTCTTGTCGGGATTGTCCAACGCATACACTTCGGCCGGATCGGCTTCCTGAGCCGCGCAGAGCGTAGCGCTCTGAATCGTGTAGATGTCTTTGTCCGCGAGCGGAGCCATTACGCCCAGAAGTTTCTGAGCGAAGCGGGCATACGGGCCCACTCGCACGCTTTCCCTTTCGGCAACGACCTGCACGCGAACCACCGAGCGGGGCAACGCATAGGCCACCGTATTCCCCTCCATCGGCTTGGACGGCTTGTAAGCTTTCACTTGAGCCGACGCGCCCGCAACAGTCAGGGAACCCGCCAGCACCGAAATCATCAGCTTTCTCATAATCATCCTTTTAGTTTATGTCCGTCGGCATCCTCCTCGGGACACCGAACCAAACAAAGTTATACTATTTTTCCAAAAAGAGACTTACATCTTCAGGTAAAAATCGCCCGTCAGCTCTTTGTAACGGGCACTGTACCCTCGGCGGTCTTCGGCTTCGATCACGAGCGTCTCCTCCTGCAAATCCTGCCGCCGGGGGGAAAACTCCGCGCACAGCCGCCTGACGGGACCGCCCGGAACCGTATGCACGGCCAGTGCGCGCACCTGGTACAATCCCTCGTTCAAAGCCGATGCCGCAAAGTCGCATGCGGTCTCGGCAGGCAAGATTACCGACAACCGTCCGGAGGGAACGAGCAACCGCGCAGCCCCTGCGGCCAGATCGGCATAGGACAGGGACTCCGCATGCCGCGCTGCCGTGCGGGCCGGATCGGGCGATTTGAGCGATGCGACGAAATAGGGAGGATTCGACACGATCCGATCGTACCGGACCGTGCATCCGGCCGCGAAATCGGCGAACGGACGACGGTAAAGAGTCAGCCGGTCGGCCCAAGGCGACGCGGCGAAATTGCCCTCGGCATCGAGACAGCTCCCCTCGTCGATCTCGACGGCGTCGATCCGGGCCGACGGATTGCGCTGGGCCAGAATCAGCGCGATCACTCCCGTTCCCGTACCGACGTCGAGCATCCGCCCGCCCGCCGGCGCCGAATCGCACCATGCGCCGAGCAACACGCCGTCGGTGCCCACCCTCATCGCCGAGCGGGGCTGACGGACGGTGAACCGTTTGAAAGCGAAATAGTCGTTGGCCATCGTCTTGCAATCGAGGCGGAAAGGTACGAAAAATCGCCACAGAGACAAAATAATCGGGGGAGAGCTTCAGCTCTCCCCCTTTTCAAATATCGACCGAAAAAATTATTTCACGTACTGAGTCACGCCCGTCATGCCTCTCTGGCCCAAATAAGGACGAATATTGCCTTTCAGGGCGATCTTGACCCGATAGTTCAGCTTATTGTCGGCCAGATTCAACGCATCGCGGATCGGGCCTTCGGGCAACTCTACGGCGATCACCTCGCTGGCTTTCTTGGCCGTGCGCTTGTCGGAGAGCAGAATATTGGTCTTGACCGAAACGGTCTGGGCGTACTGGGCGTTCTCCTCCACGCTCGTGCCGTCGACCACGCCGACGATATAACCGGTGATCCACACGTTGCTCTCCTCCTGCGGAAGGCCCTTGACCGCCGTGATATTGTACGGGTGCTGGGCCGTACCGTCCCCGTTAAGCGGAATCACCTCAATCGTGAACATCAAAGGAGCATAGGGAGGTATCTCGGTGGTGGTGGAGGTCCCGGCCTGACCGGTGCTGCCGTAGCCGTACGTAGAAGTGAAAAGGGCTTCGGCCGTCTCCCCGTACCTCATTCCCTTGATGGCCTCATAGAAGCCGCGGACTACCGACGTATCCTCCGACTTGAGCGACACCACGAGCGAGTCGTACTTGGACGAACTGCTGTTATCGTAGATGTGGTACTTGCGCGCCGTATCGGCGATATTCGTGTCGAAGACGAATCCGTCCATAAAACGCCCTACGTAGTAGACGTAAGCTATCGAGTCGTCCTTGACCGTCGCGGTATCGAGCCCCGTGCGGAGCGACCGGCGGTAAAGCCCTGTCTTCAGCGTGTCGGCTATGGTCTGTCCCCAGTTACGGGACGCATACTGAGCCACTTCGTTGCTCTCGTCCCGAAGCGGGTCCGAAATGATCTTCTTCAGCTCCAGATCCATGATGATAGGCGTCTGGGCCGGAACGCTCGATACCTGCCCCTGATACCCTCCGGTAAACGACCGGCCGTAGTTGCCGTAAGCGAGCGTATAAGGAATGTATACCCGGACGCGATCCCCCTCGTTCATCGTACCCACGGCGTCGTACACTCCCCGAGGCAGGTCGCCGTCCTCGTAGAACTGAATCATTTGGGGCACATAATGCGTAAAGTACTCGAAAGTACCCTGCTCGACGGCTACCGCGCTGTCGCGCGTAACGAACACGTCGCCGTCGACCATGATCCGGCCGGTATAGTCCAGCTGTATCCAGTCGTACTCGACCGGAGGCTTGATCACTCCCGAGGCGGAGTGCAGTTTCTTGATGTAAATGCCCGAAGGCTGCTTCTCTGCGCCGTCGCCGTACAGGCCCACCCATGCGTCGAAAGCGGCCATCTGCTTCTCGCCCAGATTATCCGAAGGCTCCTTGGCACAGGAAGCGGCCACGATCGCGACGATCGACACGGCCCATGCAATGCGAACTGCTTTATTCATTCTTAATCACTTTTTCGATATAGACAAACCACCTCGTCGCCTGATCGCCGTCCACGACGCCCGTATTCCCGCTGCCGTAAGCCAGATCCGAAGTGACGAACAACTGAAGCGAGTCGCTCTCGCGGGCGCCTTGCAACCCGTAAGTAAGTCCCCGGATCATCGGCGTCGCTCCGAGCACGACCCGCTGAGGCTCGAAGCTCCAATACTCCGTATTCAGCACGGTATCTCCTTCGACCAACGAACGGATATTCGTATAATAGGGCACTTCCGTCGCGCTCACCGAGCCCGAAAAGAGATAAGCGGCGAAATCGAAAACGACCGAGTCCCCGTAGGCGATCTGCGGCTCGCTCTCGTACTCCGGCCGGTCGGCGTTGATCGTGTAGCGGTATACGCCCGAGGCTTCGGCATACTCCCAGCCTCTCGAATCGAGAAAGCTCTCGATCGCGGACCGTTGCGAAGTCACGGCATCGTCTTCCTTGGCGCAGGCGAGCGCAAGAGATCCGGCCGAGATCAGCACTATTTGAGTAAACCGCTTCAACATCCCCGTTTTAGCGTACAAATCTACATTTTTTTTCATCCAAAACCAAACGAACCCGCGCGCTTGCCTATTAAACTGCGAATAATCAAAAATATTGCCCCGGACGCGAAAATTCCACGAAAAAAGCCGGGCGGCAAGCCCGGCTTTCGTACGGTACCGACTTTCCCCGGCAACTACGACTTGCTGAGGAAATATTTCTGCGATTTGAGCAGATTCCGGCTTTGCAACACCATCGTCTTGGTTTCGTTGATGATCGTCAGGTAGAGTATGCTGCTTCGCGTGGTCGAAGCCTTGGCCTTCACGCGCTTGATCTGGCTCTTGATCGCCGCGGCCAGCGTATCGAACAGCTCGTCCCTCAGGCGCAGAATCTCGTCGAGCTGCTCGAAACGGTTCGTCCGAAGCATCTCGTTGATTTTCGTATAGATCGTGCTGACCTGCTCGTTGACCCTCTTCAGATCCTCCAACTGATCGACGCGGAATCCCTCGTGGTTGTTGTTGATATGGTCGAAGCTCGGCCGCGTGATGTGGACCAGCGCCTTGGCGACCTCGTCGAGATAATCGACGATCTGCACATAATAATGCCCCGTCTCGACATAATTCTCCTGCAACTCGAGCAGCGTCGGAAGCACCTCGTGCTTGCGCTCGTGAGCCGCCTGATAAAGGGCTTCCGATTCGCGCACCATCTGCTTGAGCAGTTTGCGGTCTTCGTTGAACAAGCCGATCAGCGTCTGATTGTAAATCGTCGTCACCTTGCTCATCGTGTCCGTTACCTCGCGGATGCAGCGGTCGACGATCGATCCCTCGTCCGAGAGCGCCTTCATTTCGGCCTCCTTGGCAGCGTCTTTCTTCAGCTTGCGGTTATGGAGCACGGTGCTCTCGAACAGCAGGTAGGCGCACAGCACGGTCAGCACGACCAGCGCGATCGTACCGCCCCAAACCAGAGCCGCCGCTACGACGAACGCGATCGTAAAGGCGACCAAAGCCGTGAAAAACCAACCCGCGATCACCGTCAGCACGCCCGTAATCCGATATACGGCGCTTTCGCGGCCCCAAGCCCGGTCGGACAGCGAGCTACCCATCGCGACCATGAATGTCACATAGGTCGTCGAGAGCGGCAACTGCAACGAAGTAGCCGACGAGATCAGAATCGAGGCCACCGTCAGATTGACCGTCGCCCGGATCAGGTCGAACGGAGCCTTGTCCTTGCGGTTGAGCACCGGCACGAATCGGCTGGCAACGAAACGCTGGATGCGGTCGGGCGTGTATTTCTCGTAGTTCCTATTGACATTCAGCGCGCTGCGAACGATCGCGCGTGAAATGGAAGTCGAACCGAACCGCTCGACGCCGACGTCCTGACGCGCCAGGTTGATTTCCGTATCGGAAACCGCGCGGGCTTTCTTGGAAAACCACAGCGTGACGACCATAACGAGTCCCGAGAGGAACAGAATCAGCATATTAGCGACAACCGGATCGTTCAGGCTGCCCATCAGCATCGAGCTGTCGCCGGTCGTCTTCGCCACGTCGTAAGCGTCCACTCCGGCTACGAAAACGCCGATGAAGTTCACCAGGTCGTTACCCGCGAAGGCAAGCGCGAGCGAAAAGGTCCCGGCCAACACGGTCAATCGCAGTATATTGATTTTCAGAAGACTCAGCAACGACATCAGCAGACTCCAGCCTACTACCATAGCTACCAGCATAGCCAGCGTATGGTGTTCCATCCACGCCATCGCATGCGCGGGAATGACCGAAGTGCCTTTGAGCCCTTTGAAGACGGCGAAATAGGAAATGGCCGTCAGCGCGATCCCGCACCATAGCGCGCCGACGGTACGCAGTTTCTTCTGGTAGCGGAAAGAGAAGATAAGCCGGGTAATGTACATGACGACCGTTCCGCACACGAAAGCGATCGCCACCGAGATCAGGATTCCACCGATGATCGCCATCGCATTGCCCGTGTTGATCATGTCGGCCATCGAGGCCGGATCGCCGTCGGGCATCGTCACGACCGAGCCGCTCGAGAGCTTGAATACACAGATGCCTACCGCCGCGCCCAGCAGGCCGAACACGAGCGAAACGGTCGTCGACGTCGGCATGCCCAGCGTATTGAACAGGTCGAGCAGAATCACGTTCGTGAACATCACCGCCAGAAACAGCAGCATCACTTCGGCGAACGTGAACATCTGCGGATGGAACACGCCGCTGCGCGCGACCTCCATCATACCGCTGGAGGTAATGGCCCCGACGATGATGCCGACCGACGCGACGGTCATGATCACATAGCGGGGCGCCGCTTTGGAGCCTAAGGCCGAATTGAGAAAATTCACCGCGTCGTTGGAAACACCGACGACCAGTCCAGCCACGGCCAGAACCAGCATGATGACAACGATGGCAAGATACAGATCCATACGATTTCGATTTAAATGCGTTTCGGGGTCATGCGAAAAACCCTTGTCCCGGCCCTCTCTTCCGGCCGTCATACCGGTCATTTCCCGTACCTTAGCGGCCTGTCCCTCTCAAATTCGGCAACAAAAATAGAATAAAATGGCATAAACTTGCAACAATCGGGTCAAATTTACCCGCGCGACGCATCCGACAAAGTTCCTTACAGGCGCTTGAGCGCTTGTCTCACGAGCTCCTCGACCGTAGCCGCAGGCATCTCTTTCCGCAGCGCGCGGAGCGCCTTCTCGCTGGCCTGCCGGGCAAAACCGAGCATCGTCAGGGCCGAAAGCGCCTCGTCGAACGTTCCGTCGGCCGCCTGCCGCAGCGGCAGCGCCTCGTTCGCCGGGCAGACGGCTCCGATCTTGTCCCTCAGCTCGACGATGATCTTTTGGGCCGTTTTGATACCGAGTCCTTTGACGCTCTTGAGCACGTCGGCCTGTCCGGCGGCGATGATCGTCCGTACCTCGTCGGCCGTGAAGGCGGAAAGAATCATGCGAGCCGTATTGCCTCCGACGCCCGACACGCCCAGCAGCGCCCGAAAAATGTCGCGCTCTTCCCGGCTGAAAAAGCCGTAAAGCACCTGCGCATCCTCGCGCACGACGAAATGCGTGTACAGCCGGACCTCGGCCCGATCGCCTATCTGCGAAAAAGTCTGCAGCGATATGTTCAGCCAATAGCCTATACCTCCGGCCTCCAGAACGGCCGCCGTCGGCGAGAGCGTCTCGACCCGACCCGTTATGTACTCATACATAATCCTTTCCTATTTTAAGGCAAAATTAGTCAAACAAAAGGAAATATTTATATATTTGCACAACAATAAACCGGGGACGGTCGTGCGCCGGCCTTTCGGCAGCGGAAACGGCGGCGTCCCGGAGATTTCAATAAACCACAACAACCGAACATGAAAAAAATCTTGATCGCCGTATCAGCCGCACTTCTTCTGGCTGCCTGCAACAACAAAAACAGCGCCTCGACGGCAGGCGGGACCGTAACCGGAGCCGACAGCAGCCAATCGGCCGTCGCAGCGGGCGGAGACATAGCCTATTTCAACATCGACTCGCTCGTCAGCCGATACGACATGTACATCGACCTGAGGGCCGCCTACGAGCAGAAGGCCAAAAAGGCCGATACGGAGCTGACTTCCAAGGGCCGCAGTCTCGAGAACGACGTGCGCGACTATCAGGACAAGATACAGAAAGGGCTGGTAACCCGCTCTCAGGCCCAGTCGATCGAGGAGAACCTGAACAAGAAACAGCAGAGCTTCATGCAGCACCGCGACCAAGTGATGTCCGAACTGGCCGAGGAAGAACAGGTGATGCTGAACCGTATCCATTACAGCATTACCGAGTACCTCAAAGAGTTCAACAGCGACTACCGCTACAAGATGATCCTCAGCTCGAGCACGACGGGCCCGGTGCTGAACGCCGATCCGTCGCTGGATCTGACTCAGATCATCCTCGAGGGACTCAACAAAAAGTACGCGACCGAAAAGCCCGAGGAAACGCCCAAAAGCGTAACGGGCAAGTAGCGGCTACGATTCCCTGCGGAAGGTCCGAACCGATGGGGACTGTCCGCTGCCGGTCCGAACCATTCTGCGCGCGGCAGGTCTTTGGAGACTTGCCGCGCTTTTCATTCCCAAATATTTCTCTCCATACCGAACCGTCTCCCCGAACACCCGGGAAACGGGAAACCGCCGGAGCGACCGGACCGCCGAGGAGACCTCCTCGTTTCCGGCCGGCATGTCCGTAACGGCAAAGTCCGAGAATCCGTCGTCCTGCCGCAAGTACCGTACACAACCGGATATTTCTCCCGGTCGAACAAATAGGAAATATCCGGCACGCGAAGGACGCTCCGGTCAGCTCCGGCACTTCCCTGCCCGTATTTTCGTTTTGATGAAAAAATCCTTTACTTTGCATGAAACTATCTCGGGAAAGATATGCGTCTGCATAAATTCAAGCTGTACGTCAAGGTGACGGTCCGGAGACTCAGCAACCCGGTCTTCTTCATGCTGCTGGCCCTATCGCTTTGTCTGTGGTATATCACCAAGCTCAGCTATGTCTACACGACGGACATCCAGATTCCGGTCCGCATCGACAGCACGCTCTACTCGGTCCGGTGCAACGTCGAAGGGGTAGGCTATCAGATTCTCAAGCACAAGATCGCGCCCCGGCGCAACGGCGTGGATATCTCGTCGGACAATGTGGCCGTCACGCCGTCGGCGCGTCAGGCCGGTGTTTACGACATCGCGCCTTTCACGCTTCAGAACATCATCTCCTCCCACATATCCGACCTGAAAATCCTTTCGGTCGAGTCGCCCGTCGAGATCGAATTTCCTCAGCAAGAGCATGATTAAGATCGGCATAACCGGAGGGATAGGCAGCGGGAAAAGCACCGTGTGCCGCGCATTCGCGCAATTGGGCGTACCCGTCTACGACTCCGACTCCCGGGCGCGCCGGCTGATGAACGAGGACGTCGCCCTGAAAGCCGCTGTAAGCGGGCTGTTCGGCGACGGAGCGTACGACGCCGACGGACTGAACCGGAAATACGTGGCCGGACGCATTTTCTCGGACGGGACGCTGCGCGAGCGCCTCAATGCCGTCGTACACCCTGCCGTAGCCGAGGACTTCGCCCGCTGGGCCGAACGCCAGCAAGGACCCTACGTAATCGAGGAGGCCGCTATTCTGTTCGAGAGCGGCGCTTACCGGCAGATGGACAAAGTCGTGACGGTCACGGCTCCCGAGCCCGAGCGGATCCGCCGTACCTGCCTGCGCGACGGCGTCGCCCCGGAAGCGGTCCGCGCGCGCATGGCCGCCCAGATCGACGAAGCCGAGCGGATCGCCCGCGCCGATTACGTGATCCGCTCCGGCGACGAGGAACCCGTCCTGCCGAAAATTCTGGAACTGCACGGGATATTCTGCCGGCTGCGCTGACTAAACGCCCCGGCACCCGCCCGCAGAGAGCGGTCCCGAAACTAACGAAAGCACCTTATGAAACTGACCGTAGGAAAACATAGCACCGACTTGAGCCGTCCCGTCGTAATGGCGATCATCAACGCGACGCCCGACTCATTCTACGAGGGCAGCCGCACGCCCCGGGCCGACGATGTCGCGCGCAGGGCGGAGCGGGCAGTCGCCGACGGCGCGGCCATTCTCGACGTGGGCGGCTATTCGTCCCGGCCGGGCGCCGACGACGTGACGCCTGACGAGGAACTGCGCCGCGTCACGCTCGCATTGGAAACGATCCGCCGCCGATGTCCCGACACGCCCGTATCGATCGATACGTTCCGTTCCGAAGTAGCCGAAGGCGCGATCGAACGCTTCGGGCCGTGCATAGTCAACGACATAACGGCC
>OCHB01001380.1_pt1 | contig 15848 bp, 14 predicted proteins | sample 1538731 | NCBI WGS metagenome assembly OCHB01 (sample SAMN04571721, study PRJEB22368) | human gut metagenome | biome: human gut; material: stool | host: Homo sapiens | place: Luxembourg | collected 2012-09-20 | reverse complement strand
GCAAGAAGCAGTCTGAGTACGCATCTCAGCTGAAGGAGAAGCAGAAGGTCAAGTTTATCTACGGCGTTCTGGAAAAGCAGTTCCACAATGCTTACCTGCGTGCTGAGGCTCGCCCCGGCAAGACCGGTGAGAACCTGCTCCAGATCATGGAGTGCCGTCTGGACAACGTCGTGTTCCGCCTGGGCTTTGCTCAGACCCGCCGCGACGCTCGTCAGCTGGTGAGCCACGCTCACTTCACCGTCAATGGCAAGAAGGTCAACATTCCTTCCTACCAGGTCAAGGCCGGTGACGTGATCGAAGTTCGTGAGTCCAGCCGCTCTTCTGCTAAGTTCGCAAAGCTCGTTGGCCCCGAGGCTCCCGTTGTGGCTCTGCCTTCCTGGCTGAACCGTGAGGCCGGCACCCTGAAGGGTGTTGTGACCAAGCTCCCCGAGCGCAGCGACATCGACTACGAAGTTGCAGAGCACCTCATCGTCGAGCTGTACTCCAAGTAATCCATTAAGAAGGCTGGGCCTTCCCCGTGGACGGCTCACTTTCGCATTCTTTTCTTTGAAAGAATTTAATAATGGGCCGGCGGCAGCGCCGGTTTGACAAGGAGGGCATAGATATGATGGAGATTGAACGTCCCAAAATCGAAACGGCAAGCCTGTCCCCGGACGGCCGCTACGGCAGATTCGTGGCGGAGCCGCTGGAGCGTGGCTTTGGCATCACACTGGGCAACAGCCTGCGTCGTGTGCTTCTTTCCTCTCTGCCCGGTGTCGCCGTGACCAGCGTCAAGATCGACGGCGTGGTTCACGAGTTCTCCACCATTGAGGGCGTCAAGGAAGACGTTACCGAAATTGTCCTGAACCTGAAGGGTATTGCTGCAAAGCTGTACACCGACGGGCCGAAGACAGTGCGTGTTGAGGCAGTCGGCCCTTGTGAGGTTACTGCGGACAACATCAAGCAGGGCGACGATATTGAGATCCTGAACCCTGAATGGCACATTGCAACCCTGGGCGAGGGCGGCAAGCTCGTCATGGAGCTCACCTTCGATAAGGGCCGCGGTTATGTGCCTGCAGAGCGCAACAAGCAGGCCATCGTCGAGAAGAACGATATCAACACTCTTCCCGTCGATAGCATTTACACCCCCGTGCTCAAGGTGAATTATAACGTTGAGAGCACCCGCGTTGGACAGGCCATCGATTACGACAAGCTGACCATCGAGGTTTGGACGGATGGCACGATCAATGCACAGGAAGCTGTTTCTCTGGCTGCCCGTGTGCTGACCGAGCACCTGAACCTCTTCGTCAACCTGTCCGATGAGGCTGCCGGTACGGAGATTATGGTGGAGAAGACCAACGACGATAAGGAAAAGGCTCTGGAGATGACCATCGAAGAGCTGGATTTGAGCGTCCGTTCCTTCAACTGCCTGAAGCGCGCCGGTATCAACACGGTGGAGGATCTGGTCAGCAAGAGCGAGGACGAGATGATGAAAGTCCGTAACCTCGGCCGCAAGAGCCTGGAAGAAGTCATGGCAAAGCTGGACTCCCTGGGCTTCAAGCTGAACACGGATGACGAATAACTAAAATAATTAAGGAGTGAAACGGGATGCCCGGTACCAGAAAGCTCGGTAGAACCAGCGACAGCCGCAACGCTATGATGCGCGCTATGGTTACCTACCTGTTAGAGAATGGCAAGATTGAGACCACTGTCACTCGCGCCAAGGACGTTCGTTCCATGGCCGAGAAGATGATCACCCTGGGTAAGGCCAGCGACCTGCACACCAAGCGTCAGGTCTACGCCTACATCACCAAGGAAGATGTTGCAAAGAAGCTGTTTGATGAGATCAGCCCCAAGTACGCTGACCGCAACGGCGGCTACACCCGCATCATCAAGATCGGCGCTCGCCGCGGCGACGCTGCTGAGATGGCAGTTCTGGAGCTCGTCTGATCGACTCTGACTGTTCAAACAGTGTAACAAAGGCTCTTTCCCTTCGGGGAAAGGGCCTTTTTTGCATCGTGTGGGCCGGGCAGCGGGGTGTTCCCAAAGCAAGTGTCCGCTGGGGTGGGACCCTGCTGCCGCAGGCAGTAGGGCGGGCGATGGAATGGCTCGTTTCACTTGCGTGGGAATGCCCCGCTGCCCGGTTGGGCGTTAGCAGCTGGGGCTTGTGATGGCGGGGCAAGAATGCTATAATTATACTGTATTTCTGCACGACTTTGCGAATTTTCCACAGAAGGGAGGGGCGGCGGTTGAAAAGACGACGGTTTCTGGTGCTGAGTGCAGGCTGCATGATGGGCCTGCTCTCGGCGTGCGGCCTCCCGATGTCGGAAAATGTGCAGGTGGAGGAGCTGCTGCGTGCCCCGCGCCTTCCGGGCGACTACGGTGCACTGCAAAATGCCCTGAACGAATGGCTGGGGGAGAGCGCCCAGCTGAAATACCCGATGCAGGGGGAGCTGCTCTCGCCGTTCCTTTTGCAGGATCTGGATGGTGACGGCCAGCAGGATGCCGCTGTTCTCTACACCACGGCCCAGAGCTCCAACGTCTGCATTGCATTTTTGCAGAAGGATGCCGCAGGCGTGTGGCAGGTCCGCCAGAGCATCGAGGGTCTGGCGGACACAGTGGACAATGTCCGGCTGGCACAGCTGCAGGATGGTGCCGCCACCCAGCTGGTGGTGGGGTACCTCGCCGCGCAGGGGGACAGCTATCTGGCGGTGTACTCCTACGAGAACGGCACGGTCAATGCCATTCTGGAACAGTCCTATGAGCAGTATCTGGTGGAGGATATCACCGGCGGCGGCAACGAGGATCTGATCCTGATGTCCACGCTGGAGGACGGCGGGGTGCAGATCGAGCTGCTGACCGTTGACCGGGACGGGATGTTCCAGCAGGTGGCTGTCATGGGCCTTTCGGCAGATAAGTTCTCGGGCTGCGCCGCTGTGGCGGCGGGCCTGGGAGCGGACGGCAAGCGCTATCTGGTGCTGGACGGCTGGACCGGCCTTTCGGGCAACAATCTGGCCACGGTGCTGCTCTACTTTGATGAGGAAAGCCAGCAGATGCTGCCCGCGGAGCAGATCAGCACCAGTGAGCTGTACAATGCGTCCCTGCGCAATGTCTCCACGCTGGTCAGCCGGGATCTGGACGGCGACGGCATCGTGGAGATTCCCACCCAGCCTGACGAAGCGGGCCTGCTGAACCTGAGCCAGAGCCGACGAATGGATTTTATCGTCTGGATGGACTACACCAGCCCGGAGCCGGAAAAGAGCTTCGGCCTGTTGGACGAGGAGAGCAGCTGCTACATTGAGCTGCCTGCCGAGTGGGAGGGCAACCTGATGCTCACCGACAGCGCTGAGGGAGAGGAAGCCGTGGAGCTGCGCACCGTGGACGAGGGCAAGCTGGTGCTGACCATGCGCCTGGTTCCTTCCAGCGAGAGCGCGGCGGGCTGGACCCGCCTGGGCGTGGTGGCATCCCGCCAGATGCAGGCCAAGTTCGGGCCGGACGTGGTGCTGAAGGATCAGAGCTATCGACTGTCCCGGTCGTTGTACCGGTTGAATTGATGATGCCGCTCAGTTTTGCAGAAGTTTACCGGATGCAGGCTGGGTGTTCTGAGGTGAAATGCTTCTCCGTGTGCTCTTGGGCAGAGGGAGAAGGCAGAAAAATATGGAGGTCTTAGATGGTCAAGGTACTTGTGGTAGAGGATGAAGCCAGCATCCGCGAGATGATCGCGCTGAACCTGCGGCTGGCGGGGATGGAGGCGGTGGAGGCCGACAGCGCCGAAGCCGCCCTGCCTCTGCTGGAGCAGAAGCCCGGCTGTGATGCTGCCATTCTGGATGTGATGCTGCCCGGCATGAATGGGTTCTCGCTTTGCGAGACCATCCGCCGCACCGACCAGAAGATCGGCATCATCATCCTGAGTGCCAAGGGGCAGGAGCAGGACAAGATCCGCGGCCTGTCCATCGGTGCGGATGACTATATGACCAAGCCCTTCAGCGTCAGTGAGCTGCTGGCCCGTGTGGAGGCCCTCTGCCGCCGGGTGGGCCGCTCGGGCGGCGGCTCCGCTGCAGACGAAAATGCCCCCACCACACTGGTCAGCGGGGAATTTGTGCTGGATGAGAACCGCCGTGTTCTCCTCAAGGCCGGGCGGCAGATCGAGCTGACTCAGGTGGAGTTCCAGATCATGGAGCTGTTCTTCCACAACCCCGGCATCGCGCTGGTGCGGGAAAAGATCCTGAAGGGCGTGTGGGGTGAGAACTACTTCGGCGATGTGAAGATCGTGGATGTGAACATCCGCCGTCTGCGGATGAAGGTGGAAGATGAGCCCAGCCACCCCACCCACATTATGACAGTGTGGGGCTACGGCTACCGGTGGGAGGAGTAAAGAAAAACCTCTCAGTTGCGCTGTGCTCAACAGCTCTCCCAATGGGAGAGCCAGGATTACTGACAGAAAGGAGGAAAAGCAATGCGCAGTGGTATTACCAACCGCTGGCTGCGGGGAAGCCTGTTCCTGACGGTGCTGCTGGTGCTGTTGGTGGAGAGCATGTTCGTGTACAACTTCGGCCGCAGCTACTACAACAGCGTCCAGCAGACCATGATGCGGCGTTTTTCTTCCATCAACGGACAGCTGAAAATGTACACCGGCGACACGGCCCAGAAGACCGCGGCCAACCGCAGTGTGGCCCTGCGCCGGATGGTGGAGCAGTTTGCGGATAAAGACAAATATGAGTTCATGCTGCTGGACGGCTACGGCAGCGTGATCGCCTCCTCCAGCGGCACAGGTGCGGACGGCATCGTGGTGCAGGACGATTTTAACAAGGCACAGGATGCACCGGACGGCGTGGGTGTGGCCATCTACCGCACCGCCAGCGGGGAAACGGTCATGGCTGTGTGCAGTCTGGTGCCCTATGCGGCCGAGGACGTGGCTGCCATGCGCCTTGTCACCAGTCTGACGCTGGTGCAGGCGCAGCTGAAAAGCGTTTTCATCGTCAGTCTGATCGTGGTGGCGGCCATTCTGGGCTTTACAGTGGCCTCCGGCCTGTACTTTGTGCGGGGCATCGTGGTGCCGCTGGGGCAGGTGGAGCGGATCGCCGCCAGCATCGCCCGGGGAGAACTGGATGTCCGCCTGCCTGTGACCGGTGACGAGCGGGACGAGGTGGACCGCCTGCGCGGCACCATCAATCAGATGGCCGAGGGGCTGGAAGAGACGGAGAAGATGAAGAACGAATTCATCAGCTCGGTCTCCCATGAACTGCGCACGCCGCTCACCTCCATCCGGGGCTGGGTGGAGACCCTGCGCACCCTGAATGACCCCACCGATGAGAACTACCGCAAGGGGCTGGAGATCATCAACAACGAGACCGCCCGCCTGTACAACATGGTGGAGGAGCTGCTGGATTTCAGCCGCCTGCAGAATGGCCGCCTGAAAATGGAGTGCCGCCCCCTGGACCTTGTGGCCGAGCTGACGGACGCTGTCCTTTTCTGTGAAGCGCGCATCCAGCGGGAGGGGCTTCTGCTGGCCTATACGGAGCCGGAGGAGATGATCCCGGTCTACGCCGACCCCGACCGCCTGCGGCAGGTGTTCATCAACATTCTGGACAATGCCATCAAGTATTCGGCCCCCGGCGGACGCATCACGGTCAAGATCTGGCAGGGTGAGTACAAAGCCTTCATCGAGATCATCGATCAGGGCCGCGGCATCCCGCCAGAGGATCTGGAAAACGTCAAGACCAAGTTTTACAAGGGCAGCAACTCGGTGCGGGGCAGCGGCATCGGCCTTGCGCTGGTGGATTCCATTATGACCGCACTGGACGGCACCATGGACCTCAAGAGCACGCTGGGCCGGGGCACAGTGGTCACCCTGGGGCTGCCGATCTACAAACGATAAGAGATTGTCCATATTTATCTGGTAAGATAGAGGGGCAGTTTTTACGATAGAGAGGGGCCGCAGCGCCCCATAGGAGAGCCAATGAATCAACCGAACAAGGAACGCTTCAAGACGAGTGTGGGCGGGCAGGCCCTGATGGAGGGCATTATGATGCGGGGCCCGAAAAACATCTGCTGTGCTGTCCGCAAGCCCGATGGAACCATTGAGACCAAGGTCGAGCCCACCCCCACCCACGGCGTGTGGACAAAGATCCCGCTGGTGCGGGGAGCCATCTCGATGATCGAGAGCCTGATCATGGGATACAAGTACATGATGTACTCGGCACAGGTGAGCATGGGGGATGACTACGACCCCGCCGAAGAGGAGACCGCCTTTGAGAAATGGGTGGGTGACCATCTGGGCAAAAAGGCGGAGGATATCCTGCTGGCGGCAGCTGCCGTGATCGGCGGGCTGTTTGCCATCCTGCTCTTCACCGTTCTGCCCACGGTGCTGGTGGGCGGCCTGAACCATCTGGTGCCGCTGGGCCGCTGGGCCAAGGTGGTGCTGGAGGCGGTGCTCAAGGTCGCCATCTTCCTGACCTACATGGCCGCTATCTCCCGGATGAAGGAGATCCACCGGGTGTTCGAGTACCACGGGGCCGAGCACAAGACCATTGCCTGCTACGAGGCAGGCGACCCCCTCACGGTGGAGAATGTGCGCAAGTATACCCGCTTCCACCCGCGCTGCGGCACCAGCTTCCTGATCCTGGTGGTCATCGTGAGCGTATTCCTGTACAGCGTGCTGCCCTGGGGCAGCATCGGCCTGCGGGTGCTCTTCAAACTGCTGCTGCTGCCGCTGGTCATGGGCATCAGCTACGAGCTGCTCAAGTGGTGCGGCCGGTCGGACAACATTGCCACCCGCATCATCCGGCAGCCCGGCATCTGGGTGCAGCATCTGACCGTGTTTGAGCCGGACGACAGCATGATCGAGGTGGCCATTGCCGCCGTCACGCCGGTGCTGCCCGAGGACCCGGAGGACGGCAGATGGTAACCGCAGGGATGCTGCCCCGGGCAGCAGTCCGGGAGGTGGAGGCACGCCTGCGCGCCGCAGGCTGCCCCGACGCAGATTTTGACGCGGCCGAGCTCTTCCGGCTGGCAGCGGGCGGGGATGTCCGCCTTGCCGATGCTCCGCTGGGTGCAGAGCAGGCAGAGCGGCTGGAAGCCCTGACGGCCCGCCGCGCGGCCCGGGAGCCTTTGCAGTACCTTTGCGGCAGCTGGCCCTTCCTTGACTTTGAGCTGGCTGTCGGCCCCGGCGTGCTCTGCCCCCGGGCCGATACTGAGGTGGTGGCCGAAGCCGCCGCCGGAATGCTGGCTGGGGTGGAGGCACCCCGGGTGCTCGACCTCTGCGCCGGCACGGGCTGTTTGGGGCTGGGCGTGAAGCGCTTCTGCCCGGCGGCACAGGTTACCAGTCTGGAGAAGAGCCCTGCGGCATACCGCTATCTGGAGCAGAACGCCCATCTCTCCCCGGTACTGACCATCACCCCGGTGCGGGGGGATCTGTTCACCTACTGGCAGACCCTGCCGGAGGGGCAGCTGGACCTCATTGTGTCGAACCCGCCTTACCTGACCTCCGCCGAGATGGGTGCGCTGCAGCCCGAGGTGGCGCAGGAGCCTGCCATGGCGCTGGAAGCGGGGGAGGATGGGCTGGTATTTTACCGCGCCATTGCGGAACACTACCAGAAAGCTCTGCGCCCCGGCGGTGCCCTTGCCCTGGAGATCGGCTGGCAGCAGCGGGAAGTTGTAACGGCCCTGCTTGCCGCCAACGGGTGGACGGATATCGTGTGCAGAAAAGACTTTGGCGGCAATGACCGCTGTGTGATGGCGAGAAAACAATAAAAATATCTACAACTTCCTGTTGTAATATCTGTAAAATGTGTTATACTAGTACCGAAAGAATTGGAATGCCCGCGCCTGCGTTTGGCCGCACCGCGCCGGGAACAGATGACAAAGGAGCATGACACTATGGCAAAAAATCAGAACAACAACGTTGCCCCGGCGACCCAGAAGACCGATCCCGGTGCCAAGAAGGATGCGCTGGCCACGGCACTGGCCCAGATCGAAAAGCAGTTTGGCAAGGGCGCTGTGATGAAGCTGGGCGATAACGCCGCCATGCAGGTGGATGCCATCTCGACCGGCAGCATCGGCCTGGATCTGGCACTGGGCGTGGGCGGCGTGCCCCGGGGCCGCATCATTGAGGTGTACGGCCCCGAATCCAGTGGTAAGACCACACTGGCCCTGCATGTTCTGGCCGAAGCCCAGAAGAAGGGCGGCGATGTTGCCTTCATCGATGTGGAGCACGCGCTGGACCCTGTGTATGCCGAGGCGCTGGGTGTGGACATCAACAACCTGCTGGTCAGCCAGCCCGATACCGGTGAGCAGGCCATGGAGATCTGCGAGGCGCTGGTGCGCTCCGGTGCCATTGATGCCATCGTTGTGGACTCTGTTGCCGCCATGGTGCCCCGCGCCGAGATCGAGGGCGAGATGGGCGACAGTCATGTGGGCCTGCAGGCCCGCCTGATGAGCCAGGCCATGCGCAAGCTGACCAGCGTCATCGGCAAGACCAACACCGTCTGCATCTTCATCAACCAGCTGCGTGAAAAGGTCGGCGTGGTCTACGGCAACCCCGAGGTCACCACCGGCGGCCGCGCCCTGAAGTATTATTCCTCTGTCCGCATCGATATCCGCCGCGTGGAGGGCCTGAAGGATTCTTCCGGCCAGTTCATCGGCAACCACACCCGCGCCAAGATCGTCAAGAACAAGGTGGCTCCTCCGTTCCGTGAGGCTGAGTTTGACATCATGTTCGGCGAGGGCATCTCCAAGATGAGTGAGCTCATCGATCTGGGTGTCAAGCTGGGCATCGTTCAGAAGAGCGGCGCATGGTTCAACTACGGCGATATCCGCCTGGGTCAGGGCCGCGACAACGCCAAGCAGTTCCTGCGCGATAACCCCGAGATCGCCAACGATATCGAGGGTCAGGTGCGCGCCAATGCCGATAAGCTCTATGCCACCCGCCGCCCGGGGGGCAAGGCTGCCGCTGCTCCTGCAGAGGGGGAACCGGCAGCTCCTGCCACAGCAAAGGAGCCGGTGGTCAAGGCTCCCGCCCGCAGCAGCGAGAGTGAGCTGGACATCATGGTGGAAGAGTAAATGGCCTTTTACAGCCGTGGCCGCCGCCCGCTGGCCGAAGAGGAAAAATCCATCGATGCCGCCAAAGCCCGCACCCGGGCCATGGAGCTGCTGGCCGGGCAGGAGCTTTCCTCGGGCCAGCTGTATGAGCGGCTGAACCGTCGCTATACCCAGCAGACCAGTGCCGCCGTGGTGGCAGAGATGGTGCAGCGGGAGTATATCAACGATGCCCGCTATGCCGAGACCCGTGCCCACGCCCTGCTGGCGGCAAAAAAGAGCCGCCGCGCCGCTGCCCAGAATCTGCGGCAGAAGGGCCTGGCCGCAGGCGAGATCCAGCAGGCGCTGGATGCTGTTTACACCCCCGATGTTTCCGGCGAGGACCCGGAACTGGAAGCCGCCGCCGCTCTGGTGGAAGGGCATTACCGCAAAAAGCTGGAAGCGGGCCGCAGGGATCTGGTCATTGCGGCCCTGCAGCGGCGGGGATTTTCGTATTCCGTCATTAAGGAAGCCATTCGGCGAATCGAAGAAGAGTAAGTGATCCGTTGTATAACCTTTCAGTCTCGCATCCGCTCGACAGCTCCCCTAGTAGGGGAGCCCTTGGCAAAACGGGAAACTTCTCCCTTACTGCCAAGGCCTCTCCTACTAGGAGAGGTGGCATTGCGAAGCAATGACGGAGAGGTTATACAACGGAGATTTGACAAACAGGAAAGAGAGTATCCCTTTTTATGAAAATTGCATGTATTTCCCTTGGCTGCCCCAAGAACCAGGTCGATCTGGACGTGATGGTGCACATCCTGCTTTCGGCTGGTCACGAGACGGTGGCTGACCTGGGTGAAGCCGATGTTATTCTGGTCAACACCTGCGGCTTTATCGAGAGCGCCAAAACCGAGGCCATTGAGAACATTCTGGAGGCCTGCGCCTACAAGCAGCAGAACCCGGAGCTGAAGGTCATCGTCACCGGCTGCCTGGCCGAGCGTTACCGCAGCCAGATCGAGGAGGAGATCCCCGAGGTGGATGCTGTGGTGGGCTGTGCCTCCAACAAGGCCATTGACACCATCGTGGCCCGCCTGTTCCACGGTGAGAACCATCTGGAAAGCTACGGTGCCAAAAAGGACTTCCCGCTGGGCGGCAAGCGTGTCATCGGCACGCCTGCCCACTATGCGTACTTAAAGATCGCAGAGGGCTGCAACAACCGCTGCCACTACTGCGCTATCCCCGGCATCCGCGGCCCGCTGCACAGCCGCGATCTGGCCGACTGCGTGGCCGAGGCCCGCTGGCTGGCCGGTGAGGGTGTGAAGGAGCTGATCGTGGTGGCCCAGGACCCCACCGCCTATGGCGAGGACTGGGGCAAGCCCGGCAGCATCTGTGAGCTGCTGGACAAGCTGAACAAGGTGCCGGGCCTTGAGTGGATCCGCATCATGTACGCCTACCCGGAGCGCATCACCGATGACTTTATTGCTGCCATGAAGCGGAACGAGAAGGTGGTGCCCTACCTCGACCTGCCCATCCAGCACTGCAACGATACCATCCTCAAGAACATGAACCGCCGCTCCAACCGCGCAGAGCTGCTGGAGGTCATCGGCAAGCTGCGCCGGGAGATCCCCGGCATCACCCTGCGCACCACCCTGATCGCGGGCTTCCCCGGCGAGACCGAGGAGCAGTTCGAGGACCTGTGCAACTTTGTCAAGGAGGTCAGATTTGACCGTCTGGGCTGCTTTGCCTATTCTGCCGAGGAGAACACTGTGGCCGCAAAGATGGACGGCCAGATCGATCAGGAGACCAAGGACCGGCGCGCTGAGCTGGTGATGCAGATCCAGACCGGCATCATGGCCCAGAAACAGGCCGAGAAGGTGGGCCAGACCGTCCGTGTGCTCTGTGACGGCATCGACGAGGAGAGCGGCCTGTACCTCTGCCGCACCACCGGCGATGCCCCCGAGGTGGACGGCAATGTCTACGTTTCCAGCGAGGAGCCGCTCTACCCCGGCCAGTTCTATGATGTGCTGGTGGAAGACAGTGACCTTTACGATCTGTACGGCACGGTTGCAAAATAACAAATTGGAGGAATCTATATGAATCTGCCCAATAAGCTCACCCTGACCCGCATCATTCTGGTGCCGGTGTTCATGGTCTTCGTTTCCCTGACCCAGATCGGCACGGAAGATTTCAACCCCACCTGGTATCTGGTGGCGGGCATCATCTTTGCCGCGGCCAGCTTTACCGATTTTCTGGACGGCCATCTGGCCCGCAAGTGGAACATGGTCACCGACTTTGGCAAGTTTGCCGACCCGCTGGCCGACAAACTGCTGACCACCGTGGCCTTCATTTACATGCTGCGGGACGGCGTGTGCAGCCCGGTGGTGCTCTGCATCATCCTGGCCCGTGAGTTCGCCGTGTCCGGTCTGCGCATGGTGGCCGCCGGTGCCAAGGACGGCAAGGTCATCGCCGCCAACATGTGGGGCAAGGTGAAGACTGTGCTGCAGATGCTGACCATCATCTTCTACTACTTCGGCACCGCATTGACCTGGGGCAATTTCATTATGATAGGCGCTGACTGCGTGTTCCTCTCTTACTGGCTGTGCTGGCTGGTGGCCATTGCCACCGCCATCTCCGGCATCAAGTACCTGTGGGACAACCGCAGCTTCATCAATACCGCAAAATGATCAAGAAGATCGCCATTCTCTGCTCCATTTTCCTGAACCTCTGCATCGTGCGGTGGGAGCCGGTGGCCATCCGGATGACCTGGGAAGCGGTGGGCAGACAGACCTTCACCTTTTACACCGAGAACTCCAATGTCTTTGCGTTCTTCGTCTGCCTGCTGGTGGCGGTGTGTCAGGTGATCTGCCTGTTCACGGGGCGGCAGCTGCCCCGCTGGGTCAAGACGCTCAAGTACATTGCCACCTGCTGCCTGACCATGACCTTCCTGACCGTGGTGTTCGTGCTGGGGCCCTACTGTGCCGACCAGGGCGGCGTGGTGTTTCTGCTGACCGAGAGCTCCATGCTCTACCACCACCTGCTCAACCCGCTGTGTGCCTTGGCCTCCTTTGTTCTGCTGGAACGGGAGCCAAAGCTGCCTGCGCGGTGCGTTCCGCTGGCGCTGGTTCCCACGATGCTCTATGGCTCTGTGGCCCTCTGGGCCAATTACCAGCGGCTCATCACCGGGCCTTACCCGTTCCTGCTGGTCTATCAGCAGACCACCCGGCAGACGGTGCTGTGGTGCGCGGCCATCCTGGCCATGAACCTGCTCTATGCCTGGCTTGTCTGGCGGCTGGGCGGGAATCGCCGCAAAAAGAAAAATGTGGGCTTGCTTTTCAGAAGCTGAGATGCAAAAAAGGCTCTCTGCCGGTTTTGGCAGAGAGCCTTTTCTCGTGTTTTGCTTACAGCAGGGGGATCCCGGCCTTTGCGCAGGCCGCGCGGGTGGCTTCGTCCCAGACGCTTGCTTGTACTTCGCCGATGTGGGCGCTGCCCAGCAGCAGCATGCACAGACGGCTCTGGCCGATGCCGCCGCCGATGGTGTAGGGCAGTTCGCCGTTCAGCACAGCCTTGTGGAAGGGCAGCTCGCGGCGGTCGTCGCAGCCGGCGGCGGTGAGCTGGCGGTCCATGCTCTCGGGGCTGACGCGGATGCCCATGCTGCTCAGCTCGTAGCTGCACTGCAGGGGCTCGTTCCAGAACAGCAGGTCGCCGTTCAGGTCCCAGTCGTCGTAGTCGGGGGCGCGGCCGTCATGGGGCTTGCCGCTCTTCAGGGGAGCACCGATCTTCATCAGGAAGGTGGTGCCGTTCTCCTTTACAAAGGCGTTCTCGCGCTCCTTCGGGGTCAGGTCAGGGTACTTGTCCTCCAGCTCCTGGGTGGTGATAAAGGTCACGTTGGGGGTGTGAAGGGGCAGATCCTGCAGCTGGGGGAACATGGCGTGCAGATTCATCTCGGTGGCGCAGACAGCCGACACAATGGAGCGCACCACGTTCTTCAGGTAGGCCTCGCTGCGGTCCTCCTTGCGGATGACCTTCTCCCAGTCCCACTGGTCCACATAGACGGAGTGGAGGTTGTCCAGCTCCTCGTCCCGGCGGATGGCGTTCATGTCGCAGTACAGGCCCTTGCCCACGCGGAAGCCGTAGTCCTTCAGGGCCTTACGCTTCCACTTTGCCAGCGACTGCACCACCTGTGCCTCAATGCCGCTGTCCCGGATGTCAAAGGTGACCTTGCGTTCCACGCCGTTCAGGTCGTCGTTCAGGCCGGTGGAAGCCTCCAGAAACAGCGGAGCCGACACGCGGTAGAGGTTCAGCGTGGCACACAGGGTGTCGGCGAACAGCCGCTTCACGGTGCCGATGGCACGCTGGGTGTCGTACAGGTTCAGCGCGGGCGTGTAGTTCTGCGGGATCATCGTTTTGCTCATAACAGTTTACCCCTCTCTTTCCGTTCTCCGCCGCCGAATTGCGGCACCGGAACGGCTTTCCCTTTAATACAGTAAATTATGGCACAATTTCAGAGCGTTGTAAAGGGGAGAACGCAAAGCCGGTGCAATTCGGGAGCTTATGCCTCTGCCACGGTCTCGATCTCGCACAGGACACCCTTGGGCAGATCCTTGACAGCAACGCAGCTGCGGGCGGGCTTGGAGGTGAAGTACTTTGCGTAGACCTCGTTGAAGGCGGCAAAGTCGGCGATATCGGCCAGGAAGCAGGTGGTCTTGATGACCTTGTCGTAGCCGGAACCGGCGGCTTCCAGGATCGCACCCACGTTCTTGCAGCTCTGCTCGGTCTGGGCGGCGATGCCTTCGGGCACAGTGCCGTCCGCGGGGTTCACAGGAATCTGGCCGGAGGTGTAGACAAAACCGCCTGCGATGAAGCCCTGGGAGTAGGGGCCGATCGCGCCGGGAGCCTTTTCAGTAGCGATGACTTTCATGGAAAATACCTTCTTTCTGTGTGTTTGATGGAGCTTCTCTCCTCGGGGAGAAAAATTCTGCTGCTTGAAGTCTACACCATGCGGCGGGATGTGTCAATCCGGGAGGGACTTTTTGCCCATGCGGCCTTTACAAGCGGGCAAAAAGGCGGTATCCTTAATCTATTGATACACCACCCTTCAGGAGGAACCCATGGATATCCGCCAGCTGCACTATTTTCTGGTTTTGTGCGAAGAAATGAACTACACCCGCGCGTCACAGCGGCTGTTTCTGTCGCGGCAGGCCCTGCGGCAGAGCATCACGGCGCTGGAAGCCGAGCTCTGCGGCCCGCTGTTCGTCAGCGCCCACCACAAGCTCTCGCTCACCGAGCGGGGGCTGAGCTTGCAGCGCCATGCGGCCCCGGTGGTGGAGCAGTTCCAGCAGATGCAGGCGGCCCTCCATGCGGAGATCCAGTCGGCCCAGCCGGTGCGCATCGGCATCAGTGTCTCGCTGGTGCCGGACTACCTGCCCGGGCTGGAGACCCAGCTGGACAAGTTCCGCCAGCAGTACCCCCACATTGAGATGCGGTTCCGCCTGCTGGAAAACGATGCCGTGGCCGATGGTGTGGAGCAGGGCGAGCTGGACGCGGGCCTTGTGATGGACCTGGGCACGGCGGCTCCGGTGCTGGCCCGCACCACCCTGCGGGCCGACCCGGCCTGCCTGCTGGTGCCGCGCGGCCATCCCTTCTGGGAGAAGGAGCGGGTGCCGCTTTCGGCCCTGCGGGGCCAGCGGGTGCTGCTGCCCAGCCTGCGGCAGGATCTGTTCAGCCCCCTGTGGGATGCCTGCGCCCGGGAGGGCTTTGCGCCAAACGCGGAGATCGGCCCCAGCTTCTATCAGGCGTACTATCTGGTCCAGGAGCAGCTCTGCACCTGCCTGACCCGCTACGAGCCGGGGGCACGGCGGGAGCTGGACCGGGTGCGTGACGTGCTGCTGGAAGATCTGCCGCCCCTCTGCGTCTCGATGGTGCAGCGGCGCGACCACAACTCGGCCTATCTTGACCTGCTGCGGGGCTACCTGATGGAGGTCATCGGGGGAGCGGCATCCCTGCCGCCCCGGCGGGGCCGCCCGGCAAAGCCCTTCTACAACTTCCCGGTGCTGTCCAGCGCCGCCCCCAAGGCGGCACCGCAGCACCCGGCTCCGGGCACCCAGCTGCCCTTTGCGGGCGGAAACAACTTCCGGGAGCTGGGCGGCTACGAGGCCGACGAGGGCAAGCATATCAAGTGGGGGCAGATCTACCGCGGCATTCCCACCGGACTGCTGACCGGGGCGGCTGACCGCAAGCTGCTGGACAGCCTGGGCCTGCGGCTCATCCTTGACCTGCGCAGCGAGTCCGAGGCAGCGGAGCAGCCTGACTATGTGCCCGATGGCGCGCGGCTGGTGCGCATCTGCGGGCTTTGCCACCCGGACGGAAGCGAGATCTCCTTCTCTCCCGGGGACATTGAAAAGCTGCTCAAGGGCAAGAAGGATGAGGAGCATAACCTCGCCGATGCCATGTATGAGCAGATGCTCTTCCGCAATAAGGCCTACAAGGAGCTGTTCCGGGCGCTGGAGGCGGGCGAAACGCCGATCCTGTTCCACTGCTCCGGCGGGAAAGACCGCACCGGCGTGGCGGCCATGCTCATCCTGCTGGCGCTGGGGGTTTCCGATGAAACGATCTGTCAGGATTTTGTACGGACCAATGTCTGCCGCCGCCCGGAGCTGGAAAAGATCTGGGCCGCCCATGCCGAGGAGATCGAGGCGCATCCGGAACAGAAGCAGTTCTATCAGGGCATTGCCGGTGTCCACCCGGAATCTGCCCCCTTTGTGCTGAACACCATCCGCAAAGAGTATGGCACCACTGATGCCTATCTTGAAGCCGAATACGGCCTGACCCCCGCCCGCCTGATGCGGCTGCGGCGG
>OCHB01001355.1_pt1 | contig 16200 bp, 15 predicted proteins | sample 1538731 | NCBI WGS metagenome assembly OCHB01 (sample SAMN04571721, study PRJEB22368) | human gut metagenome | biome: human gut; material: stool | host: Homo sapiens | place: Luxembourg | collected 2012-09-20 | reverse complement strand
CCATCTCATATAATGAAAACAGCCGACCGTATCAATCTTGTAGACAAGACTGTCTTTAGTCTTAATTTCTGTCTTAGTAATATATTCCACATCTTTAGGTCTTAATTTTAATTCCTTGATGAGTTTGACATCCTCTGCTCGATACTTCTTTAGTTCTTCAACAGTGAGGTTTAAAGAAGACACCGAAGCAACATTCAAGCTATCTTTCATCTTATAACGTTTTACTTCCCCCATGAGAGCTTCAATATTACCTATCTGCCGGTCACGTTCTGCCCGAAGTATATGATTCTGCTGAAAGAGAACAACAATCACAGCCAGCAATATGACTAATATCCAAGGTAATTTCTTCATAGCTTCAACACTTGTTTTCTGTTTCTACCTTCACGGAATGATACGTGAACCCAACTAAAATCACGTTCGTCTATCAATTGATCGAAAGGCAATTCCAGCTGGATGATCTCGAAGAGTTTCCGGTTTTCCTCCTTACTTCCTACCGTAATATCAGCCGCCTCGCCTACCCGGTGTTGGCTGGATGTTGCCCCGTTAACGCTCCGGTTGAGAATAGCACTTCGATAACCGGAACTTATCCGGATGGGCTTGCCGTACTTCTCCCGAAGCGGATCGAGAACATTCTCAACCAGCTTCGTTAAATTGTGAATAGCTTCGGCCGTTGGACAGTTATCAATTCCACGCGCTACGGCCGTATCGCTGTGGCTTAGTTCTTGGATTGTAAAATACTTCATACTATATGTTAAATTAATACTGTGAACAAAAAGATTTAGCTAAATTTGCGCTTACTTTTTATACTTTCTCCCGTCTGGGAAGATAGGCTTTGTATTTGTTTGCTTGTTTGTGTTGTTTGTGTGCAACCTCCCGTCGTTAAGTACAATGACGGGAGATTTTATCTTACTCTTTCTTTCCTGAAACATTATCGAACCCTTTCAGCTTGTTTATGATAGCCTTCGGGAAAAAGCCCGGGCAAATCTCTTCTACGTTCTCAATGATACTTAAGGCCTCACGTACCATTAATGCCGTACAAGCGAAATACCGGAACCAGACGAAACTATCGACCACCTGACCGGCGATCGAGAAATTACCCATCACATGCGACAGGACTAATACACAACTGTAAATGATAAGCTTACGCCCGATCATACCATAAGCTTTACTACTGATGTCTTTGGATAGCCAGTGCTTGACAAAGCCGAGCACCGTATCAACACATACAAGGACAATCAACCATTTGACAAACTCCCAGTCACCAAAGACATAGCGCTCAAAGAGTTCCAGCAAAGGAGAAAGAGGCAAGGCAATCAATGCAATCATCTTCAAATTTTTCATATTCTTGGATATATAAACTTTAATCGTATATTTGCCGCGTTAATATTAAATTACGCACTTCATGCGGTATGTATAAACTTTCGTTCCTCATCCATACCGCATCTTTCCGCCCCATCTGTGAAGACAGGGCGGATTCTTGTTACTTGGATTTAGATGCCGGTTTGGGCTCTAAAGTGGCTTTTACCTCTTTGGTGATCTGATCGAATACCGTCAAATGTGCCGTAACGTTCTCCGACTCCGGAAGGGACATTTGTTTACTGCCCGATTCTAACAGCAAATACCCGATATACCGCCCGGAGGTTACGGGCTGCTTGCCTGTAGGGGTGTCAATATCTTCCGTGACCGTTTTAATGATTTCACAATGAAGACGACTGAGATTATCGTTATTGACACTGTAGTTTACATTGTACTGATAATCTCCTGAAACGGCTTTACCGTTTACTTGAACTGTTCTTGATTCTTCTTGAAACATAATTTATTGATTTTGAGAGTTAATAATTACTTTGTCTAATTCATTATAAATAGCGGTCTTCACCACTGCGAGTATCGGAGCCGGATCAACATAATTTCGAATGATATTTGCACCTTGTTCGTCAACTTCAACTTCACCTTCTTTATATATCCGTTGGGCAAACTCCAATTCACCCAAATCGGGTGTATTACAGTAAATAGCGTTTCCTACTGTTTTAGCTACGTCGAACTCTTCAACTTCTCCGTCAATAGCTGTTTTTACTTTAATTCTTCTAAAATTGATTTTCATATTTTATTTATTTTGAATTTATCATTGTAATCTGCGCTGACAATGCTGTTTACCAAACGTTGCGCCCTACAACAAACACACGGAATGGACAATCACGGGGACCCTTGTTTGCGTCAAGCATTAAAACCTCAAAATAAGAGTTGTTTTGCGTCTCTACCTGACCGAATACCCAGCCATAACCGCCCAATCCCTGTACTAAGACAGCGTACTGCGGATGCTTCAAGCTGTGGTATATCCTGTATTTTCCAGTAGCTATTTTTTGTGCGCTGGTTAAGGTGCACCCGTTGCCCCATTCGTTCGTAACCGTACCCGCTTGATATACATATCCGGTACATAGCATTCCGGGAGCGTTCCACTTTTCACCGCCCCTTTGGGCGAAAATATGACTTCCATACGATTCTATCGAATTTGCAGTGCCTGCGTTAGCTAAACATCTTAGAGCAAAACCGGAACTTCCGTATGATTCAATACTTAGACCACTGTAATTGTCGTTTCGTATGGACATCAATGCTGTGCGTGAAGTTGTAGGACTGTCCCCTTCTTCGTTAATACGAAGGAATTTATTACCGGACATGTTTAACAGGATCTTAGCCTGCGAATTGCTTGCCGAAACAAGAGAGCCTCCCGATATATTCCAGGCACCGATTTTTGCACCATCAGTTACCGTAAGGTTTCCGGTTGTGATCCTCTGTGCTGAAAATGCCTGTGCCACCACTTCCGCAGCTTCAATCACATTGGCAGACAGTTTGCCGTTTGCATTGATGGCGGCTGTCTGTTGACCTGCATTGTTTTGAAAGAGAACGTTGTCTGACTTCAAAACGATCTTGCGGGAGGTGATGTTGATTCCGGTTTCGACTAAGCCGTTTTGGGTGGCGGTGACACGACCGTCTACTGTGTTGGCTTTGCTGTTCGCTGTTCCTGCTAAGGAATTGGCGGAATTTGCCGTTTGTTCTACTACGCTTAATTTTGCGTGGTCTGAACTCAAAGTTAACTCAGCCGCACTTAATCGCCTACCTTGATCGTCCACTTTGTTTGCAGTTAAAGCTATGCTTTCCTGCGTCTGCTTTATTTCGGTATAGTATCCGTATGTGCGGACGGGTTCAGTTCCATCGGTGCGAACGGGGAACGATGTATTATACGAACCGTGATAATCGGTTTGATAAACGTTGATTACGTTTGGGTCAATAGTATCATCTACTGTTACGTCATACATAGAACCGCCCCTAATACCCATTCTACACGTAGACGTTTCAGTTATTTGTCCCAAATCAACAACTATCTTTGCACCCGCAGAAGTCCATGCTTTAGTATAGTCAAAGATATTAGTTACTGCTGGTAACGAACCCCAACCCGAACCGGACATCTCAAACGTTAAGTTCATAGAAAAACCGCCATCGTGAGTACCGTATGAAGGTTTTCCGTATCCCGCATCAAGAGGCCTACTTATTTCAACCCTTGTTTTGTGGTAAACCGGAATACTTATAACCAACGGGAAAAACTTATTATTGTCCCATCCTCTTAAATCTATTCGCTTTGATATATGCCTATTGGTGGTACTATTAATAACACTAATATCACCAACAACAGACGTGATACTTTTTTCGGTCTGTTCTACACGTGACGCAAGTCCGGTAACACGTCCATCAACAGTATTTATCTTTTCAACGGTGGATGTTATCTTACCTTCGACTACACTAATTTGACTATTGGTATATTCAGCACCTTTGTAAACTGCATCCTGAAAATTGGGACTCCATGCGGTTGCAATTTCACCCGCTTCTACTTTGAAGTCTTTCACCCATATATAAGCCCATGAAATTGATTCTAAATCCACAAAGTGATATGTAGCGCTTTGGGCTTCTGTGTTTCTTGTGACATCAAAAGTATGTTTAAAATAACTCCATTGGTTATCGGCTGTTGACCTAACAGTATAACTTTCAGAATCACATACATCTATAGTAAAGCCTACAGGAGTACTCTGAGAACCTTTTATCCAGCCGGATACAGTATACTTACCCGGTATTGGAGGGATTACGTGCATTATTCTCATGCCTGAGTCTCCTGCGGATGATGGATTTTTACCCACAAGATAAAAACCATGCAAAGACAGCTGTCTCTCTATAGTGATATTAGGCGAATTAAGGTGTTCTAAAGCAGTTGAAGTATAGCTGTACAGGTTGTTAGCTCCTATTCCCAAATTTTCTACCTTAGTTTTAACGGATAGTTCGATTTTTCCGTCAACGGCAAGTATCTGTGTGTCGGTGTACTTTTTTGACTCAGTGAAAGAGTCTTTCGGTGCGGGCTTCCATCCGGTCGCTGTGTCTCCTATTTCTATTTGAAAGTTATTGATTCGGCAAACAGTACTACCGCCTAACTGTATGTACGCTGTGATATCGGTATCTAAACTATCCTCTATGTCATCGGGGACTTTGATAGTATGAACATACCTACCTTTGTCAGTCGTGGGACTGGTAGAATCAACATACTTAAATGCGCCGATATAGTAATATTGGGATGTGCCCGACTTATAAATAGCTTTTTCAAGTCCGAATCTTTGTGATGATCCCATCTTTAAATTGCTATACGCATAGTCGAACGAGATTGTCAAGGTTTTGCCTTTTAAGTCCGTCCACGCTTTCGATAACTGAAACGTATATTGTGCGCTTGACCCATCCAATGCCTGTTGGGATTGTAACATCAGGTTCTCACCTCCGATATTCAATTTTCTTTCAGTTGCAGACGGTATCCAATTAGCTACGCCCACACTACCCTCGGTAATTACAGCCCATTTAATGTATGTCCCCGTTGATTCCTGTTGGGGGAATTTATAGAAGTAGAAATATGCCCCATCCGGATTAATGGGCGTTATAGGCTGCGAAAGTACCGTTTCTTCTGCGCTTTTCGGCAAAGTGCCTATCCAGCCGTACGAAGGATTGTTATACGCCCTGATAACATCAGAGTCCGCACACTTATAGCACACTGTAAGGGTATAGGTTTTGCCTGCTTCTAAATGAACGTCATACTTATACGCTCCCATTTGATAGGGGTTGGCATTTAGTTTGTGGTTAGAGTCGTAAAGCAGATTAACGTCCGCTACTTTCATACTGCGTATGGCAAGCTCGATCTTTCCCGGTATAGCCGCTAACTCGGTAGCAATATTACTTAACTCCTGTTCAATGCTCTTTCCATTTCTCAGAATGAAAATACCTTTCAGGAAACAGTTCATCGCATACAGGCCGTATCCGGAGGGTTGGAGGTCAGCTGGAAAGTCTGTATCCGTCATGCCATCGAGACAACCCAAAATCACTTTGTTCTTTCCGGCCAAAGACGTGGAGTTTACCCCGTCCAGTACAGAAATGCGCGGTTTGCCATCTTCCGAAGCGGTGAGATACAAAATACCCTGTCTGTTCGGATTCGTGAGGTTGCCCATCTGAGCCAGATCATCTCCAACCGCAGGAACTGTACCGTTAGGAAATACGGATTTAAGTATAAGAATCGAATCATCATTAACCGAGGCAACCGGAACCCAATAGTATTTAACGTGTCCGGATGTGTAGACCTGACAACGTACCAAGTCATCAGCGACAAACATCATGTCGCCCTCTATACCTAAAACATAGTAAGCCGGATCGCCGGACGTTTCCGAAACGGACTTAACACGCCCGTTAGCGGATGAAATCACCAGACCGCCGTTAACCGCACGAACTTTCGAAATGATAAGTTCAAAAATGGTCATGGCCTTACGGACTACGGCATTATCTATTTCAAGGTTCCAATCTCCATTGATAGCCTTGTATAGCTTCATCCCTTCACCCATCAGTCCGGGAATGAATCTCTCCGAGCTAATAAAGTCCTTGACTATAGTTTGAAACAGGGTTGCGACGTGCTCAACATTCAGATCGTATGTTTTTGCAAGTGCCTGAACGAGTAAATTTAAAGTATGCGTGTCACCTTTTGCCCAAATATCCGCGCCTGTTGAAATATTCCCTTCCGAATGGAGTGTGCCAACATTGGCCGAACCGGTTACTTCCAATGTAGCGGCTTTAACTTTCATCCGGGCAACTAAAGATTGTAATTCCGCATCGCCACTTTCATTGATAAACGCAAGATCATTACCAACCAACAAACCTTTCAAAAAAGTGATCGTTTCGGCTGCTGTATCCGCTTTTACTTTACTCAGGTAAACATCATCCAACTTCTTCAAAGCCTCTTTAATCGCTGCATCAATCTCCTTTAAAGTGCGCTTTGAAGAAAGTGTATTATCATCGGTAAACTCTGTGGCTGTATCCGATTCGGCAATGATACGCGAACGGATCTCTAACAATGTCCGGAGCGAAGACAGTACATTGCTATCGGTAAACGACTTTGTATCGGTAGCCTTTACAATGTCAATTGAAGCACCTCCACCGCCTCCGCCGTTAACAGTAACGCCGCCAGTCGTCCGGGTGATAACAGCCCCGGCCGGATAGTTCTTTGACCGGGGCTTTGCGGGTATGGATGTAGTTTTAATATCTACCATTTTCAATCATCTTACAATTAAACTGATTCATCGCGAAGTCAATTGTACCGCCCGTGATCGTAAACCGTTTGTTCGGCTGGAACTTATCGGTTATAGTTGTGATAGGCGTAATTGCTTCGTCATCTATTAATACCTGCGTAAGCTTTGTTTTAGTATACCCGTATTGATTAATGATGCGACGGATTAAATGCTCTTCCGGCCGGACTAACTTCTGTTCTATACAGGAATAGAGGTTATCGGTTAGGTAATTATCGCCCAGCATGACTTTCGAATAGCACGCCCCATCATTGTTGTAACTGGATATTTTAAACTCAATTTCGTCCAATTCGTTAATGTAGTCTTCGTTAACGACATTTTCATAATAACGGTCTGTATTGTCGGTAGTCTTTTCGGCCTCGGTGCTCTTTCCATATTTAAAGGAAAAGTCTTTTAACAAGAATCCATTTATAAAAATAGCATTATGTATTTTAGATGCGTAAAGAGTAAATTCAAGCTCGCCATATAATAGGGTATCAATAGGGATTATTACGCCTGAAACACCTTTATATGGCATATATATTGTTTTTTGGTTCTCAATGGATACATAATCTAATCGGGCTTTGTTATTCTCTTCGGAGGCGGGAAGTCTAAAAAAATAATTGGGATTTGCAGACCATGTAAATGGAGCCAATCCGTTAGCACTGCCATAATATTTATTACCGATCCGTAATTGGCAAGCAGCCAACGGCATGTACGTGCCCCGGCTATTGTCCCAAGGAATCAAATCCATATCCGCTATCGTCTTATAACTTCCAGATACAGCAAAGGCCCCTGATTCGTACACTGAGGACGCACCTTTAAAATCCATTATCTTTGTTAAGAGTTCCAGCCCGCCTATCATTGATAAGTCACCGACAGCACCCAAACACCTGGCTTGTATAACATTTGTAAACGAATAGTCTGAAATATCCGGCTTGCCGTCCACTATTTTATAATTGCAGTACCTTTCCTGTATTCCTCCTATAAGTTTATGCGCATCATAAGCACGTAACTCTAAATCGTCATTGGTGATAACCGTATCGCCATCATACAGATACATGTTTCGGATAAAGAAACTGACGGTAACATTTTCTATCTTTATTCGTATTTAAACGTGACGAAAGAACTTTTGCATCTTCGTAACTCTCTTCCGGAAGTAAATTCCCAACCGGATAATTACTATCTTTTACTGTTACTTTATTATAACCGCCCAAAATATCTAAGGTGTGTTCCGAACCGCTAAAATGAATATCCTGCACGCTGAGAACATTCCCAGTTTCAAACGTATAGGATGAAAAGTCAGGTGTGTATTTATAGTAATTTCCGCGATGGTCTACATCCACAAAATACAATGCGCCTTTATAGTCAACGCAAGTCCAGTTAAAGAATTTGCATAGTTCTTCAATCACCTCTTTCAGATTCATTGGCTTATCGTCTTCGTCGAAGAAATTCTGTTCGCTAATTGTCATACTTTGCAAGACATTTGCGTTTGCATCATAATCCGCCGGACTTTTAGCGTAAACATGTGGTATGTATACGGCCGAATAGGAGCCGCGAGACTCTAAGACGCAACGGGTCAATAACTCCCACAAGCTAACGAACTCTTTGCTTCCTGCGCTCTTTTGTTTATAATCTGCGTATTCAAGCGTATTCATGGCAGATACACACTGTATTTCCAGATCGAACAGTGTTGCGGTATAATCTTGTGTATACAATTCCGGAGTAATAAAACCGGTCCAAACAATCGTATCACCCTGTTTGAGGTTAACGCGGTACTGCTGATATCCGGTCGAGTATAAACTTTGCAAGTAGTCATTTCCTACCACCCTGATAGTAGCCGTAGAAAAACGAATAGGAACATAAAGAAAGTTATCATCCGCAATCTCAATAGAGAAAGGAGCGTCACCGCTCCCTGTTAACTCAGCAACTCGCCCCGTATAGCCTTCTTTCTGAATTTCTACGATATAACTTTTATTTCGCCTTGATTTGAAAGGCAAAGTGTATATTGTTCCGTAAGTTGACATACTTATCTGATTTTATTTTTAATTCGACTTCGATTGTCGAGAACTAACTCTAAATCCTGTCCTCTTACCTTGAAGTTTCCTGTTACTTCAACTTTTTGGTCATTAGAGGACGGTGAAATCAATCCGGCAAGATGCCCGACCGATGGCGTAATATTCGGCCGGCCAACATCCAGCCCGGCGTACAATTTTGAGTTGAGTATTTTAAACAAATTCGCTTGCTGCGAACCATTCAAAATCATTTCACCACTGTTTAGCATCGCCGGAACCTTATCACCCGCAAACGAAATACCGGGTACTATTCCTCCTTTTGCAAACTTGGGGATACTTGCCATTGCGGCAACAACAGAGAGGGCAGCGCCAGCAGCAGCCATCCAACCAACAAAAGGAACTTTAGCTGCTGAACTTGCAGCTTCGGCTGCGGCTTCAGCGGTTTTTGCGGTTGTCAGTTTAGCAATCAAAGGAATTGCCATACTGATAGAGGAAAGAACATTAGCTCCCCATTGCAAATATGCTCTGGCACTATCATTCGTTACGCCTAATAAGTTACCCATTACAGATCCTATCAGACCCAAAGATTCGGCGTACTCTTCGTTTAACTTAACATCATCTTTCTTTATTGGAGATTCAAATTTGGGTAGTTTAAAATCAGGGCTTTTATGATTTAATCCGAATTGATTACCCGGCCGGTTAATAGGTGGTTGTCCCTCTTTCTCTTTTCCATGCTCTTCTTCAAAAACAATCTTTTTAACCACTATTTTGATATTAACTTTTTTCTTCTCCAATTCGTTTATTGTAGTTTGAATAGCGGCACGAGCTTGCATCGTTGTTGCTGACATAAGTTCTTTATTAAGACGGGATATCTCAGCGTCATACCATGCAAGTGTATCCTTTAAGGGCTTTTTATCTTTGTCTTCTGGCTCCTTTTGAGGTTTATTGACTCTATCCCGAACCCTATCAAATGTTTTCTTATCATTGGCAAGCTCCTGATTTATTTGTTTGTACTCTTTTCCCAGCTGCCCCACTTTGATCAATTCTTCATCTTTCTTCTTCACAAGCAAGTCATTAAATATAATAGCATCTTTGTATTCCTTATTGAGTTCAGCTTGCTTAGAGGCTATAAAATCATTAAAAGCTGCCCTATCTTTTGACTCTTTTGATTCCGGGAATGCCCAATCCGCGAGCCCTCCGCTTTTTTTACGGCGCTCCAATTCGGCGTATTTAATTTTGTAAGTATCGTACCTATTGGCTACCGCAGACTTTAAAGAATCCCTGTCTTTTCCAGCAACGTCATAACTAAACACCTTGTCAACATCTTCTAATGTTATATCATCGGAGTGCAGTAAATTTCCTTCTACTACTACAGCTTTTAAAGCCGTAAGAGCATCTGACTTAACGGATTCAGCCTTATTTTTTTTATCCTCAAGAGCCTTAGCCCATTCCCTTAAGGCGACCTCTCTTTGCTCTTTTGATGCTGTACTATCCATGGCTACGCTACGAGCCTCAGCCATAACAGCATTGAAATCTTCCCGAAAATAGTCGTAACTGATACGGGCGTTTCCTAATTGATCTAATGCGGCATACGCGTCTCTGGACTTAGATATTATACTATCCAATCCACCCAAAAAATAAGTAAAATCCCCGGTAGACAAACTGGTAAAAAATTCATTTACAGATGTCTGACATGTGCGCATCTGGGCATCAAACTCATCGCTGGTTGTCTGAGAACCGCGTATTGTTTTCATAAATGCCTCGCCGGCTCCCACGGCAATACCCAACGTCCCGGCAAATTTCAACACACCGGCCCCTGCGGTTTTCGCCATATTGGAAATGTCATTCTGAAAACTGTTTACCGAACCCTTCGCTCGCTTCAGGTTTGCATCGAAAGCATCCGATTTCATTACCAGCCTTGTAATTATATCAGCCATGATTTATCTCTTTTTCAATTAGTTTTGCTTTTTCTCTTAATCTCTCCATTTCTGCATCCGTAACTGCCGTTTGTCTTTTCTCTTCCTTTTCATCCCATGGGAAACAAAGGACATCCGACGGTTCCAAATCCTTCGTACTGTTTGCCTGCGCAATGACATACGCAATGATCCGGGTTTGCTCCCAGCTTTCCCGATTGCGCCTGCCCAGCCCCTCTAAAAAGCAACGGACTTCCGAGACCGTCATCCGGTCAAGGAAATAATCGGGCGCAATACCACCCTCGCCTACGACGCGGGCGTAGAGTTCCCGGACACTATACGACTCTTCGGAACCGTCTTTTTTTTTATATCGGCACCTGCTTCCTGTCCAAGCTGTTCAAGCTGTTTGACAAAGAACTCCTTGAACGAGACAAAAAGCGACGGATCGGAATCGCACGCCTCAACAAATTCATCAAAAGACATAAGGAAGGTATCTTTGTTGTTCGCCAGAAGAACGGAGTAGAAAAGCAGGTATTCGTCCAACATCCGGCCGAACTCAAACTGTTTTCCCATAAGATTCTCAAAAATAAAGAAAGCACGCAGCGTATATTTTAAAATGTAATCCCGTTTTTTTATAGTAATCGTCTTCATTGTAGTAAGTTATTGAGATTAAAGAAGCAAACAGGACGGGCTATCCGCCCCGTTTGCGTATTATCTGAACATCAGCCACGGGGCATCATCCGCCCACGCCCGGAGCCGGTGTCGAAGTAAGAGCCCCTGTTCCCTCAAATGTTGCCGAGAATGTAGCTTTATCACCATCCGGCGCATTAAGCTCCAGGCTGATAACAAGAACTTTTCCCGAATAAAACGCTGCCGGAAGGGACCAGCCGCCCGAAGGAACCTCAGAAGCATCGGCATTTGCCGGGATACCGAATTTCGCCTCAACCGGCTGGCGCTTTAACATCAGGTCAACCAAGGTGTCATAACCGCTTATACCTTCATCGGCACTGAATAAATTCTCACTCGAACCGTTCCAGGAGAGTTTTTTAATGTCCTTTTCCGTCCAAATACCGGAATCCTTGCTTTGCGTGTCGATCGTCTCTGCCGAAATCGACAATTTACAGGAGGTTGCCAATGCCAATGCCTTTCCACCGACAAACAACATGAAATCCTTGCCTAATACTGCTTTCGCTTTACTCATTTGTCATTCGTTTTAAAATTAAACACTATATTTACCGCATACGCGTCTATTTCCTGAAGATACTCCACATCTATGGATGATACCGTACAGTCATTTACCGTAAATCTGGCATATTCCGCCCGTACGCCCTCCAGTTCGTAACGGACCTCGTTTGCCATCTCAACCGTTTCCCCCGCTCCTTTGCCTACAACCGTTACCTGAACCTGCGTATTGTCCTGTCCCGCACCGTCCTTTGTGTAGTCAGGCTGAATGGACAAACCGCCATATACGATATAAGGATACTGGGAAACACCCTCAGGAATAACAATAGGGAATATCCTCCCTCCGAACTTCGATGCAACAATGGCACTTAAGCCAAGCGCACCGCTTATATGTTCTCCTATTAATAAACTCATCTCTATAAATCATTATATCTATTTCTTTACTTCAGCTCCCGCGCTCCTGGCACAAGTGACAATTCTCGCATTGAGTTGATCGGCCAGATATTGCTCCGTGGTAACCTTCGTCCCGTCCACCGAACGCCTGAAGAATCCCCTGGCGGAAATAACCCCTCTATTGGCCGTACGTCCGGACTTGGATCGGGTCCTTTTGAACGCAACCCTTTCAATAGTCCCTTTATTTATAAACCGCAAGACCATCGCCCGGTCCTTACCCCAATATCCGTCTACCTGTTCCGTGCGCTCAGATCTTTTTCTATGCCTTAATATACCACTGGCACCGCCTGTCCTGGTAATTGAAGCCCTTACAACCTTGCTGCTCCGGCTGGATTTAGGGTTATTAAGACTGACACTAGCCCCCATACCCTCACGATAAACTGATATTTTAACTCCTTGAACGGCTTTTCGGGGATCACTATGAACTGAACTTTTAAAACCTTCTTTCACGGCCTTCTGTGTGATCTTTGCCGCATTTCGCAAAATCTTTTTTCTTTCAGCTTTGGGGATGGCATTTTCAATATCAATCTCATCTAACAGCTTCAAAACCTGACTGGCATCTATATCTATAACCTTACGCCCTCTTTGGGCTCCCGGATTGTTTTTATAATATCCCATATTCTAATCCCCTTTCTCTATCCCTTCATCAATCTTTGTGGCTATAATCGTAGCCGATCCATCCTTTTTGGAAGCGTTGAAGCTCTCAATACGATAAGTGCTATCGTTCCATACGATACGCTGCCGGTCATGGATCTTATTTGTATATCGCACCAGGACCGATACCGTATTGGGCAGCCAAACCTCACCTGCCGTTATAGCCCTCACGCCTTTGTTGTATGTAACCTTCGCCCAACAACTATACGACAGCTCCCAGGAGGTAAGCTGTTCACCGTATTTGTTGCGGATGGTGACAGGGGATAAAAACCTGATCCGGTCATTTAAAGTACCACTCTCTATCATGGCTCTAATTTTATCCAGGGTTTCAACATATAATCAAACGTATAAGGAACAACGACCTGGGAAAGACCGCTAACCGGTTCACGGTTCTTGTAAAGTTGCGCGGCCATCATCAGGATGGCGATATACAACATTGGCGGAAACCCGGCGTTTTCATCTGATTTCCTTTTTCGGTTTTCCATGACCAACTCTTCGTAACTCCTGCGGGTAGTATTGATTATGGCATCTTCCGCCGCTACTCCGTACATTACAATGAGATCATCATCCTCCTCAAAATCAATCTTCATTTGTCTTTTTAAGGCATCAAGCGATACGATGCGAAGTTTATCTACAGTCATAACAGATCTTTTTCAGGGTAAAGGGCGGCACTCTCAAAATGTCCGCCCTTTCCGGTTGTTGATATACGTTTATCCTCCAACTCCGGCAGCCGTACAGTCACCCAGCAAGAAAGCCTCCTGACGAAGGGTTGTCATGCTCCAATCACCATTAAGAGTCAATACCGTTGTATCCTTTGAAGCCTTTGTATAAGGATCCACAATAAAGCGCTGCTCGCCAAACTGGCCGAGTGCCTGATAGGACCAAACACCCAATCCGACATGAATGCCCCCGTCGTTGTTGATGTAATTTGTGCAGAAGACAGGAACACCGGCGATTTTATCATTCTCGATGATCATCAGTCCGGAACCGGCATCACGTGGAGTCGATTCAAGCATGGCCTTGGTGTATTCATCCATCACATAACAGAAAGTGCCATCGGAAACGATCCCCTTAGCCAGAATGATACCTTTCATGGCAAGCAATTCCTTATATGTGGGAAGTTCGCCGGCAAACGTGATATGTAAAGCTTCTTTTCTCAAAGCGGTGGTAGTCAGCGCTCCGATAGCTTTGGCGGCGGCTTTCTTACAAGCGACGAACGGGCCGTTAACCTTATTTGCATTAACTGTCACCGGGCTAAACATCGTTTTATTGAGTGTTCGGGTGATGGCCATCGGAATCTGCTCTTTTACAACCGCATATGCGACTCCGTCCGTCTGGTTAATCAACTGGCTGGTCACAGAGACAGTAGCCCCCAATCGATACGGGGATGGAACGATCTTATCAATCGCAATAGTCTTATCCGTCAACGCCGCACTCTCTCCGGCCCATTCACCCTCAATGGCTGCTACGGTGGGCCATACATAATTACCTGACAATCCGGTCTGCACTTTCAAGCCCACCTTGCCAAGGATCAATCCCTCTTCCAGCGGCTTGATAATATCGTTAATCGCCAATGGGATCATCGGTGCGGCATTGGTAGATACCATAATAGCTTCACGCTTCAACGCATATCCCTGCATATCACGTTCTTTGGCACGCTCACGTATCCAATTCTGGAAACCTGCCTCACGACTTACCGGAGAAGCGACGGGCGCAACTCCTGAACCGGCGATTTGAAGATCGTAAATGCGGTTTTCACGCTCCAACTTCTGAACTTCCGCCTTCTCTGCATCGGTCAGCTCTTTGCTTTCACGGGCCTCAGCAGCATCGGCAATCTCATTCATACGGGTGCAGTTGTTAAAACGGGCCTCGATCATCTCACGAACTGTCATTTTCTTTTCTTCTTTCATTTTCTCTAAATATTAATAGTTAATAATAAAATTCTCGTTTGCTGAATATCCGGATATTGGTTATCTCACGCCTATTCCCTTCATTCTCCTTCCCGGTACTGTCACCGTCATCCGTACGGCGTACGGCTTCATCCATCTCCCGGGCCGTTACACTGGTTTCCGCATAAGCCGGATCACTCGCTATGGTCATATCAAAGATTTCATCGATCCGGTTTACGTGACGTATCGTCATTCCTTCGGCGTCTTTCGTATAAGATACGGATGTGGTTTCATCCGACCAGAAAATGAAACTCGATCCTGTCAAGTCCCCTCTTTTTACCAACTCCGATGCCGTAGCGCCATCCGGTGTGTCAGGGGCCTCAAAAGAATAGTAGACGCCTGTTTCATCGACCGTCAATTTTAACGTTCCCTGCCCCCTGTTGCTTCTGGCCAGAAGCCGCTCGCGATTATGCCAGATAGTCATCTTGATATCGAACCTGTCCAGATCTTCCTGTGTTACCGCTCCCGGCTCGATAATTTCCCGGTAAACGTCTCCCCAATCAGCCAACAGACGGCTCTGCACACCGAAAACAATCGCATAACCTTCGATAATACGGCTGCTTTCTGCTGCGCCTCCGGTTTCACGCAACCGGGGCTGTCCCTGCCCGGTGAAAACCTGCTTTCTCTTTTTTTCTGTTCTTTTTCTGCCATATATAATTCCTTGAATAAGTGTGTTATGGTTTACCCGGTTGATCGTCTTTTGGGGGTATGGTATTCCCGCCGGAGACTTCACCGGAAATCTTAGGGCTATTGATGGGGGCAATATTACATGTTATGAAGACCTGCTCCCCACCCTCGACAGGCGGGCAGTCTTCCAGACGCCGCAAATCATTGACCGTCTGAAGCCCGTTCGCTATCTGCTTGGCCTGATATATGCCCTTGGTGGTAAGATCCGTTGTATACAGCCTTGACAAATCGTATTTGAATTTATAATCCGAATAGGCATTCCGGGGTATCAACTTGGCTTTAAACTCACTCTCTATCATGGTAAGGATAGGACTCAGGCAATCCGAGTAAAACCCTACCGTAGCTATCTCCGCACTCTTGTAATTCGCGTTGGAATCATCAAAGAGCTTGCTTTTGGGAACATTGAAAAATCGGGCTATCTCGGTAATGGTGAGCTTGATGTTTTCCAGGAACTGCATATCCACGGAGGACATGGAGAGCTGATCCAGTTTTCCGTCACCCCTTACCGGTATGATATCCTGTCCGCAGTCAATAGCCTCCTGTATCTGTTCGGCATTGCTCTTCATCTGGTCATCCTGATACTCACCCCATCCCTTCATGCTATAATCATTGTGAAGAATGGCCTTGAACTTACCTCCGGTAGCAAAGCGGGTCTGAGTTTCCGCGGCGGCAGTGGCGGCAATGCCCAGAGTTTGCGCGGCAAAGCTGATAG